>Ga0099822_1007288_pt1 | contig 14309 bp, 8 predicted proteins | sample CowpeawhiteBW_FD_76839 | JGI IMG/M metagenome (GOLD analysis project Ga0099822, IMG submission 76839) | Root nodule microbial communities of legume samples collected from California USA - Cow pea white BW | ecosystem: Host-associated > Plants > Roots > Nodule | place: USA: California | collected...
GTGTGCTATTTATACCTTTTTACTTGTGGGTCCTACCTGGGATGGGCTTTCTGGCCCAATACTCCTTTTTTAGCCATTCTTGGATCTAGTGTAAAAGGGGAGAATTTACCAAGGGGTCCTTCATGTCCTTCAGGTGTTGGCGGCGTCCGGTGCTCGGCCATGAGATGCATAAAAAAGGGGGGCTTTCTTTTGGGAGGGTGCCTTTCGTGTGGAAATCGGCTGTCGGGCTTCGGCTTGCCGGCCACGTGGTTTAACAGGGGGGTGTGGAGCTAGGTGGGGGCCGTGCTGTCCATACGGAGGGGGTCCTGTGTGGTAAGCGGCTCTGCGTGGTAGGCGGCCATCGCGCTCTCTGATGGCTGCCTGGTTCTGTGCGAAGGCGACTGTGTGGTAGGCGACCATCGTGCTCTCTGATGGCCGTCTACTTGGGTATGGTTGGGACATCAATAATTATATAAAAAAATAATATAATTTATAATTTTTATTTTTTAAAATAAGAGAATTAAAAGCCTACAAAAGATATTTCTAATTACCAAGATAAAAATAACGGAACCCCAAAGATAAGAAAAGAAAAAGGTCGTGCATATAAATTATGTTTCACGTGGATTAATCACTCAAGTAGAGACGTTCATTCACAATCAGAGTTGTTGCTACAACCAAACATTCAGCTTCAATCGATAAATATCAATCATGAATCCTAACCCAAAGTCACCTAACATCCGAACCCCAAACACATTTAGCCATATAACAGGTCAATCAATCATACACTTGATATTATAACAGAGTAATGGGGTCAAGATTCACAACCCTTTAATTTTATTATTCTCACCAAAACATGAATAACATTACCAAAAACGAACTTACCATTCAAGGCCACGAACAGAGCAAATTCGACTAAGAGGATAGTGAGGTGATCCCCCTTTGCATGTGTGCTTTGGTAATAAAAAAAAGAAGAGAAGTGCCAAATTTTTGTTTTGTGTTTGGCACTAGAGAAAGTTTGTGCTTATATAGACACCTTGGGATACTACTGGAATCCTAGTCTTTAATTATAATAAAATATATTAGGAAAGAATTGGTCACGATGAAACATATTATAGGAATCAAATTATTAAATAATATCCAAGGTATTGATTATAATTATTATCAGAAATATTATCTCTAATTATCAAAATAATATATTCTCTGATTGAAAAAATCTCAATGAGACACATCACATAAGCATAAAATCAAGATATTTATTCTAATTATTGTGAAAAATATTGCTTCTAATTACTAGAATAATATCTTCTCTGACGGAAAAAATTTCAATGAGACACATCACATAAGCATAAAATCAAGATATTTATTCTAATTATTATGAAGAATATTGCTTCTAATAATTAAAATTATACCATGCTCTAAAAATAGAGATTGTAAAATATCCTTTTCTGACATGTCATGTGAGGAGTGTAAATAGCAAATGGTGGGGGTGAAGATATGTATAAAACATCTGGACTTATGAAAAGGGGTGTGATAACAATCTGGCTTTGCATTTTCTTTTTCTTTTTTTTATGCTAAAATTAAAGTTTGAGAATTTAAAAAACTTATTTCACCTTTTTTTTCTTACCTACCATCAATTCAAAACATTTTTTATTGTATTTTAAAAAAAATGCATTTACCCGGACGAAATTGAGTGTTGACAACGTGTAATAGTGAGTTATAACATATTATTGGATCCCAATCTCTTTCAAAACCGAGTTGCACAATTTGGGCCACACTAACGGCCTTATGTTATTTATATGTCTTTGGCATGTCATCTAAGGTGTTTAACATCATCTAGATTCGCCAACATACGTTTAAACCTTAGAGTTATTGGTAGATACCAAACTGTCTTTGAAGCTAGGTCAGACTTTGTGACCTCATCAATATTCTACTTATCACCATCTTTGATCTTATAACATGATAAACCACACTTGAGACAAGTTCTTATACAAACCCTTTTCTATGTAAAATACAATCATTAAGACATGAATATTCTATACCCATAAGAAAAAGTATCTTCTTTGCCTCATAAATTCGATCAGGTAGTAAATACTTCTGGAAGCATTTCTTTCAACAATTAAAGCAATCATGTGAAGATTTCATTAGTCCATCATTTCAATGCCACAACAAAAAATCATATCAAATATGACAGTTATTTGTGGTATAAAATGATGCTTATGAACGTCATATTTTACGCGTGTGGTGGGTCCAAGTACCACTATGTATCTTGTCACCACAAAATATAATATGACAGTATTATACAAAATGCTGCATTACCTACCATTTAATGTAATTCATATTATACAAAACGCTGCATTACCTACCACAAAATATAATCTTGATCACAAATATTTTCATTCGTAATTCATATTACATGTTGAAAAAAAAAACATCTTACATCATTATAATAAATTCTCCTAAATTTCTAAGCTATGTTTTGAGATATTGACAAGTGTACCAAATTGCACAAATAATAAAGTAGAAAGTTCATATATCGTTTTCACAAGTGACTCATGTTTGTTTAGAGAAACTATTATTATTTATTAATTAAGGCTAAGAACTTTTGAAATAATGAAAATACCGAATTTTTAATCAGACAAATATAAAATTATAGAAAACAATTAAATTGATGAAATTAACGATGTTGTAAAGACTTCACTGGGGTTAGATTTCATGTTTTAATTGAATGTAAAAACATTAAACAATATACTTCCAAATTTTACTCTAGCAATTACTTCACAAGCTAACAAGCCCAAATTCTTTCGAGACAAGTCTAGAACTTACTAATAAAAACTCTAATCACTTAGATATTTTAACCAAAAGTTTGCATGATATTCAAATGTTTAAATGGACTAATTAGTTAAACTTTATGTCTATAAGCAAAATCTATTAGTTGCTCAATCCAAATCAAGGTTCTAAATTATTTTCCAATAGTTAGATACCAACAAATAGGAAATCATTAATCATGCAATTAAGAACAATAATAGAACATAAGAGTAATGGAAAAGAAGTATAGTGAAGTTACATTACATCTAACCCCAATGAATAAGGGAGTTAGTTACTTCTATATATTCTGAGCACTAGAAAAGAAACAAATGATGAAAATAATGATTATGATGAGTGTCTTCTATGTGGTATTTGGTCAGGAACCCTTATGATATAACATGGCTGCCTTCTTGGTTTTGTTATCTTCTTCCCTATATCGTAACAAGATGGACGTCTAGGTGATATTACAATAATCAAAGGCTATAAAACTACAAAATTCAAAATCAAGTATCAAACAAATAGTTGTTATATAGTTTCAAATGACAATTGTTATTTCATAGTATCAACCACAAAATAATATTTTTATAAGTGATATATTTAAAGTTTGCCAAAACACAATTAAGGAATATTTTACATAAATTTAACGATTACAACAACCATAATAATATCTCATAGAAAACCACATAATTCAATCATCGTCGTCATCCTCCTTATCATCATGTTTGTCATGATCGTCATACTCTTCGTCATCATCATCATCATCTTTTTCTTTTTCTTCTTCTTCTTGGTCGTCTGGATCTTTTTTGTCTTCTTTTTCTTCTTCATCTTTTTCTTATATTTCTGCTTCCAATTTTGCAGGATCACCATCAAAGTCATCCAATGTAGTTACACCTTCAACATAAATTATTTCATGGGCATGTGACATTTCATCAACTTGATAAGGAATATCCTCTTCCACCTTATTTGACTCAATGCGACCCCTAGGCTTAGTTGTATTGCAACACACAAAGCACTTTTGTCGATGCTCCGAAATGCTGGATATTAGACATAATAAACTTTTCTAACATTATTTGCTAGAATGAATGGATCAAATGGTCAATATCTTTTACTCATTTCAAGTTCCACAATATTATACCTAGGATATGTTTTGCACCTATTTTATAGTATTCTTTTAGCCCAATTACAATTTACATATAGAAATCATGTTCAAGGTAACAATTATATAAAGCAAATGGTATTTGCTATAATCATATATATATTAAAACAACAAAAGCAACCACGATGGATGGGAACTTCGGCCATGTCCTAGGACAAGCCAAAGGAGGAAAATGTTATGTTACACTACATAAGTGCAACATAGGACAATTTTCAAACATGGGACTTAAGTAGTAAACCTATTACTACTTAAGCTCACGCATGTAGAAGGCAAAGACAGAGGATGCACAAATAATTTGTTCATTCTAGCACACATCTAGTTAACTTGATTGCAATTTTTGTACTTATTTTGTAGTATTCTTTTAGTCTTATGATTGCAATTAACATATAGAAATCATGTTCAAGGTAGCAATTATATAAAGCAATTCGTATTTTCTATAATCATACTATAATCATATATATTAAGACAACAAAAGCAAATTAGAATGAAGGCTACATACCAAAAACACCACTAAAGTGTTGAGGTTAAGTCAAAGAAGAAGGAACTGAAAAGAAGGTAGTCAATGTACCTGCAAAATAAGAAGCCATTTGAAAAGTAGACATGAGATAGACATGAGAGTTTTATGTGTACAAGAACTTGCTTCAATTCAAAAACTGAAAAATAAGAAAAGCAAATTGTGTAGTTTTTTGGCAGGTGTATAATTGTAAGATTGAGAGAAGTGGGATGTAAGATTAAGAGGATGAATTGCATTCTTTTGAGTTGGTTTTAGTGGTTAAATCATAGTTTTAAGATTACATTTAGGTTAGAGAGCCCATTTAGGTTAGTTTTGTAAATCTAGCTTAATTTGGTGTTTTTAGCATGATTTTAATGTTAGAAATAAAATTGATCTTAAAGTAGTTTTAGGAGTAGAATTTAAGAACAAAGTTAGTTTAATCTTAGGTTGTGATTTTTGCACCAAGGTTTGTCTTGGTGTAATTTCTAAAAGGGTTTGGTTTTTATTACATTTTTAATTTTCATGTATGTGTTTAAAGAGTTCCATAACAGTGATGATAGAGGGAATTCGTTTGAACTTTCGCTTATTGGCCATAAATGCATTGAAACTTATGTAGGAAACAAGAAGAATCAAAACCAGGTAACCAAACAAGGTTTCCATTTCTATTAATTTTTATATCTTACTTTTAGTTTATTCAAATGGTTGAAAATATCTGATTAAAACAGTGAACCTATGATGTAGATTTGGTGGATATGGCGAAACATGAGATCACAAGATGATAAGAGGTTCCAATGGTTAGCTTAATTAGAATAGTAAATAATTAATGTCTTTTTTTTTTTCTAGAAAATTCAAATGGAAAAAGTGCATACATGTAGAATCAAGGTTGATTAAGGAGAATTTCTAGCAAAAATGCTTAAAAGGATAACAAGCTTAGAGAGATTTGGCATAAATGCTGAAAAGTTGATCAAGAGTTGACTATTTGCATTTATGCTCCAACATGAAATCTAGTTCTTACACTTCAATGCACACATGAAAATACATTTGTGAGAGTTGGAAAAGTCTTAAAACTGTAGTGGAACTAAAAACCCTGAGTGCACATGCATAATAACATAAATAACTAAAGTGTAACTTAGGGTAGTTTACCTTGGAGTAGCTAGATTAGGTTAGATTGTGTAGATTAGTTTTGTAGTGACTTAGCTTAGTAAATAGACTCTAATGATCAATAAAAATCAAATTTAGAACTTAAAAATAAAGTGCAGTAAAAAGTTTGACTTTGGGGTTAACATTTAGATTTAAGGTTAAAATTGATGATTCAAGAGTTGGAGACCTTTAAAGAAATGAAAATGGAATTTTACAAAGTTGATTCAACATGAGGGAAGCACCAAATCAAGCAAATGCAGAATTTGAACCAGTGAAGCCAAAAACACATGTATAAAGTTGACTAAACTTTGACTTTTTTATTTGAAGCTTAAATGCAAGTGCAAGGTGATAGAGAATGTTTAAGACACTTAAAATCATGTGTTCAATGTAAAAGTTACCATTGGAATGCTTCTAACAGTGCCAACTGGACCAAAGTTACTCAATCTCAAGATTGGTAACTAGTGTAGTTAGTATAGTTATAATTAAGCATAATTGACTCTAGGTTAGTTTTATATAGGTTAGTTCTGCATATTTTTTTCTTTAGGAAAGTTTAGTTAACATTAGTTACCCATTTAGGATTAGTTTATAGCATTAAGATAGTGTTGGTCATCATCTTATTCCTAAGCAACATGGTCAAGCATGACTTATCTAGAATGACTATTAGAGATATATTTAAATAATATTTGTGCCTGATAGGATTCTTATATTCAATCTTAATTAACCTCATTTTGTTTAAAGTTGTTGTTTTCAGAAATTGTTTGAGAAGCAAACCTTCTTACAGATAGAGATAGTTAAATCACAGTTTTTCTTTGTGCACTAGTTTTTGTTTGCAACTATTTAGCATGCAGTTTTTGCATTTATTTTGTTTTTCTTTTTCCCAGCAAGGTGCTGATATCAAGTTACCACCAGGAACTTTGAACTTGTTTATGAAATGGGGAACACATACTCCTTACAAAGATTTTCTCAAATTCTCAAATTTCTTGGATTCTCTTTTTTGGAATTTTACAACAACATTGAAATCTCGACATTGATTCCTTTTATGGTTATAAAACTATCCAAACTAACTAAATTGAAATCTTTGCTGATAAATAAACAACAATTATAACATTTTTGTAGTTCTTGGTATAGACTTTAAAGGTGTTTTAGAGCCTAAGAAATCACTCAAAGTAATAAGAGGCTATAGTACTTTTTACCCATCTAATTTACCACTCTTTCCCTTTTGTCTCTTGACCATGAGACTATAGTACTAAAAGGAACATGACCATGAGACTAGTCACTCTAAAATGAACATAATGAGTGGGTGAAAATGTAAAATATGTAATAGATAACCTTGAAATAACTACAACTATTTATACAAGTCCTAACCAAAATTCTAAAATCATTACTCAAACCTTAGAAACTCCACTAGAATGGCCTAAAATTTGCAACTGTACTAAACTAAGCTAAGAAATTGTAAAGAAACTTTCCCAACAAGTTTAATATGATAAAATCTAGTTAAGAAACAGTTCAACTTACAAAAAATACCTAAAAATCCAAATATGACAACCCACAACCTAAAACTAGGGACTAGAATAGGCTAAAAATCCAAATATGAAATCTTCACTAATCTAATTATTTGAACTACTAAACCAATATCTAGACAAGTTTTGAATGCTAAAAGAAAGATAACAATCAACTCAAATTCGAAGTTAACTAGAAAATTAAAATTTGACTAGTTAAAATTTAAAACTAGCAACTAAAACTAACAACTAAAACTAACATTAGTGCTAATACTATGCTACAATTACTAGAAACTAATACCTAAACTACCGTAACAACAAGCTCTCCTTCTAAACAAAGTCTAGATGATAAAAGAGTGATATTAAGTAGGCTAACTACTATCAATAACAAGAGCTGCAAAAATTCACCTAATAGAACCTAACCATGTATTCTAAACAAGCAAAATCTAAAAACTTCATTAAATCTTAGAATTAAATTGTAATACAAGTATCTAAGCATAATTTAAATGCCAAAGGACTATAATAAATTGAACTACCTACTAAAATTCACTAGGGAATCAAAATATGCCTACATGACTAAAATTTAAAACACTAGAATTAGTAAAATTAAACTCATAAATACACTTGAGCAATGCTGAAGGAAGGAAAATTAAAGGAAATTCCAGTAAGAATTACAAGTTGGTGCAAAAAATCAAGTTAGGCTCTAACTCATAAAGGCATAGTTAACCCAAGGGTTGACTTTTCAAGTCAAAGCTTCAAATCATGTTTTAGTTGTTGTAGACCATCAATAATACTTGTTTGTATGTGTTGGAAGCTTGATCAAGAGCCAAGGAGAGAAAAACTAACAAAAATAAAGAAATTATGCACTAAATTGGATGAAAAGTTGCTAAGTTGACCACTAAATGGAACTTGTGCTGAGCTAGAGAAACATTAGAGAATGATGGAAGTCAAATCAATGAACTAGATTGCTTGCTATACAAGATTAATGAGTGGCAACATATTTGATTAGCTCATTTTAGATTAGATTATTTTCTTTTAGTAAATTCTTCTATTTTATAGAATTAGTCGTAATATAGTAATTTTAGCATATTTTTTAGGAATATATAAGTAGTATTAGTCTTAACATCTTAAGCTTAGTATTCATTCTTAGCATCTAGCTTTCTAGTCTAGGTAAGCTTGTATTAATTGGAATATAAGCCCTAGCGTAGTTAGTAAATTAGAGTCTTAGTTAGAAAATAAGTATTGTTTAGAATAATTAGAATTATAGGTAAATTTGTCCAGCTTCTATTTAAGCATAACTAGTCTAGTTAAATAGCTTAGTTTATGTTTTTTGCATTGAATTAGAGTGACTAACTTGTGTGGCTTATTTTTATTCAGAAAAAGTGAACCAAAGGAAATTAAGGAGATTGGATTAAAGTTTGCTTAATAGCAAGCTAGTTCAGTCTCAAAAGTGGAAAAATGTAATCAAGTGTATGAAAAATGTAATCGAAGATGTGGGAACATAATCATAGTGTATGGATTATTTTGTAGTTATGTGGGAAAGGAAAAATATGCTGCTATAGCTATAGCTAGTGCTTGGGTTGGTGAGTGAAACACATTCACACATATACTATAGTCAAAGTCAAGAAGAAGAGTATGCACAAATGGCCCAAATTCAATACTCAACAACAACAACCCCAATCAAACCATTTACTTCTAAATTCCCACCTTTTGGACATGTTAAAGATGGTAGTGAGGAAACAGTATGGGAAAAGGGAAAAAATGTGTCATTTTCAAAAGGTTTGGTGAGAACTTTTCCTCCTTTTGACCTTGTGATGCTGCAATTCAATGTCATGTTTCTAATTTAGCAAAATGCAGCCTAACATTTTTAAATATCTTTTTAGTTTTTAAAATTCTTTGATGGACTAGTAGTTCTTTGATGCCTATGATTACCCTTTGTAAAGCAGTGTGCTAGACTGCCTTCATTCCTATTTGTATTCTTGCTAACCAAATGTAATGCAATTGCAAATCCTATGCTCAAGCATTGTCCAAGGAGCAATTGGTGTTTCTGTTTTCATTTTGGCATACCAAAACTGAAATAAGAAGCCATTCTAAAAGGATCTTTGAAGTTCTGAACCTAATTCACACAACCATTGCATACAAAATAAAAACATGTATAAAGTTCAAGATAATCAATCCATCAATTATCTAACTATTCATAATGGAATTTTGTGAAACTATGCACACTCAAGTTCATTACCTTTCAAACCTATAGTTTATAGGTCCTTTTCAATGCAAGGGGATAAATTTCCTAAGTTTGAATTAAAGTTCATCCACAACTGTACTTATATTTCATTTTGAAATCTTTAATCAAGAATGAACACATTTGATTAAGAACTACAAGATATCTCTAATCAAACAACTTCTTCAAACCAAAAAAAAAAACTCAATTGGGGCTCAAGAGAAAGAGAAGAATAGGCACACCTAGCAATGGGTCAGGTCTCTCGCAAACGTCTCCCAATAATGCAACTTCAACGCATGCAACCACTAGCATAGGAAACACAATCCAATGAGAGTGAGAACAGATAGAGGAATAAACTATAGAACAACGATGGACAATGAGAAAGAGAATTACCATTGACAGTCAACGAACAAGGTCACAACAGTATCACAAAGATGAGAATTGTAATTGAGGGAGGACAATGACAACCCTTGCTGAATTCCCTCAACGCAAGAACAAGAAGACACAAAAATGTCAGGACAGTTTCACGGTGGGCAACGACAATGTGATTCTGATTTGGTTTCCCAGGCCACAACAATGTCAATTGTAATTCTGATTTTGCATTGGCAGCAGAGGCCAAAGTGAAATGTAATTCTGATTTCAGCAAAGATTGTACTAAAGGAAATATCTATTGTTAAATAAGTCAAAAATTCACATACATCTTTAACCATTGAAATATCCGTCGGTAAATCAATCAAGGATATCCATCGGTAATTCCATCTGTAAGTAGTACATATAAATGATGCTCAGCAAATGATAATGTGTAATCAATAAAGTTGGACAAGGAGTGAATCTATTAAACTACATGGATAATTGTCTTTGATCAAATAAATGATATAAATTATTTTTCCAATCATAATAAAATTTGCATACAAAATTGCACCATTTTAATGATTTCATCCGTTACACAAGTAAGAAAATAACAACATGACAAACTAGGAAAAATGATTGCAAGAAAATCTAAATAGTTATATCAATTTCATTGAATACTCTTCTAGTTGTACATTATAAATTGCAAGTCTAAATTCTATGCAACAAAACAACCCAAAAAATGACTGTTAGCACCCCACGAATACCATTTTATAAGATTGACAAAGGAATGATTTAGACTTGTAGCTATCTCAAATTCAAAGGGAATCCTTGGGTTTCTTTACCACAACATAACATGCCCTTTTACAACATTTGAGGCCACATGCATAGCTTAAATATCTTGTCTTTGTCTAAACATTATAAATCCTAGCAGGAAGCTTTTATTTTCATTTCAATTTCTTATTTTGGTTTATGTTTTCACTTTTTAATTATCAAAATGCCACCAATTTTCAATTTTCAAATTTCAAACTGAAAGTGTTAAAATCAACCAAATAAACTTGTACTAAATGTTATTTGTTAAACAAATTAAAGGCACACACCGAGTAACCAATTCAATCATTTATCCTATATGAAATTCCAATTTTGGATCGTACAAGTTAATATCAACAACTACATTCAAATAAGAGCTTAGTGTAGTGCATTAAACTTACAAAGATCATAGGGACTATGGTGTTTAAAGAAAGGGAAAGTTAGTAAAATCATAAATGTGCTATGAAAATAGAACAAAAAGGTATCACAATAATCATTTAGATAGAAACATGCTTGACAAAAACAAAGACGGATATATGGTTACCCTATTCTTGTTGCTCCTAAAGGGAGAACCAACAATTCTTGACCATGATAGTTCTGGACTAAGGGTTTAGTATGATGATGACGGTGACGGTCAACAATTTAGGTTTCCGATGAACGATGACGACAAATAGTGAGCAACAATGGTCAACAATTCAAGATAAGGGGTGATGTTTATGTGAATAGCCTGACGAGGTTCAACTAAGGTTTAGGTTTTTAATGAGGTTCATATGAATAGCCTGGTGAGGTTCATGTGAATGGGGTTAGAGTCTTCGTGCATGGTTATTGATGTTGTATGGGTTGGGCACGATGGTCCTAGCACTTTCAAGTGACGCATGTGTTATTGGTTGCGATTGTGTTGCGTGTGACTTGTATGATGAGTTTTGGCGAAGTCTCAAGGTTGACCGATAAAGCTCTTGATAATGTCATGAGGAAGTTTGTTTGCATGGCTTGTCCGCGGTTGCTGCAATTTCACGAGTTGACACGATGAAGTTGTGTGATCTGTAACGAGTACTACTCTGATAGCCATAACAGTTCTAGCAAGCTTCAAAGAGATTTGTTGTTGGTTGATGGCAAGGTGTTTCTTTTAAGGTAAAGAGATTTAAATTTTTGTCATATAGTTAATAGACCTAATTGATAAGTTTTTGTTTTAATGAAAAAGAGTAAACAAGAGGGAATTTTTGTTTTAAGAAAAAAAAAATATTGATATGGAGGGAAAGATGAGCGGGAGGGAAGATGGGAATAACATGAAGAAAAAAAATAGTATAACGGCATTTCTAACTATCATATTTTGTATGCAAAATAGACAGTTAAAAATTTTTATATTATAAAGAAAATTATGGCAACTTTTTAGAACCACCATATTTAGAACCTCAATCTTTTTTATAGTGTGCTTTCAAATTCATAAATCCTAACACTATTGATAATCGTGTGAACTTAGTTGAACCTGGATATAACGGAGTCTCTACATTGGTAGACATATTTTCACAAACCTCTTTAGCAAAGTATTGCACTTCAACATCACGCTCTACAAAAATTTTTGTTAAATACGATGGTTGTTTGTGGTATAAAATGGCGTTTATGACTGCCATATTTTGCATGTGTGGCAGATACAAGTACTACCATATATCATGTCACCATAATGAACAATATGGTGGTCTTGTACAAAACGCCACAAAACTCCCTATTTAATGCACTACAAAAATAATGGCAGCTTAGGCTATCATATTTTGTGCGCAAATAACGACAGTTAAAACCACCCTAATTTGTTTATTTTAAAAAATATTAATGTGAAATACTACACCTACAAACACCTTCATTTCCATTATACTGGTGCGTTATATGACGATTCAAATTGTCGTAATTTGAATATGAAATTATTTTTTCAATTTCGTTATTTATTTAACCTATTTTGCATAAAATCAGAAAAAGTAATTTTCTATTTCATTCATAGAGAAAACATTGATAATTAATATTTTCATTCATAATTCATATTAAAAAGTTGATATTATCCAACATCATTCAAAACTTTGCATATAAGTTTCCATACTAAAAACAAAAACCAAAAAAAGATCTTTATATTTTGCTAATTTTCTATAGTTATGCCTCTGTAATCCTAACAAGTGGTATCAGAGCCGATGTTGAAACTGGCTCAGATGAGTGCAGTATGGTCCTTGTATCGAAAGTCTTCCTGACAAGGATTTCAGGTAAGCGTGTCCCGTTAAGAAGAACGGCGGTACAGAAAAGGAGTACTCGTGGTTGGGGATGCTTCCGCTGGAAGGGGAGTGTACCAATGTGGTTGGAGGGACTCACCCTTGAGGGGGAGATTGTTAGGAATCCAAGTGTGATTCTAAGTCCCACATTGGCTAGAAATGAGAAAGTGGAGCACTATATAAGAACAAAGACCCATAAACCCATTGCCTTAATGTTTTGGGTTGAGAGTGGTGTCAATGCCTTATGTGGTTGGGCTCAGGTCTCATTGGTGTGTTGTATCTCCCCAGTGAAACCCCCTCTATAATCCTAATAGTTCCTAACTACTCTTTTCTCCCTCACTTGATCTTATTATGCCAATAGGTGATGGAGCACCACTTCCAATATCTTGTGCTGGAATAGAAGAAAAAAAACTTACAAGTTATTCGAATTCACATGTGTATTATAAGAAACTTATGTAATTTCTTAAATAAACTATTAAATTTGACCTCACCAATCGAGGGATGTACCAAGCAGTAGCCATAGAAGCAAAATGCTCAGGAATGTCATCTCTTGAAGAAATGTAAGCAAGCAATGTTTGCATTTGGTTTTGGATAGTTGTGAGCTCATTTTCAATCTTCTCCTCCATATTTGTTGATGTTGCACTACATAAAGTAAAATTCATATCATTTAACCTTATAGTGGATTGCTTAAATCCAAGAGTAGCACAAGCTCCATGTGACAATCCTCTAATGCAATCTCTAGGTTATTCAACATTAGCTCATGAATTTTTCCCTGCATTAAATTGGAAATGAAAATGATTGCCAAACAAACAAATTATGACGACTTAAAATGCCAAACCAGTAAACCAACAATTAGTCTAGACTCAAATAAGTAAATTAAAAGTGAAAATGACCACCAATTCGATCTAGTTGAGAAAATATGTTTCTTTTTTTTACAATTCAAAATTGCCTGATCTCAAACAATGTCAGAAAACTAGTTAAACGATTATATAGATTGAACTACTTGATGAAGAGAAAGGTGTTTTTCTCATGAAATATCTTAAATTTTTCTTAAAGTGCATAAGTGTTGCAATACTAACAACAAAAGAATAACCAAATCAGTCACAAGAAATAATCTAAGAAAAGGCCATGAACAGTAGAAGTTTCAATACAACAAGATTTCAATACATAACATTAAATTATTAAAAATTTTAAATTTATAGTTTCATTTTAACTAAACATTAATAGTTTATAATTGTTATTTAAAAGTTGTTAACAATGTTACTTCTTCCAAATAAGAAGAAATAATTATTCCTCCAGCATCCTTTAGAAAAGTAATTGCTTCATGAGCTCCATCTAGAAGATGCCACGCCTATCCCCTCTTGCATAGTACTGACAAAAACAAAGCAACAGTTCAAGTTCAAACACAAATGAAAGTGATATTATTACCTAGAACCTATGAAGTCTATACACGAACACGAATACGACACAAACTCAAACACGGGAATACATCTCAATTGAAAAAATGTAGGACACAAACATGGCGATATATATATATAAATATATATATATATATATATATATATATATATATATAAATAAATAAAAAAAAAAATATATAAAAAAA
>Ga0099822_1007291_pt1 | contig 14307 bp, 8 predicted proteins | sample CowpeawhiteBW_FD_76839 | JGI IMG/M metagenome (GOLD analysis project Ga0099822, IMG submission 76839) | Root nodule microbial communities of legume samples collected from California USA - Cow pea white BW | ecosystem: Host-associated > Plants > Roots > Nodule | place: USA: California | collected...
CTATGATGGTAAAAGAATGACATTTGGTATGTCTATTTTGGGTTGTAATACATTATAACATATGTTTACATTCTTTTTCTTGAAATCTTGTTGATGTAAGTGTAATGATACTTCTCTTTTTTTTTTGCCTTAATTATATATTTGATTGGATTTCATTTGAAATAAGATTTAGAATTGTGGTTACAAAATTTTGGAAATTACAAAGACTTAGTAATCTTGGAAATTAATCAAATAATGAAAAAGATTGAGAAATTTAATGAAAATAGAGACCTACTACTTTTTTGACAGTTTTTAATTGACAAAATCTATATTTTGTGACAGTTTTTAACCGTTAAAATATAATATTTTTTGTAGCGATTTTTAACTGTCAAAATACGATATTTTTTGTAGGGATTTTTAACTTTCAAAAAAAAGATATATTTTGTGGCGGTTTTTAACTGTTAAAATATCATATATTTTATGACGATTTTTAACCATCAAAATGTTATAAAATATAAAAAAGTAAAGATAAATTTTGTAGCAATTTTTAACCGCTAGTAATGTTTTTTTTTTTTTGACAACAATACCAGTAGTTAAATTTTTTTGTCACAAATCGTTTTTGACATATGTAATTTTGACGGTTTTTTAAACCGTCAAAAATTTCATTTGTGACGGTTTTTAATCGTTACAACTTATGATTTTAACTGTCACAAATGTTATTTTTTTTTGTAGTGGTGACATAGTTTATCTTTTTGTTAAAGCAAGGTATTGAAAAGAAAATATTCTGCTTAGCTTTAAAGGCTTCCAAAAATTCTAAACGAAATTATTCTCTACTTTATCAAGTGCTTCCCTTCTACCACAAGAGAAAAAACAGAAAATTTCCCTCTACCACACTCTCAATTATTGAGTGTTGTTGGATGAATGACAAGTTCTAAGAAGCTCGAAGTTGGAACAGATGATCAAACTCCACATTATAAATGGTGTGTTCCACTGGGAGAAGATGTTTTCAGAAGATTGTTGAGCCAGGCCAATCCAACACAGCTCAAGATTTTTTGTGATGGCTCACTTTTCAGTCCAATGTTGTTTGGAAAGTTCTTTGATCCTTCTGATGCCTTCCCTCTGTGGGAGTTTGAGTCAGACATCTTGCTGTCTCATCTGAGGAGCTCCAACCAAAACATTGTAGATTGGTATCAAACAGATGAAGGTTACATGTTAACTGCAGAAATACCAGGTACAACAAAGTTCTGCAATTTCACTTACCATATTCTGGTTTTATAATTACTTTCACAATCTGAATGTGTTAAACAAGTCGTACACAATTTTTAAAATATGTAAATTAAAAACAGATGAATTTTATATATATGTTGGAGAAACTATGTAGGTCGAGTCAATATGATTCAATATTTGGAAATGAGAAATGTTAATTAAAAATTCACTTTTCCATATATTATTTTAAACATATTTCAAGGCTCCACACATCAAACCTAACATGCATGTAAAATAAAATTCCATTGTATTTAAAATATATAATTGTTTTTACTCCTTTTAAAATGTAGGAATTTTAATTTTAATAATTATTAGTTGTTTTTCTTTGTTTACATCTTTCCAATGTTAAAATCACTACTTAGATTCTAACATCATTTCAAGGTAGATAAATAATGTATATTTTATATATCTTAATATTTTTTTAAAATATTTTACATGCTGATATTATCTCATTTATACTAACATGCATAATGATCAATTTATTTTATTTAACAAATAATAAGCAGTTAGTAAGTGATAAATTAGAATAATTTTCAAATAGATTATAATGATTTCAAGTTTAGCAGAACTAAAAATAAGAATTATTTGTAGAACAAAAAATAAAACATACTTATTTTTCAGAAGAGATGCCAGAGAATGCTGATTTGAAGCTTATTCAAGCTCATATACGTAATGGCAGAATTTTGGAAGTAGGAATACCAAAGTGTTCTTGATATGGTTTCATGCAGATTAAGCTATAGTAGAGGTTATAATAGTATCTATTATATTTGACAAACTTAGAACCATAGTAATATAACAATAATATTTGGGCCTGAATAACTTTTAGTTAAAAACTATGATATTTTGACAAAGTTTTTTTTCAAGTCATATTAAAACTTTTTCTTTCCTTTTTAAGGTACATCAAATCTTTCTTTTTTTTTCATCTAATGAAATACTGTCACGTTGATATTTTCAAAAATTTATCAAAAAAAACTTTATTAAAAAATAATTTTACTTTAGTTAAATGGTTACAATTACAAATGTTTATGAGACCGAACATAGAAGAATCTTCTATACATAAATCTTCCTCTGATTCCTCTGATTTTATTCACATATATATTAACGGTCCAGTCTCATCACAAAGGAGAATCCACATTCTTTTTCTGTAAGATCAGTTTTTGTTTTAGCTGATGACAAATGTTGTGTCTCGAGTGATGTTACAGATTTTCTCACAAGAACAAAGGGAAGTCTTATATTATGTCACAATTTCTGGGTATAAGGGACAAATTGAATTAATATTAAGGGAAGTTTTATGATGATTACGTAAGTTATTTATACCTATAAATTGATTAGGGAATATTTTAGTTAGTTTCGTTTGTTTCAACATATTCCATAAATATGTTAAAACATATTTTACGTAGATATTATAGGCATGTGGTGTACAAGTGCTGCTGGCCTTTTCAAAAATAGTGAATGAAAGGAAAAGGTGCATGAGAATTTTAACATATCTAGAAAGAGGAATGACCTACCCAATTTCATGTTTGGAGAGGTCTTAAATTAAATATTTAAAGAAAAATATGAGGGACACAATAACAAAGTTTACAATTTAAAATTCAAGGGTTCAATATAACAGAAAAATTGAATAGATGAAAACAAAGAAAAAAAGTTAGTAGAAGCATGTGAAAAAAATACGAAAATCGCATATATATCTTTAGTTGAAACAAAATATAAAAAATACTAAATTGTAAATTTCGCTCCATATTGTACAAAATCCACAATTTTGATTTCTAAATTTATCTTCCTGATTTAAGTTTCTTAAGTTTTAAGTTATATCAAATGTCCATAAATCTCTTTTTACAAAATTTGATCTTTGTTATGAATTAATGGTCATCTATTTATTTGATATAATTACTCATATGATTGATATGATTAATACTCATATGATTCATTACTCTTTATATAAATATTTGTATTAATTTTTTGATTTGTATTCTTTATGAGTTACCATGTTGTATCTATAAATAGGACTCTTCCTACGAGTAATAAGACACACAAAAGTTGCTCATTATTCTCTCATCCTTTATTCTTCCTTTACTTCTTCCTCTATTATTAGTTTTATTTTATAACATGTTATCAACACGATGCTCCAACTAATTGAGGACTAGTGAAAGCTTTTTCTCTCTAATGATATATAGTGCTCTACGTGTCTCAATTTAGGCTCTTTCTAATCCTTTCTTCATTTACAATTGCCTTATATTATTCTTCTTGTGACAAGAATTGTTTGACTTTATCAATTTCCATTTCCGTCTTATTATTTTTATTATTTTTATTATGATGGTTATTATTATTATTATTATTAATATTATTATTTTATGCGTTAGTTTTAAACACGTAAAACGTTGTAAATTTAAATTTGTGACCTTTGATATTACAAGGAAGAATTACTTATATTGAATATTAAATGTTGAAATACATTTAGATGCAAGGGGTCTTGATGATACCATTAAAGAAAGAAATAAAACATTTGAGCAACTAATTTGCTCCTGCGAGAACGATAATGTGAAAAAGAAGATTTCACAAATATTATGAATTTATTTCATGTCTTTGTATAGCTGAACAAAACAATGAAGTTTTTTTATGAAAAATCATGAGATATGCCCAACTAGTTCTGCTCCATTCCCAGAAGTAAATGCAGTAATAAATATTATGAATTTATTTCATGTCTTTGTATGGCTGAACAAAGCAATGAGCTTTTAATATAAAATCATGAAACTTGTCCAATTGGTTCTGCTCCATTCCCAGAAGTGAATGCAACAATATTTGATTTATATTTTCATGATCATGATATTAATTATGGACATGGTTATAAAGGAAATTTTCAATGACACATTTTGTCACCAAAAGTGGCATAATAATATGAAAAAGGGAAAAGGAAAATGTAAAAATATTGACAAATAAGATGAAAGTATATATTATCATTACGGTGGTAAAGGCCATTTGAGTTATATTTGTTGTACACCAAAACATCTTACAAATAATGAAAAGAACATAGGAACACACTTTGCTTATGAAGATGGTGATTCTGATTATGACCATATGGATGTTACTCATCTTGATATTATTAATTTTCTTTGCTAAACCAAATGGAAGCATTGATCACCTCATTGGTTATGAGAGTGTTAAAAAAAATCTCATATTGATATTTAAGTTTATATGAAAAACGAGTGTTGGCACTAGTATCAATGATGAGAATATGTGTCTTATTGATAGTGCAACAACTTAAACAATTTTCAAGAGTAATAAATGTTTCTCTTGTTTGATAATGTGAGACATCAATATTAGTATTATTTATAGTACTACAAATATATTTGAAGGCTCTAGAAAGGCTATTATACTTCTACCAAGAAGTTGAATAGAAACTTATTAAGTTTCAAGGATATTTCTCTAAATGGATATCTTATTGAGACAAACAATGAAAAAAAATATGAAATATCTTTATATCTCTACGATTGAGTTGAAAAAAATGTATTGGAGAAATTGTCAACATTCTCTTATGATTTGTACTACGCATATATTAGTACAATTAAAATACATGTCATGGTAAACCAAAAGTTTACGAATCAAAAAGAATTTTTTGTTTGGTATGATTAGTTGGGTCATCCTGGATCTATTATGATGCCAAAAAAAAGGTTTGAAAAATTTATGTGGACACCCACTTAAGAGTCAAGAAACTTCTTCAGACCAATGAGTTTTCAAGTACTATACGTTCATAGAAGTTGATAATAAGACCATCAACAGAAAAATTAGAAATGAGTCAATCTCATTTTCAGAACGAATACAGGGTGATATTTGTGGTCCAATACACCCACCATGTGGATCATTTATATATTTCATGGTTTTAATTGATGCATCAACTACATGGTCACATATTTTTTTATTATCAACTTGCAATCAAGTATTTGCAAAGTTATTAGTACAATTAAGAGCTCACTTTCCAAATTTTCTGATCAAGAAAATTTGTTTTGATAATATTGGTGAAATTAAATCTCATGCCTTTCATGGGGATTGTATATCAATTGGAATCTTTACTAAAATGTTTAAAATTGGTTACAAGACCATTACTTATGAGAGCTAATCTTCCAATGGCTACTTGGGGATATGCAATTTTGCATGTTGCATTATTGATTCGCATCAAACCAACAAGTTATCACAAATACTCTATTATGTAGTTAGTTTTTGGTCAATGACCTAATAATCTCATGTAAGAATTTTTAGGTGTGGTGTATATGTTTTCCCCACCAAAAAGGACTATGATGGGTCCTCAAAGACAATTGAGAATATATGTTTGATATGATTCTCCCTCAATATTGAAATATTTTGACCTACCAACAAGAAACTTATTTATAGTTCGACTTTTTGAATGTCACTTTGATGAATAAGTTTTTCCAACATTAGGGTGAGAAAGAAAACAATTGGAAAAAGGTATTGGTTGGAATGAATTATCATTATCTCATCTTCATCCTCATACAAAAGAATGTGAACTAGAAGTTCATAGGATAATTCATTTTCAAAATTAGTCAATTAATTACCTAATGTTTTATTGACATAAAAAGGGTAACTAATATCAGCTGCTAATGCTCCGAAGATAATTGATATTGATTCATAACACGCTTGAAGTGTGATAGGCTTGTTAATTCCAAAGAAACGCTTGAAGCGTTGTAGGCCTATTGGTTCCAAACATAAAAACTCTTGAATGAGAAAGGGAGTTAAAATGCAAGATGACCTAATCAAAAAGGTTGAAATTCCAAAAGATTCATTTGACATAATTAATGATTCGGTTCCAAAAGAACCTCAGGTACCCAATATTGTTGAAAATGATGAGATCTCAATAAATTATGTCATGAATCATATAATATGGAACCAAAATGAAGTCAACATTGACGAAACTTTTACATATAATATAGCGATGAATGTTATGAATGACAACGAAGATCAATAATCAATGATTATTGAAGATTGTCGATAAAGAAATTATTGGCCAAAATGAAAATATGCAGATAAGCATAATTAGATTTGGTTGCTAAACAAAAGGTTTTTGGACCTATGGTTCACACACCTGAAGGTGTGAAACCCGTTAGGTATGTAAGACCCGAGAAAATTAAACAATTAAATATATAATTATTTAATAAATGCGGGTAGTATGAGCCTTTATGGCATTTAATGCGAATGGTGGTGACATGGAAAAGTATTAGCTCAATTGGTTAAGAGTACTTGATTGTGTGAAAGAACTTGGGTTCAAGTCCTATGTATGCCAAATTGTATGTTTTATTAATATGAGTATTATTTTAATGCTATGATTGAACGTGATTGATGATAATGTAATCCTAAAATTATAAGAATTATCACAAAACATGTATTGGTTGAATTGGTTGTGTTTTGACTTTGTAATTGAGTAGTTGTGTGTTCAAACCTTGTTGAGAACGAATTAAACTTTATTTTTCCCAATAATAATTTTCGTTTAGGGTAATGAATGGTGATTAAGATAGTAGTAAATTAAGGATAGAAGGAAATATAAGGAGAGCTAGGGACTGAAATTTTGTGGTGCTGAAAGGAGAGGTTTCCAGAGTAATCATAAGTATTTTTGAAAGAGCAAGGATTACAGGCAAGGGGAGCTGTTTTATGTGTTTTCTATCATATATAATATATCTTTCTTTGTGTGATCCAAATTGTATGAGAATCCCCACTATTTGTGCCATTTTCGTAAGTTTCTGGGTTTTCGCCCAGAAACCGCCTCGCGGGTATGAGTATACTGCAAGGCGACGCATCAACTTTAACCCAGTTTTGGGTTCTATAGCATGAACTGCCTAGCGGTGAGATAGAACCGCCAGGCAATATATGGTGACTAGCACTATTTCGTTGGGTTTTCGTGTATTTTGTGACGTCCTGAGTTTCCAATAGACTTCTATGTCTGTCTGATTGCGTAATGCCATGATCTTCCTATTATTTGGGTGCTTTTGAATTATAATGGTGGATGTAAACATGATGAATTATTTTTAAAAATCAAGAAATTTAATTGAAGTTTGATTTTTAGGGTATTAAGATATGATAGAAAAACTTATGATGCGTAAAGGATAATATTATTGGGAATTTGTTTGATAATCATGTGTGAATTGTTGTGTTCTGGCGAAATGGGAACCTGGATCAAATTCTGGGCATTTTGAGTTCTTCTTAGGCATAGAAACATGAGTTTCTGGCCAGGTACTAATACGTTGTCTGGCGGCGCCACGTTTGTCGCCAGGCGATGATGGTGGGCAGACATTGTTTTATGTAGTTATGTAATTGTCTATGATAGAGAGAGAGAGAGAGAGAGAGAGAGAGAGCTTTGGGAATTGAAAGGAAATGGAAATTAGGTGGATGAAACCGGGAGGATTAATGCATAAGTGCAAAACGAGAGGGAGATTTTAAGAAGAATAATGGTATATGTGTGCTAAAGTATAGTTGGAATTAATGCAGAAGTGGTAATGGGAAATAGAAGATGTACTATTCTGATTTGGAGTGTAGGTACTAGAAAAGATGTGCTATGCAAAGGTACTTTTGGAGATGTATGTTAATTATGCACTAGTGGCTAAGGTATGAATCATAGTGCATGTAGACTTAAGTGAAAAGTAATTGAGTAGAGGTTGTGGTACTATTGCAATGGAAAATAACCAGTAGTTAACTTGGAGATACTGGACTGTGTGTTAATGTCATTAAGGTAGAGCAAATCCTTGGATAGTGATAGCATGCTTGGTAAATCCTAACTCATGATTAAAGCGAATTAGGAAATTGGATTATAAGTAATGGACCATGTAGGGTATGGCAAGGTTTCACGAAGCAGAGGATGATGATTGAGAGGACATGAATATCTTGAGGGCATTTTGGGGGTATAAGCAAACATGATATGTGTGAGCAAAATCAGTTACTGGTGTGCTACTGTCATAGCGTCAGACAGTGCAACGAGGGCTGCCAGGCGATAGGACCCTCAGGGATGTCCTTGCACCACGTGGTGCCTAGCGGTAAGGTGTGATCCGCCAGGCGATAGACCCTGAAACAGGGGGTTTGGGAGAGGCCTGGCGCTTGGCAGCAAGGGTGTCCCGCTAGGCGGTCTGCACTATATTTTCGCCTGGCGGCGCTTAGGCTGCCTCAGGCGGTAGTGCTGCAGGTTTTGACTTGCGTGTGTTGTTTATACGCATTGATGCGAACTTGGATCAGGAGATGTTGTGTCATGAGCGGGTAGGTTCATGGATGGTGGTGAACACGTGATGATATGAGTGGGGAGGTTCATATCCAGTTACTCTCTGTGGGGATACGAGCGGGTAGATTCTATGTTTTGTGCTCACACTTGAGAGATGCTGCATACGGGGAAGTACATAGTTGGTGGATCACGTGTTGGACTACAAATGGGTAGGTTTGTAGAGTAGGACTACGAGCGGGGAGGTTCGTAGCGTAGGACTACGAGCGGGGAGGTTCGTAGAGGCAGGACCACGAGCGGACAGGTTCGTGTGAGCATCATAAATCTTGAGTCCAAGGTTAACTATTTCTGTGTGAATTGAAGATTGAAAAGCCTTGGGGTATTAGGGTCTTGGCCAAGAATTTACTAGGATGAATCAGATGGGTGTATTTCTTTTATTCTAATAACTTACATGTTATTTTATTTATAAGCTCACCCTTTCTGTTTGTGTTTGGCGATGATCGTGTGATTCTTTACACGTGAGCAGATGATACTATAGGTGATGCTAGTGAAGCGTAGAGACAAAGAGAGGGATAAACCAGGCTTTGATCTAGAGATTTTTATTTTTATTTTAAATATGATATGTAGATGTCATTTTGGATCATGTAATCACATTGTTATTTTAGTTTTATTTGAATTGAGGCGCCCAAAATAATGATTTGATTTTTCCCGTGTTTTGAGGATAATAAATTACAACGTTTGAATTTATTATTTTAATTATTTATTTTAATTAAGTAATTTTTAGTAGGGATGTTACAAGGTACATATGAATTTTTGTGCAAAAATCAAATTAAGAATGATGAAATTGTAAGATACAAAAGCACAGTTGGTTACTCAAGGTTTTTCACAAAAACCTGATATTGATTTCTAAAAAGAAATATTCTTTGGAATTGGATGCAACAACATTGCAATATTTGATTATCCTAGTTGCACAACAAGGTCTGTATTTACATCTAATGGATGATGTTACAACCTATTTGTACGGTTCTCTTGAGAATGATATTTATATGAAAATCCCTAAAGGATTTTATTTGCCCAACAAGACAAACTCTAAAGAGGGTTATTCAATAAAATTGAACAAGTCCTTTCATTAATTAAAACAATCAGGACTTGTGTGGTATAACTATCTTATTGAGTACTTATTAAAAGAAGGATATAGAAATGATCCTATTTGTTCTTGTATTTATATGAAAATATCCAAAAATGATTTTTTCATTATTGTTTATGTAGATGACATAAACATTGTTAGAACTCCTAATGAGCTCACAAAGTCAATTGACTGCTTAAAGAAATAATTTGCATGAATGATCTTGAAAAGGCAAAATTTTTGTTTGAGATTACAATTGAGCATTTAACTAAAGGCGTTTTTATACATCAAGAGACTTATATAATTAAGGTGCATAAAATGTTCTAAATGGAAAAGTCACATCCATTATGCACTCTAATAGTTGTGAGGTCGTTAGATGTTGATAAATACTCTTCTTAGACCTCAAGAAAATGATGAAGATCTTCTTGGTCCAGAAGTACCATATCTTAGTGTTATAAGAGAACTAATGTATCTTACTAATTATACTTGACGTGATATTGCATTTGCTGCAAATTTGTTAAGCAAGATATAGTTCGTCATCAACAAGAAGACAATGGATTGGAGTAAAAAATATACTCTGTTACCTTAAGGGTACTACGAATATGGAATTATTTTATCCAAATGATTAAAAATTAGATCTAATGGGTTATGCAAATGCATGTTATTTATTATATTCTCACAATGTCACAATGGTTGATCATAACCAAGATATTTATTAACATGTGGTAGCAGAATGATTTCATGATGATATGTGAAAAGGACCAAAACAGCAACATCGTCAAAATCATGCATAGTTGTTAGCATTACATGAGGTAAGTCGTCAATATGTTTAGTTAAGGTCTATAATTCAACTGGTGCGACAAATTTGTGATCTATCCTTGAGAAGAATGGAATCAACAACCACATATAAAGACAATAGTGCATTGTTAAATTGAAATGATGATGTAGAGATCCAAAAGATTCGTTCATGCGAAAATCTAGTAGATTTATTTACAAAGTCTTTGCCAAGGAGAACTTTTGAGCAATTAGTTCACAAGATTGGACTTCATCATCTTAATGATGTAAGTTTACATGAGGGGGAGAAATAGAAGATGTAAAGAACAATATTATATAGAATGATGTACTCTTTTTCCTTCACTAGGTTTTTGTCCCAAAGGGTTTTTTCTAGTAAAGTTTTAACGAGGCACATTCTTTTATCAATGGACACACAAGGGGGAGTGTCATGAATTAATGGTCGTCCATTGATTTGATACAATTACTCGTATGATTGATATGATTGATACTCGTATGATTCATTACTTTATGTAAATATTGTATTAATTATTTAATTTGTATTCTTTAAGGGTTACCATGTTGTATGTATAGATATGACTCTTTCGTCAATTTTGTTCAATTGGGTCATTTTTTGCTAACATCATTTAAATCATTAATGGCCATGAATAGTGACTGCCATGAACATGTTACTTTGTGTTTTTTGTTTTGAATTTTTACTTTAATTATTTTTAATTTTATTTTTAATTTTTTAAATTTTTTTTAATGTCCACGTGTCAACCTAGCAGCGTGCCACATGTCAAAGTCAATGTTCTATATTCAATTTGGTCTCCATATTTGTTATTTTTGTTCAATTTAGTCCCAATTTCTGTTAACATGAATCAATTGGTCCATTTTAAACAAAATTAGGGCTAAATTGAACAAAAATAACAAATATAGGGACCACACTGAATATATAAAATTGATTTTGACACATGGCACACTACTGGGTTGACACGTGGACATTTAAAAAAAATAAAAAAAAATTCAAAAAAACCACAAAGTGACATGTGGCAGTCACTGTTCATGGTCGTTAATGATTTAAACGGTATTAGCAAAAAAGGACCCAATTGAACAAAATTGACGAAAATTGGAATCTATTTGAACACAAAACCAAAAATATGACTTATTTGACAAAACTTAACGAAAATTTGGACCAAAAAAGTATTTTAACCTAAATTTATTAATAAAAATATGCAATCAAGTCCTCTATTATATATTTATTGACAAATTCACAAACTTTAATATTCCTATATCTTTTTGAAAAATATATATTATATATTATAAATTATATGTATTTATTTTGTTTTGTATATATTATACTCCTCCATTATTTATTTTATTGAGCTAAATAACTTATGAAAAACAACATTTTTAGTTTAACTTTGTACAAATGCTTTGAAAAATCTAAAGGTAAACTCTTCTAAGAGATAAGTTTGTGCATGAGTGAGTATGTCAAATTAATTAATACACTAACATAAGCAAAAGTTAAAAATATAGGATTACATGTCATTTGATATTAATATTAATATTAAATGTACCTGATCGATACTATTTTAGTACGGAACCAGACGATCTCAAGAACCCTCTGTGTCGAACCTCCCTCTATTATTCTCCGGACTCCTCCTAGATCTGCTTGTTGTATGAACTACGAGGGTGAGGGTACCTATAGGCACTCCAACGCTCAAGTCAAATAGTGATTTGATATGAGGTGTATGTAGTAAAGTGAGAAAAACATACCTCTTTGTAGTCACTAGACCCTAATTTATATTGTTCACTTTATAAACTTGTTATTATTATTTGTGGGTCGTTCGTATTCGAGGATCAACTCTTTCCTTTTTGACTAAGATTGTCAATTCTTTTCTTATTGACTGAGATTGCTCGTTTGTACATTGTCAAAGATCAGCTTTTTCCTTATTGATTGAGATTGCTTGTCTTTCCTTTGTCAAGGATCAACTCTTTCCTTTTTGACTGAGATTATTCATTTGTACTTTGTCAAGGATCAACTCTTTTCTTATTGACTGAGATTGCTCGTCTGTACTTTCTCAATGATTAGCTCTTTCCTTATTGACTGAGATTACACGTTGCTCATCTGTACATCATCATCCTTACCTAATTGGTCACTATTGGGTCGGGATATACCAAGGCCAGGTGGCAGGCCGAGATGTACCCAGCCTCTGCACAATGTTGGCACCCCGGCCATGCGATGGGCTAAGATGTACCCGGCCTCTACACCATGCTGGCTCCTTTTCCTTTGCTTGCTAGGCTTGCGCGCGTGTCTCCTTCTCTCTCCCTAGGGTCGAGATGTGGTTGGTTTTTCCACGTACAAACGGGTCGGGATATGGCTGGCCTGTTACCCATACACCAGCCCCTAGTCTTGTAGTGAACGAAGTGAAACAAGATGCTAGAATGTATAAAATTGAGTAGGAAGGAAAGAAAGAGTGTGGTTGGTCGAGATGTTCCCACCATTAATACCTAGTGAGATGTGTCAAGATGCGTTGACAAAGGTATTGCCCCGGCTCGTCGTTCGAGGCTAATTTATCATAATGATGGGATGTAGTGGGTGGGATTTTTGAAGGAAGTGTCTCGACAATCCGTAAGATGGAGTTGAATCCCACGGTGTAAAGGATTTTTGTCCTTGCAAATGTGGTCTACCATAAATATGGATGGGGTCTTGATGTTGGAGTGAAGGATCCATCTACAAAGTGAGCTAGCCTCCAGTCGAGTGTATCTCGCACCGTATTACTCCAAGTATGTCATCCTCCTCTATTTATTATCCTTCTAGTAGGCATAGTGATTCGGAGGAAGAGAGGATTGTATCCCACTCTCCTGGTAGTGATAGTTCTCAAAGGGATGGTAACAACCCTATTGGTGCGGAGGAGTTTTCGGCCTACACCCTCCGGGGTACGAGTGGGTAGATCCCCGAGTGAAACTCCCTTTATCTAGGTTTGGCAAGTCCACTACCACAACTGCCTTTCGTAAAAAATGTGATATTATAGCTGACACAACATTGACTTGCAGGTTGAAACAAGATCACGTGGTCATGACGTTGCCAACATGTGCCTTGGCCAAGATATACCCGACAATTCCTGGCCAGGATATGGATGTGATTCTACCAACATGTGCCTTGGCCGAGATGTACCCGGCCAATCCTGGTCGGGATGTGGTCGGCCTCTTGCCCTCATGGGTCAGTAACTCCGCCTTTGTGTATTATTGTGTGTCATCTTTGTCAAATTTATTTTATCAATGTGGGGGGATCATCTAGGACGATGAAGCTTCCTTTTCCATAGAGAAAATGCTAAAAAAATATTCGATTGATGCGCTTGATTTTAATGCCTGCGTGCTTTAGCGATGGAAAATGTAAACATAGAATAATAATGATAAAAAATTATGCTTTATTTATTGCTATGATGCCTCGTTAAAACCTTCTTGACCAAAATCCTCCTTAGGGAAAAAAGATCAAGGTAGGAAAGAGTGCACTTATTACGCAATCAATCCACAAATTGTTCGTAAGAAGTCTGAAAATGAAAAATAAGCATCTAACAAACTAATTGTAATAGAACTTGAGATGTGAGGTGTTCCAATCTGTATATGCCCTTACCTACAACTTTCTTGACACATAATGGCCCTTCCTAGTTGGGCGAGAATTTCCCCTCGTGTTTACGGGCAGCATTTGCCATTCACCACACTAGATTTCCCTAGTTAAAAGACCTGGGTTTGATTTTGGTATTGTAGCGTCGCTGGGCTCTCAGCTTGGTGTATGGGTCTTTCTCTTAGGCTATCTACGTAGCATCTGCGCGCAGTTGGCTAGTCTACATGAACAATGATTATGTCTCCCGAAGTTGACAAAAATTTCATAGCTAAGTGATATGTGGATACCACCGCACCAAGCATGTTCAACAAAGGTCTCCCAAGA
>Ga0099822_1007295_pt1 | contig 14304 bp, 8 predicted proteins | sample CowpeawhiteBW_FD_76839 | JGI IMG/M metagenome (GOLD analysis project Ga0099822, IMG submission 76839) | Root nodule microbial communities of legume samples collected from California USA - Cow pea white BW | ecosystem: Host-associated > Plants > Roots > Nodule | place: USA: California | collected...
ATATATATTTTTTTTTTTTTTTATATATATATATATATATATATATATATATATATATATATATATATATATATATATATATATGATGCGATAATTCTTAAAAAAGTAAAAGGTGTTATTATACTATTTTTCAATCAATTAAGAAAATAAGTGTAGGAATACAAAATATCGAGAAAATTGGAAAAATGTTAATATAATTTACTCTACTTATTACTTTGTTTGTTTCCATTTATAATACAAAAAATTAAAAGTTATGTTTATTTTTTAATTGGTCTATGTCTATATTGTATTAATTGCTTTTAGATTAGAATACTCTTAATTAAGATAGAGTAAGATAAAAAAAATTAGAAGAGAAAAAAAGTGTTAATAAAATAGACAGTTTTGAAAAAGGATGTCAATTTACGACAAATTTATTATTAACAACTAAATTTGTCACTTCTCTTAATCCTAGTGAGTTGGGTATTGATAAATCTTATACGTAGAACAATTTATAACAAATAGGTAAAAGTTTAAAAGATATAGGTTATCAAGATATTACATGTTCTTCAAAACAAAAGTTTTTTTTTTTTTTTAAACTCAATTCCATTTGCCTCAACATGAATAAGCTTTTGATTGGAGATTAATTTTCTTTCATATTAGGTTTAACAAAAGATATTACTCTACCACTAATTAAAAACATAGAAGCAAGCCTATAAAACACATGAAAATAAGAATATTACAATGGATTGGAAACACGCAATGAGAAAAGCATTATTAATAGGTCATTAATTAGTGGAGAAATTTGCGATTGTAGTAATCCTAAAAGTAGGTATAGCCACCACTTGTTTCTTCATGATCCGATGCATTTGAAGAAACTTCCATAATGTTATTAGAACTTGAACACGATGACGATGTAGAAGAATCTGTTTTTCCCAACATCATAAAATCAAACATTAATCTTGGACCACTACCACCTTTTTGTTTCTCATCAACACCACTTTCTAAACTTCTTTTCTTCATCGATAAGCGACACAAAACCCAATCTCCAATCTCGTTCACGTAGTTCTGCCAACATGACCATAAATAAGTCTCGCATATTCTACTTTTGACAAATAGTGACACTTGGAACATAAACTGTCATAATAAACCTAAAAAAAAAATAGTGACAGTTGACGAAAACTTACATGGGATGAGTTGCAAGCAGTTGTTTCTGCATTCGCAAGACGATATTCATGCAAGACCCAGTCAGTTCTGGAACCTTTTGGAGATTTTCCTTCATAAAAAATTAGTGTTTTTCTTATTCCGACAATGCCATTACATGCATTTGAAGATGATGAAATTCTCTTGTCTGATCCTGTTGCCTTCCAATATCCACACTTTGTTGTTCTGTTCATGCGATTACCATTTCTATACTTTGCTTCCTTCGGACTGAAAAAATACCTCTCTTGAGGATCACAGTTCCCTGAACACACACGTGCATATATATACCATGTTATTATGCAGAACAACCTTAACAAACCATGTTCTTAAATTCATGCATCATCATTGTCATAAGAATATCAGTTTAAACAAACTTGTATAAATTTGATAAGTTAAACTTGATAAATCTTATAAAATCGACTTATAAGGTAAAAGTTATACCAGGTAAATCCCAAGGATCATGCTTGCAGACGTTGATCTCTGGGATTATAGAAGCAGGCAAGGGGTAGGAGAAGACCTTGCACTTGAGGTATTGGAAAACAAGTTCTTCATCTGTTGGCTGAAAACGAAAACCAGGAGGCAATTTGCTCACTCCATTTTTAACAAAATTCAGCTTTTCCATTTGCTTTCAAAACTTTGGACTCTTAAAAATTCAAGAACCAAAGGGTAAAAAAGCACTTGAATGAAATAACTAGGTTCGTTATGTATATATACTATATGGATTCAGAAAGAGAGAGAGAAAAAAAATTAAGTCTTTGGAAAAAGGGGACTATACTTAACAGACTAAGTTTGATGTTTGACAGTTAATTATACATTTTTGCTTTCCTACCAGGATCTTCAAAAGATATTTTAATTACCACTTTCTTATACCCCACCTTTTACTCATAAAGTCGCTTGTTTCTTTTTTTCTGTAACTTAACATTTCTAAAACTTATATTCAAATAAATCCTTATAATAAGTGGTTTACTTACCAGAATCTGTATAATAACTTAGTTTGTTCATCTAATATTGTTGCTTATTTTCCAATGGTTGTTCTTGTTTTACTTTGGGGTTGTTGGAAAACTTCTACGAAGTCATGCAGACATATAATTCAAATTCATATTATCATATTCAAAGAGAAGAAAAAATTGTTCCAACCAAATATATATATATATATATATATATATATATATATATATTCTATATTCTAAGTCAATCCATTTTTGTTTTTATTTTGTCATTATTGATATTTTTTTTTCACTAGCTCCACTCAAATGGTTTGTCGTATATATAGGAAAGTTTTGCATGTGATTGTTGTTGTAGTTGGCTGAAACTTTATTTTGGTGTGTTACAATTTTTCAAGAACCAAGAAATAATCCATTATATATATCTTGACTTGCTTTTTTCTTAAAAAAATGTGTGCTCAAAATGAACCATATTTAAAGTTTTCCTAGTGGATTTGCCATGGCATACATATATAAATATAGTAAGATGATATAGGCTTTTGTCCTTCTTTTATTTATGAATTTGAATTATTGATGGATATGTGACTCAGACTCACTTTATTGTATTCAACTTTATGTCATGCCTCAAGTCTTTTTTATTTTATAGTTTTCTTTAGTTCAATTTATCTGTGAGAGAGAAAGAAAAAAAACCACATAGTTTTATTATATATGGATATGTTATGATTAAAAAGTAAAATCACGATGAAGCATGCACGTAGTCAACTATGATATATATACTGAAACTTTGTTGTACCCCCTTAAGAAAAAAGGAGTGGTACTTTCCTTCACCGAGAAGATGTTCATTTGCTTTTTCAACAGTGTAAAAACCAGATTTTGAAAGATTCACTCTCTCTCTAAAATTAAAAATTAAAAACAAATGAATTTTTACATGTTTAAACCCCTTTGCTTAAGACAGCAGCAACAGAAGTTTCCCTTTGTGAGTGTTGTGTCCTTTAAAAGATAGTGTCTTATATATAGTCTCTACACATGCCCATCACCTTCATCACTTTAGTTTATAAATACTTCTAAATTAGCATCACTTTCCACCACCAATTCTCCCACCATATATAGTATCTATAAATCAATCAAAACTCAAAAATCTATATTATAATATAAATAAATAAAAAACATGGTGCTTGAATAACCTTATATGTATATATAGCTAAGTTTTTCATTAATTTTAGGATAAATGACATATTTGATTTTTTTTATATATTATAACATACATTCTTATGTCGAAACATATACAATATGAGATTAAGTATTATTTTCACGGGTCAGTAACAAACAAATATAATAAATAATAAACATCTAAAATAAATTATAAATATTTGTGATACTATATATTTAATAAATAAATTTTAAATTTAATTTAATTTTATAAAACTGAGTTATAAAATAAAATGTGTATCTATCTCTATATATATATATATATATATATATATATATACTATAAATTAGTCTTATTTTAGTAAAATTTTTATAAAAAATATTATGTTTATAAGAAAAAAATATATGATGTAGTCTCTTATATGTAAAAAGTGCAACAATTATGGTGTATTTTAAATTATATAAAATTATTTGTTATTAATTTATAATTATAAGGAACTACTTACAACTATATATAAACTATTTTATTAATATCAAATTATATACCTTTTACGTATTTATTACATCAGAATTATGACTTTTTTAAAGATTAAATTGAGAGTGTCCAATGGAGATTCTAGACCTAGTTAGCTATTTAGGTTTATTTTTTTACTTTTTAAGATTTGAAGTGTGTATCCACTTCTCTCTCTCTTTTCTTGATCATTTATATGTGTGGAGCCTCTCTTGCAAATCATGTCATTTTCTTTCACCAATATTTTTGAATCCTCTTGAACTCTATGCCAAAGTGAGTTGTGCTTTTTGTCTACGTACGTTGAAAAGTCGTGCAATGCTTAACGCATAAGAAACTTGGTCAATGATTTTTATCAGCTTCGCTTGCACCTAATCACACTCTCTAACATATTCAAACTTTCACACTTCCATTTTATCATAAATTTTCTTACACTTAATAGAATGATTATGCAGTTTTTTTTTTTTTTACTGAATTTTTTTTTCATCTTACACAATAAATATACGTATAAATTGTTTAAAAATATTGCAAGAGCTAAAAATACAATAAAAATAAATAAATGTATTATTACGTTACCAATTAACATTTTATCGGATACATTATTTCAAAATTATAATATCTGTATAAATATTTTTTAGAAGAATACAACGTTAAATCTATCATTTTTGAAAGGAAATTATCCGGTAAAAAGTTATTAAATGATGTTAACAGTATTAAAACATTTTGTTTTTCTTTTAATCATATTAAAATATGATAAAAATTTTGATGCTTTTTTTTCTGTAATTAATGTAATTTCATTTCCTTTTCAACAATTTACAGTGATGAATTAGGGACTAGATTGTCAAAATTTTGCGACACAACCTAATAAAATTGTGCAGAATATATCGTTCATATATTTACTTTATTCAATAAATTGATAGAGGGAAAGAGAGGATGGGATGAAGAGAGAGGGTGGGGTAGTTTAGGAAGTAAGAAAATAATATGAGAAATCCATAGTGAATCCCAACCGGATAACTTTCTGAATCAATAAAGAAATTTAATTAAGTTTTAACTATTTACCTTGGAAATTTAACTATTAACTATTTTATCATTTATTTTCATTGGTGATAATATGATGTAGTTGTTATTTTTGATGTAAAATTTTGGTAAATACTCGTTTAAGAACAATATATATCTTCCGGACAAAGATTTAAATATGAATCAATCTTTTCTTGTTCTAAAACAACATTTGACATATTGCAAATCAATGTTCTTACTACTAGTGATATACACATACTTATTAATAATGACAATATTATTTTATCGTTAGTCATTATCGACTTAGACATCAAACTTAACAACTTTCATATCATTGTTATTGACAATTCATTGATACTCAAGGTAATATCTATCAACAACATATCGTGATCAAGTAAGACCTCACCACACATATATCAATAAAGTCATTGCACAAAAAAAAAAAAAACATCATCAAGGCTAACCTTTCCAAAGATTTAATGTGCAAAGTTAATTTTGATCAACAAGTCAAACCGCTCATTTTCCGCCCTTAATTAGATCCTTCACCATTTCTTTTACCACAGTTGGGAATCGCCAAATCTCTAGCAGAAGCATACCACAAATAAGAACAGAACTAATGCAATTATTTTTTGACAAAAACTATAAACTATCATGTGCAATTTTTTTGGCAAAAAAAAAATGCACAACTTCTTATGCAATTTTTTTAGCAAAAATTACAAACTCATACATTTTTTCTTTTGGGACAAAATTGCAAACTCTTGAATGACACACAACTTCTCAAGTTCTTATATACCTAAGAAACTATTGAGTTATGGTAACAATTTTCAAAACAAGTCTTTACTTTTATAGAAGTCTTTATTTTGATAGAATTTTTATATGATTTCCTTCTTCATATTACTCTATGTGAAACTTGAGTAAATACTCAATAGAGAATAACAATTCTTAAAAAATTAAATATATTTATTACACTATAAGAAAATATGTCTTATCAATAAACATTCATCGGCAAAAATTTGTCGTAATTTGAGTATGAAATACTAACAACCAAAAATTCATCAGTAAAATAGTCATCAATAAATTCTGTCAACTAACCGTGAAATTTGTTGGAAATTACTAATGACTGCAATTTATCGATAAATATCCGTTAGTAAATATCCATTGGAAATTGTAGACGAATTCTGGTCATCAATAAAATTTATTGGTAAATTGTGCGATTGAGTCTTCTTCTTCCTCTTTCTTTTCCTTTGTTTTTTTTTTTTCTTCTTCTTCCTCCTCCTCTTTTCCTCCTTGTTGCACTTGTATCGTCGTTGTCTTTGACTCCTCCTCCTCTTTTTCCCCTTCATGTTCCTCATCTTCCTCTTCCTCCTCCTTCAACTCCTGTCTCCACTGTTGTTGAGCCGTTGTTGTGCCACCGCCTTTGATTTACTAACAAATTTATTTTCATCGATATAAATTCATGAATAATTATAAAAGTCCTCATAGTAACATTGAATTTTATTTTTAATATTTATAAAAAAAAACTCACTTATGTAATGATCGCTTTTTCGGTATTTATAAAGTAAGTGATTTTTCACTATGTTCTTTGACCCATTACTTTTTTAATTTCTAAATAATTAATTTTTATTTTGATACTTAATTTTATGTTCTACTTTGAATTTTTTTTTTCATTCATCTTTATCATTTTGAACTTCAGCAAGTCTCATAGTTTTAGCATACTTATCATCTATTTTTTAATATCATATTTGGATTAGAAATCATTAGGGTACCCATTTTAAAACCAATTGCACTATAAAAAAACTTTACAAAATAATAACAGTAATTATTTTACCATAACTCTATAATTAGATTTAAACCATAATTGGTTGGATTTGAATTGGTTCAAAAAGATCAAAATTAAAATCAACTTAATTAAATTTAAATACGTTACCAAACAATTCATAAACAATATCCTAATTGGTTCTCTTTCCAGTCAAGGCCAACTTTAACAACACTCTTCTTTTGCTCATTAATCATTTGAACTTTTAATTTACATCTATAAAATTGTATCATTACTTGTTTGAACTTTAAATTAACATCCAAAGATGTTTCTGACAGCCTCAATTGTGCACTATACAGTCTCTTGAGTGGAGTATCTGGGCCCAGTATTCCAATTTGATTCCCCAACTTCAATTATGCTATCAGGAACTTGTGGAGTTGTTTCCCATGGAGGGTATCTACCAACTGAACTTTCTTGGCCATCTACTCTTTCAGCGTGAAGGATCTTGCTTAAATCCAGGGACTTATCGGTCAATCCACTATCTTTGCTTTCACTATCCTTGCTACGTGTTTCATTCTCAGACCCATCTCTATGATGACTTTCCTCCTCTTCATGCTCATTATAAACTGAATTCCCAACTAATAATTCCATATGCCTGGTCGTTCTTTTCATCAATGGGCTTAAGGGCCTAATGTCCGTTCTTCGATATGAATCTAATGGCTCCCTTGGAATCTTAGACCTGAATTTGTTCTTGGACGGAGGAATTCTAGAGCAGAATACTTCTCTGAAGTTGTTAAATATCCCTCTGTTGTATGGGTTGGTTTGAGGGTCATACCGGTATTTAAAATTTTCGTAAGTAGACTGCACATTAGACAATAAGAATTTTCATCAACATACGTAGGAAAACCAAACTAGAAATGCACCATAGTGCTTCATTGTTTTACCCATGTCATCGACATAGCAGACTACCTCATAGTTCGAATGTAGAATGCAACAAACGATGATTGGATGTGCATAGGAATAGTGAAAGTCAAAGTTAACGTTTCAAAGAACTATGAGCTGAATGGCATTCAAACCTGGTTTGTGCTGATGAGGTACGTGTGGAAAACAGCGAGGCCGCCAACAAACCAGACACAAACAAAGGTGTAGATTATTAGTGCAGTGGATGCTATAGTTTTGGACATTGCTCTCCAAATTGATACTTTCTCAAAGTCCTTGATCCTTACAATGTAAACCCAGCAAAAGGCATGTACATACAAGCAAAGCAGAGTGGCTGAGAAAACAAACATGTAGTAGAACCGGTAATTTCGCTGCGGCAATGTACATACAAGCAAGGAGTAATAGAAAATGTTATTCAGCAACTTCTCGAATCCAATATCTGATACAAACGTGATTGTTTTTTAATTATTGTTTGTCCATATGCATGTCATATTATACGATATTGAACATGAAAGCAGAAAAATACCAACACCCATGCAAAATAATCACCATTTTGTACTATTCTTCAAAATTTTATTTTGTGAGAGCAGAGGAAAAAAACATTCCCTTCTTAGAATACGATCAACAAAATAACAAATGCTATGAACGTCAACAGACAAGGAGTTTGTCAAATGTGCATATAGGAAGCCAATGCTATTATCTGTAATTCCAAGGGCCATGACTATTTCTCCTCGCATAATATTTTTGTTCATTACACATTCAATTTAATTTTATGTACTATCTAAAGCTTTCCATCAACAGAGTTTCATGATTTAGAAGCCTGCCTGCCCTCTCTAAATGAATATACCCATATCTTCTTTTTATTTGTCGCTGACAAAGCATTTGAACAGAGTAAACTAATAGTACGAATATCCCAGTAAAATTGATTTTTTTCTCTGGGGAGGGTACTTCACAAGGCCAATAAGATTTCATGAAATAGTAAACTCGTGAGATAAAGATTGCAGCAGGTAACAAATGAGAAGGAAAGTGCAAAATTCTAATGACTGTGATAGTGTTCCTTGAATAGAATAAATGTGAAGTTATGGAAGGATGACGATTACCAGTCCAATACACTGACCCACCCATGGGCAGTGATGATCAAATCGCTCTACGCAGTTATCACAGACTGAACAATGAGAAGCACGGAGGGGTCTGTAGAGCATGCAAGTATCACAATATTTGACTTTCACTGTTATACCATTGACAATTACATCCCTTGTCCGTGGAAATCGTGACGTTGAAATTTGCCCGTTGTTGCTATTCTCAGTCCAATTATAGTCATCTGGCTCCGGAGGATGAGAATTACGAGGTACTATGCCAGGATCTCTTCCTGAGGTTACTATAAGGGTGATTAGAACCTGCAGGGAGTACGCTAGAAAAGTTAGGAGTGCAGTAGTGAATGAGAAAGTCTTTGCTTTAAGAGATCTTGATATCCGCATTATTTTTCACTCATTTAAATAGACCAAAAAAAAAAATGCTAGAGAATCGTGCAAATCAGAATTGTCTTATCCATGTATGTTCACAGTTGCTCAAATAAATTATGAAGGCTATGTTTAATTATGAAAAGTCTTAATACAAAACTAATATAAATAAAGTTTATATCGTATTAAGTGAGAGGTTACGAAAGCAGTAGGCATGATCCTTATGCCTGATTAATATGTATCGGAACCAATGATATTTTGCTTCACTTTGAAATGACACTCCCTCCTGTCATTCCTATTTGATCTCAAAACTCTGTTTACTATAGCAATTTCTTAAAATGAATTATTTTTTAAGTTTATAAGGAAACACGTTGAAATCTTAGCCGAATCCAGATATTATCTCTATAAATAGTAACAGGGGACAACTATACAAGCTGTATGAAGTAAAACTTTCGAGGATAGTAATATTTCAGCCATTTACTTATATAATTTTATTAAAATTATTAGATTAAGAAAAATGAAAATGATATGCAACTAAGAAGGTATTTATTGTTAAGGGGTTATAGGAAAAAATCTTAATGCTTTGAATATGAATTACTAAATGCAGAGTTGCATACACTTACAAGTAAAACAGAGCAAATATAGAACTTCAGTGCTGTGTGATAACTACAGACAGAGTATCAATGAAGGGAAATGGAAAAATATGTCTTTCGGCTCCAGTCATTATCATTTGTATAACAGGATTTTCTAGACATGTTTCCTTAAAAGATAATGTACAGATAAATATAAAAAAAAAAAATATCATAAAAATTATAGTGCGAATAATATAACTAACAAAAGAAAGCACAGTCTCATTATAAAGAGTATATACTGTACTTTAACCCTAAATCGTCATGTATAAAAAATTACTTAAAAGTCACTGTACCATAACTTTTTATTGGTTCACCATCTAAATATTCTCTACACTTCGGATGCATAGAAATTAAACTTGAGAAAAAAAATAAGCAATGAAACAGGTGTCACAGGAATCATCGGGCGTATTAATAGACGATTGCTTCATCTATCAATGGAGTAATATATGATATTCTGAACAAAAAATAACTTACAAACAGTGTGAGAGCAATAACCACACCCATTATTGACCATCCAGAGTGATGAGGAAAATCATCCAACAATTTCCTCGCTACCAAAGCACAGAACACCGCGATGGGCACAATAACAAGAAAAATCGATATAAATATAGATTTCACATCAGGCCCAAATATGAGTCTCCCTCCGAAAAGAAAAACCTGAGAAAATTGAAACCACGATTTCAGAAAGCAAAAAATCATCACAAATAACAAAAGCAATACAAGTACTATTTTACAAAACAGAAAACTTCAATTATGCAGAAACAGCACAGAGTTGAAAATATTTCAGTAGACTCTTTTTCGTATCCGCATGCTCCCGAATCAACTCGGTGTTGATTGACACAGAGAACTCGGAATCGAACTCGGAGAGGTGAAAGATGACCTAAAAATGAATCATATAAGTGATCGGATAAGTTGCGTGTTACTTACGTTACTTCCTTGCCAGACGCGATAAGTTCTGACCAGCGACGGAGCGGAGGTATCAGCGGAATCTGAATTTGCCGGCGGCGGCGGCAACGACATTGTGAGAGTGAAGATCGCAATTAAAACGGCAAGCCAATGATTAGAGAACGAATGAATGATTAAATGAAAATTGAAAAATGAAAGAAGACACCAAAACCAGGACGCCACCTCTGGTCAAAGCCTCCAAGGGCGAACCAAAGGGCAACTTCTCTCTCTCACACCATTTTTTTAATTAATTTCTTAATTTATTCCTTTGACTTTCATAACTATTTCTCTTGTTCAATTTATTTCCAGTGGAAATCATAAACTTTGCAGCTTCCTGCATTTACCTAACTTTTTATTTTATTTTATTTTACTATATATGATATGAAAATGATTGATTAATCCCAAAAATCCGGTTACAAAAGCTAAAAATCATAAGAAATATTTTATTCCTAAAATATACAATTTCGCAATAACTTTTTATTTAATATTTTACCTTTCAAATATTTATTACAATTAAGATGGGTCAAATATTAAAATATGTCTACATAAAAACTTGTGAAAGAAAATGCTTTTCGGCATTATCTTCGGATATCCAATATTTTTGCGCATCAGCAACTGCAAGATTAGGGGCGTTGATGACGAGGTAACTTACCATAACCATTGTGACGTTAAGCAAACGCATAAGCTTGGTTTAGTATCAGAAAATTATAAATTTAACATTGTCAGTTCTAAATAAGATTTAAAAATTGTTTGAATATTTTTAAAATATTTTTTTATTTCAATTTATTTTAATATCTGCAAATAATTTTCTTTATTAAATGATTCATGATTACGTTATGGTGAATTTTTATGACGTCATCATTTAGGTTTAGTAAAATTGTGAGCTCAATGAATTAAAAATAAAATAAATTACACTACCTACCATATGATCTCTCAAGAACTAAAATAAAAAGATACTATATTTAGAAGAATTTTAGTCAAATATATTTTTATTTGTTTGAGTTAAAAATAAAAAAACATATTTTTAGAGACTAAAACTAAGAATAAAATATCTATAGAGACTAAACTAAAATAACATATTTATAGGTGTTGAAAACAAAAAAGTGAGTTATTTATAAGGAGTTAACTCAAAAATTAGAAAAAGCGAGTTAAAAGACAATCATTTTAGAAAGATGATAACTTATTTAAAATAAGTTTAAATAGGTAATTTTTTTATTTACAAGATTTTAATAAATAATAAAAAATCTAAACATGATCTATTTTTACTCTTAAAAAAAATACTTAGTTTTTACATAAGTTAAGTTCTCTTATATTATTTTTCTAGATTTTTAATTTTAGTCTGTGGTAAATAATTTTAGTTATGATTTTTTTTTAAATATTTTATAAGAGCATTGGTTGATGTTAAAAAGACATATAATTAAGGGACTCACGTCACAATTAAACGTTCTTAGGGTAAAAAAAGTTGCCCTACCTTGTCAACTTTGACTCTTGTAATTTAAAAGGTAAACATTTAATCCAATAATTAATATATATCAGACACCTAATCACCTATACATGTATCAGCATTTGGATTCAATTTTCTGTTCCATTAATTATCGCATCAATTTCTCTATTGAAGTCATAGACTACCCACGTTTCTAAATTGTGTGGACTAATAAAGCTTCTGTTGGTGGTCCCAAGAAACTAGATTACTTTAATTTGATTAAATTAACTCAATATCAATTAGATTAGTTTGATATTTAAGTTACTTACAAAAATTCAAAACTTAATTAAATATTAATCAATTCAAATTTTATTTTAACCTGAGCAGTCTGAAATTGTCCTGAGAGACTAACGTTGCAACACGGCAATTTCTTCCAGCACCTTCATATTTTTTTTCTTGAATCCTTCATTATATTTTTTTTCATTTTTTTTCATTTTAGATTGTTCTGTCTGAAATTTCCTTTTTATTTCTAAATTATATATTTAAAAGCCAAAATTAATTTATAAATTATGTAATTTAATTTTTCTTTCTTAGCTTTTTTTCAGATTGCACCGTTCGAAAGTTAAAAGTGATTTATGGATTGTACCCAAAAATATTGTTTTTAGAAAAAAATAACTTTCAAAGTTTACAGTTAAGAAGTATATTTTTTTTATTTTTCAATTATACCATCCGAAAAATAATGATGGAAAATAAATTATAAAGATGAAAAAAGAAAATTATGGATGCGCAAGAGGAATGTGGCGATTGTAAGCTTATTAGTTGAGTAGCTGGGCTAGGCCCAATTTCTCACTGATGATTCTACTAAGTGAACTTTATTCTTTTTTGTTTACACTCAAGTAATATTACTTTTTGAACCTTAATTTCTATTTTTTTTTTCAAATAGTTTTGTTCACACCCACTTTTTCTACTTTCCACCACTCTCGGTTACTCATCGCCCTCCTCTTCCCTGATTTCTCTTCACCAATGATGAAAATACAAAGATTTTTAACTTTATTAACATCAGAGTTAATGCCAATCACACCACTAAACCTGCTTTCTTTCTATTATGAATAGAAAAAATCATATTTATCAAAATAATTTCAACAAATACTTTTTGAAAAACTCTATTCGATGAGTTTGTGAATGGAAATGAGAATGATTTTATTTTTATTTGGAAATGTGAATGGGATAACGAAACTCATTTGCATTTTGCACCGTTCTGTTGTTAGGGATGACAATGAATTGTGTCGGGCACAGATAATGCCAATTCGCTACTCAAATTGCAATAAAAAAAATTCACCTGTAGGTTAAAATCCGCGGTTATCCATGAATACTATAATATTTAAAAGAAAGTATACATTTTAAAAATAAAATATAAAACAATTAAAAAATATAAAATTAAATATAAATTATATTTTAATTTTAATTAAATTTAACCTAATAAAATATAAATTAAATTTTAATTTTAATTAAATATAACTTAATAAAATATAAATTAAATTTTAATTTTAAATTTTATGATTAAAGGATACTTATGAATAATATAATACCGACATGTTTATAAATGAATATTAAAGTTTCTATTATCTACTACTCACGAATACTAATTATGAGTAATGAATCTTATTCTTGATATCCTTGTAGATATTTTTGCCAACCCTAATCAATTTATGACATGTTTTTTTTTTTAATTTGGTCCAAAGTAGTTACGGGAAGAAAACATTTTGGGCTTATGAATTGAAGGAAGTTCTCTTCGGCCCATGAATCGGTCCAACAGGTTATACAATATTCTAAGGGTAACGCCCACAATGAAACTGAGAACGTGCATGTTTGGTAATTAAAATCGATTAAATTCATCTAAATGCCTGCTATAGTGAAAGACATAAATTTTCACTTCTCACTTTCCTGCTATGCTGCTTTCAGAAGTGCAAACTCCCGTTTGTAATTTCAGAACATGGGAGGGATATCTTTAGTATTTTTTTCCAATTTCCTATTATGATATTCAGTTAGGTTTCCTCTTTTAATTTTGTTATTTTCTCTTATGATTTTTTGTTGCTTTTATTTTTAATTTTATTTTATATTCAAGTATATTTCATTTCTATAAAATAAATCACTTCGCTTTTAATAAAATATTTATCTTCAAGTTTTTTCTCATTTGTATTATATCAAATACAGATATGACATCCGATTAAACACTAACACAAAAAAGCCTTTTAACGTCCGACATTTTCGACCTTTGACGTCTGCCCAAACACCGACGTCGTATCGGGTGACGTCAAAATAACGTCGGAAAAATAGCAGACGTCACTTGAC
>Ga0099822_1007299_pt1 | contig 14301 bp, 8 predicted proteins | sample CowpeawhiteBW_FD_76839 | JGI IMG/M metagenome (GOLD analysis project Ga0099822, IMG submission 76839) | Root nodule microbial communities of legume samples collected from California USA - Cow pea white BW | ecosystem: Host-associated > Plants > Roots > Nodule | place: USA: California | collected...
ACTTTACACAACTAACTACATTTTTCCTTGCGTTGTTACTGGTTTCAGACACTCTTAGATCTTCTTCTAATTTGCCCCTTTCAGACTTTTTTTTTTTTTCTATATTTTGTTTATTCTTAAAAAGAATTAAAAATGAAAATGTTAAAAAATGAAAATGGTAAACGTTGTTTGCTCTTTATGTTTGCAATGTTTTTTCCCAGCAAATCAGAAATTGAGTTTTGCAAAGACAAACCAGAAGATGTTAAATTTTGTACATTAAGGTGTGTAACTGGGATGCCCTAAGTATGCATTTATGTCACGGTTACTTCCTCTAACATTTTTATGGTAATTGAAAAGCAGCAGAATATGTTATATTTACTTTTTCAGGCACCAGTGTAGGTTAGTTTATGTTAGTACAATTTTTCTCATACATCGATGATTGATGAGGTGATTTTTTTCAGGTGAAGTAATTAACTTTGGTTTATTCTTTGAAAACCAAACTAGTGGGTCGTTCTATGTTTGGTTGATTAAGCAATAGCTTCTCTGGTTCATTATGATGACATGAATATCATCCACCACCAATTTCTTTCCCAGGTGAGTGAATGAGTTATGACAATGTTATCATCTAATCAGAACTGGACTTTCAGTTCATTGATCATAATAAAAGATTTGGATTAAAGAATTATGCATGTTACCCCAGATGAAGCTTCAGTTCTGATAGAAGAATAACACAAGCAATGTCTAATAAAGTACTACAATATATCTAAGATTTTGTCCTATTTTCAACGTTATGTTATGTCACTTATTTTTCTTACCTTAACTAAACTTGGTCATTTAAAGGTGTAGAGAAGAGAACCTTGTTATGCAAAATTCTGAGACATGGATTGGTGAATAGATGATGCATGAGTGATGAAAGAATCTGTGACCATTTAGCAGCAGCAACAGACCTTCATACAGATGAGGATGGTTCTGAAGGTAGTTGATGATTAAGGGCTAAAAAGTTATGTGCATTCACATTCCAATGGAAAGGCGAAGAAAGGAAAGATAGTATATTGTGTTGTTCCTGATTTTATGCGAAGTTATCCAATAATGAAATGATCAGTGCCTAATTTTTTTCTTTTCTGTAAAATAAAAAAGGAGCCATTAAGATATCTCTAAATGGCGTTCAAAAGGCAAACGCTATGAAGGGACAAAAATTACTAATGTCGATTTAATGGTGTTCGAGTATGAAATTTCAACGCTCTTAGCTTCTTCTCTTTTTACCTTCTATCTTATCTACATGGATAACGTGATTACGTGTTGGAGTCATTTATAACAAAAGTTCAATACTCTTCTTACGCTATTAAACAAAGTCTTGGGTATAATATGAGTTTAATTTACTTAACTATTAAAATTCAATACTAAAGTAGTTATCTATATTTTAAATTATATTAAATTTAAACGAAGCAATTTCATTAATTATGTATTAATTAGTTTTAAAATTATGTCAATGTTTATAAACTTAAATGTTTTTAATGAAATTTATTTATCAAAGATAATAAAGAAATTCAACATTCGCAAAATGTAAGGCCTTGTTTGGTATGTAATTGAAAATAATTTTAGTTGGGTGGAAACCAGTTTGCAGTGTTTGCTATCTTAGAGAATAATTAATTTTGAAATCGGTGATATTGAGTATATTATTTATCATTTTTTTTTCTATTTCTCTTAAACAAAACACTTTAATTTTCACTATTTTTATTCATTTCCAATCATTATTTTTTTTATTTTCTCGTCTCTCTACTAAACAACAAGAAGTTAGAAAGCATAACAAAAATAATCGTAAAAGGAGTTAACTTTTAACCTAAAGATCAAATTCATGCAAAAATATTATAAACCATCACTCATTTTTTTTTACGGTCAAGATGTTACCTCTCATTTCATTTCTTACTTGTCATTAATAGACAAGATATAATAAAAGATATTTTTGGTATAACGATACTGGTGAAATTTGAATAATTATTGAAAAGTACATAATTAAATTCATATATACAGAGACACACACCTTGTTTGAGAATCTCTAAGAAAAATAGGAGAGAGAAAAAGAAGTAGATTCTCTCGGGACCCTAAACTTATTAATGTAGGGTTTGAAATTAATTGAATTTGATAGGTATGGTATGGGTACTATTTTGTCGTATTCCTGTATACCAAAGACCGTAGTACTTTTTACGCAACTCTACTGAGTCTGGAAAAAACTATTGAAAGGTGTAGGCACCTTCCTCCGCACACTCTATCATCATCTTCAACATTTAATGCCACAAAAAGCTTACACTTCAAAAGGTAAGGTATACGGCTAAGCCTAACTCTCGAATATTCACAACACCACGTGAAACCCAAAACTTTTTCCATCCTTAATCTTTATTCTCTCTTTCCTCTCTTCACAGAAAGGAAGATTTCTGAATCATCACACAAGCATTCCTTGCTTCTTTCATTCGTCTGCTACACCACACCTATATATATATATACACTATTGCATGCATCTACAGCACAACTCATTCCCTTCATATCTCTCATTACACAATTTAATCTTATTCCTTCACAAAAATCTGCATCATCATGGTCCTTGGAACAATGGCAAGACATTTGGACACAATAATAGGGTGATCAAATCTCTCTGTATTATATTGTCACATTCATTACACTCTCTCACACCTGCACTGCTATAATTATCTGTGTTTATCGGAATGTTTCATACAACACCTCCGATATTACAGAAACATATTCACCAGAATATGTATTCTGCCAAAAACACACTGTAAATATTGTTTTTCCATTTTATGTTTTTCCCGTGATAACAGTGAGTTTTTTGTTTTCTGCATGCCAGGCCTGGTGTGATGCTTCTTTATCCTCTGTAAGTAATTATATGCCATATCAAGATGTATCATTTTCATATTCACGCCTTACTCTTATCTGCACTTATTGATTAATTAACGATTAATGAGAAAGAAACTAAGTATCCTACGCAGTGCCATGCATGCACATTTTATCTGATCTATTTACACCATAAGACTAATCATTAATTTGTTGGCTTCGAGTAACTATCATAGATATGCATCAATGAGGGCGATTGAAAGCCCTTCAACCTTAGATGATCAACAATGGCTAACGTATTGGGTTCTATACTCCTTCTTGACCCTCTTTGAACTTTCCACCCATAAGATCCTATGTTGGTACGTTAAAGTTGATTTCACGTAAAATTAAACTATATGTACACAGAGTCACAGTAATTTGATGTTAATATAAATGAAGGTTTCCAATTTGGGCATACCTGAAGCTTGTGTTTTGCATCTGGTTGGTGCTGCCAATGTTCAATGGAGCGGCTTACATATATGAGAAATATGTGAGGCAATACATAAAGAATATTGGAAGCTACAGAAGTTCCAATTATCCTGAGGAGTACAAGAAGGTCCTTCACATGATGACCTTCGATGCAAGGAAAGCAGTTGAACGCTATATCGATAGACATGGCCCTGAAGCTTTTGAGAGAGTAATCAGAGCGGTATATATATGTACCTGTGGTGCTAAAACTGAATTGCTTCATCTGTCTGTGTTTTTGACATTTTTGTTTTCAACTTTTATGTGCAGGCTGAAAAAGAAGCAAAGAAGCGCTGAGTGAGTATTGATATGATCAGATTTGGAATGAAAAACGTAAACATGCTCCAATCGATACTTCTTTCTGTGTACATTTTCAACATGATGGAGAATTATATAGTTTAATTAAATGACAGCGATTGTGAGCTTGATATAAGTTTTATATGTACCTTCCGTGGTTTAAAAATGCACGTAAGAGCAAAAACTTATGTAAGTTTTTTTCTTTGAATCCTTTGACTAGAATTTTACTGCAACTATTTATAATCAGTTTTCTCCGAAGCTCTCTCAGCATGACACATACCCAGAAACTCATGCTTAATTGGGATGACTGTTGCAACAGTCACAAACATATATAAGCGATCGTGATAAAGCTTGACGATCGCATAAACCATATATAAAATGATTTGATAGTGGGTAATTCTTATCTTCAAACAAAGCGACGCAATAATGATTATCATAGACTGAAGTGGCTGAAACCCAATCTTGTAATAAAATAACCAATTCAACCTTTTTCCTTCGGCGCTTTGAATAGTAACTAGTACTGTTCTGAATCAATGTTTTCAACCAAATGCTATTTATGAGGCAGAAAATAGAAACTGAAACATAAAATCATGCACCGGTAATTATCCAATAGAGTCTTCGGTATATGCGTGTACATTCTGAAAGGTAAGAACTTCACGCCTCCGTATCTTCTCTTTTCATACAAAGGTACCGTTGGTTATTAGCATGACTTCCAGCTCAGTAATGCAGTAGTTTAAGATACAAGTTGACTGATAGAATACTTGGAGAAGTATGATCTATATACGACAAAGAATCAGACACGAAGATCGACTGCAATACTTTACCCACTAACTTCTTTTTGTTGGATTTTTATAAAATTTTTATTTTTATTTCGTGATGCATTAATAATCTAATAATGGCTGGTGTAGCAGCAATTGAAGAATATCTGACACATATTAGCTCGTTTCGACTCACATGAATACGAAACCCGCTTGAATTTGGATTAATTAGTGAAATTGATTTACTTTTAATATATTTTAAGGATTACAAAACACAATTCAGTTTAAATTCTCTCATAACTTAAGACAGGAAAGCAGAATAAAATTATTTTTCCATCAAAAACAAGTTCATGTGATTAACTTATTTCATACCCAAAGCAGCTTGAAATAAAATTTGAGAAGTTTTTAATGAAAAATAATTTAAGTTCAAATCAATGAGTTAGTATCAAATGGTTAGGGAAGAAATTGAAGTTTTATTGAATAGGTTAAGAGAGATGAAGTATATGTTGTCTTTATTCTAGACCCATCTTTCTTTCCTTTCTTCTGTATAAAAATTAAGCACATCTTTGCCATAGTCATTGAACAGATACCATGTGGAATACCTGACTGAAAATAGATATGGAAGGCGTCAGCTTTGGTGACAAAATTCTGTAAAGGGCATAAAACTTCAAAATTGAGAGCTGGATGGAATTATATATCAATTTTCCACTGGTTTCAGCAACCTAGCAATATTGATACATATACATTCCTGTTATGTTCTCAAATGGATATATACTATGGAGGAGGAAAAACAGATGATAAAATGATGTGACTTACACCTAAAATCAGTATACTTTTGTCAATTTTTCTCTGAATTTCTACATCACTATCACTGTCAGTAGTTGCAAGTGAGGATATGGCAGAATAGATTGTCATCATGATCCATATTTCAAGAGGATTTTAGGATGTGCTTAGCTCTTTTAGGACCAAGTCGGACAGGACCTGATGTTACCATGCCGTCCAGTTTAAAAGAATTCACAGCAGGATACCTTGAAGGATTTAGATTTTGTGCCTCACGCTGACAACACCTACTCCCACCACTACCCATTTGTGGATCCAGTTCGGGTGCTCTTGTGTTTCGTTGCAATTCCACGCTTGACTTTTCACCAGTCAACCTAGTCACACGACAGAAGTTTTCTTGCACCTGTATATTCGGTAACTTGGTAGGTTTTCTGGAATCATCAAGATTAGCCACGGCTGTGGGTCTCTTCCTGTTATTCGTGCACGGATGGTGTTCATCCAACTTCAATCTGTCAGAGACATTATTTATGTTTCTGTTGCCACTATTTATGGTAGAGGGTGTAACTGGAACATGTAAAGGTCGAACAATTGATGCTGGAGAAAGAGGAGTAGTCTGCATGGGACGCATAGAAGTCAGATGATTAGAAGGAAAGCGAAGTTCTGGTGTAGTGAGATTATTTCCCCACAGATTTTGAGAAAAACTTTGACTACTTGTGCCTGAAAATTGCTGAGAGAAGGACCCTGGAAGCATTTCATCTGCTGAGCTTGACAACCACGATGGTGAACTTCTGTAAGGCCTTTCAAACCAAGATGTTTTGGTCTGTTCATTCACAGTTGGCTGCAAAAAAGGAAATCCGAAGGCTGATTTGGTAAAAAGGGGATTTTTATTCCCGTCGTTCAGCTCACCATTGCTTAAACTGGGGGAGTGTCTAAAATTGCCAGGAGTAGGTAGTACCACCGATTGAGAGCTCAATCCTAGAGGTTTGGCTCCATGTATAAATTGCTCAGGAAAATCATCTGATGCCCCATTAAATACTGCATACGATGTAGACTTTGGAGTGATGGGATTGAAAAAAGAACTTGCATTTCTGTTGACTTCAACGCTTCCATTTTGAGATACAGGATTCCTTTGCAGATCAATAAACTGTCGAGAAAATCCAGAGTCTGTACTGGGCATCAACATGGTGCTTTGTAGTGCTTGATTGCTTTGAATTTTGGCTGACTGCAATACACCGTCAGCAGATATTTGTAAAGGTGAACCAGATACCCAATCCTGCTTAGAACTTCTTCGTAACAAAGAGTGTTCCAAAGCTGCATATTCAGAATAATTCCTTCTTCTGGACTGCTCATCTGTCCAAACATCTCCGGCAAATTGTTGCATCTCTTGGCTGCTTCTACCAATTGGAACATCCTTACCCATCAACCTCATTGTTGGTTGGCTGGAACTTAGTGAGATATGATCTGAACCTTCTTTCAGAGAAACCACTCCATTTCCACTGTGATTCCCAACCTGGTCGGATTGATTCTTTTCAATGAACACGTTCTTCTCAAGGTTCGGCTTTGAATTAAGAGGCGGGAGATAACACGTATCTGAATTAGGTTGGTGGATATCTTCTCTCTCTCTACTTTGTAACTCGGTGACGGATAATCTGGTTGAATGGTGTGGAAATGGATTAAGACCATCTCTTGTAAATGTCTTCTGAACATGATTCTCATTAGCGCTTAAATTTTCCAGGTTACTTTGATGAAGAATATTGCTAATGGGTAAACCACTTAAAGAACCACGTACTGTAGTTGATGTCTCTGGCTGGTTCACCCCTAAGTTTCCACTTGAACTGAAATTGATAAGCTCACCATGAGAATTGAGGGGCAAACCGAAAAAACTGGGATCCAATGAGCAATTTTTCACACCTCCTTTATCCCAGCCTGTAAAGGGGAACGAGTGATCAATCATATCTGCAGAAAACATGCGAGACAACTGTCTGTCACCGGAGGCCTCATCACTATTATCTTTATCTCCACAAGCTTGCAATGGAGATTCTGGTTTTTCATTTGCATTATATGAAGCAGAATAAGATGACGAAGGCTCCAGAAATGTCTTTGTATTGTCATTTGAATCAACAAAATCAACCTGGGGATCATCGAAATGGTCCAACTTTCCACTGTAGCCAAAAGATCCAAAATCACATGCTTGTCTATTTATACCAGACATCTGCTCTTCATGAACTGCCGAAAGAGGACCAGAAATTTCTGCATACGGAGAACAATGCAGGGTAGTTCTGTTGCTTCCATAAAAAAAGTGTGAACTATTATTGTCACAGACTGCCACCTTGGTCAACAACTCTGACTCCTCTTCTAAGTGCTTTGACTTATCTTGATCAGTACATGGCTTCAAGCAGCTTTGTACGGTATCTTGTTCCAGAGTGTTAGAAAACTGTTTACTTTCAACTATAGGGCAAATCTCCTCCTCTCTCTTGTCTCTGTCTATATTAACATGAATATGGCCATAATTTCTATTTGGCTCCAAACTTGCAGTTTCTTCATCACTTCTAGAGGATTTCTCCTTTACTACTGAAGAAGCCAGCGCATCTGAAGATATGTTGAACATGGCTTCATCAAATGAAGTTGTCCTTTTTGGACCAAGTATATCATCTTTGCCAGAGAATTTAACATGTCTGTCAGAGGTTGGCTCTTCATCATTATAATGGCTTTTTTCAGTACCATTTCGAATGTTACTGACACTTGATGTCTTTCCAGAAACATGTTTAAAGTGGTTCTTAAGAATACTGCCATGAACAGGAGATACGGCCTTTTGTTGCTTTCCAACTGAGTCGAAATTTTTAACGTGTTGCTTCTTTTCTACCGATATACAATTTAAGCCCAATTTCTTTCTATCGATGGAAGGATCAACCCCATGAAGTGGAACCATTTTACTACCAACTGTACCTTGTAGTTTTCTGGAACTATTTGCTACATTTTGCACCATGCGCTCGTAAGCATCACCCTGATATAGACAAGAGTCGCAAAATTAACAAAATTGTGCATGTCCTATTATAATGGTATTTGAATAAGATGATTAAGCTCTGAAATAAAAAATATGAAATACTCGTTGCCAAAGAGAATTCACTGAATATCCCCAATCCCATACAAAAACTAGAATATAATAACACATTCTGTAGCTTTTGTCATTTTTTATTACGGAGGAGTTTCCACCAATAAATAAAATAACACCGTCAATAATAATAATAATAAAAAACACAAGAGATTTGCTAACAAATTATATGCAATTTTTTATATCAAGATACAGCAATACCAATGAATGAAAAAGAAAATAAATAAGATTACAACCGCATTTCAAGCTTATGATGTCAAGAACAGGTCTGTTTCATAAACTGTCAATATAGAAAACCTGCATTTCATATACTTTCAACAATTCCAACCGGCAAATCAGATAGGACTTAAACAGTCTATGACTGTTTCGACATCACAATTTACAATAATATGACCAGAACCGTAATACCATTACTCGTAGCATTGGTTTTTCATTTTTTTTTTCTAATTCTTATTTTGTCCGTCATAAAATAGCTTTTGTAAAAGATTAAGGAATTTATGGTCAAGTAAAAGTAGATTTAATACGAAAGAACAATTCCACCACTGAAAAAAATTCAGGGAAACTACACAAGCTATATTTCCTACATTAATTATAAAGTCATGATCCATACTTCTGGATAAACAAACACTTTGATTATTCAGTGGTGAAAAAAATCATTATATTGAATAAAAAGACTCTAGTGTCATTTGAACTGGTATTTTAACTGCCCCGTCATTCATTTAGAAATATGTCAAAATGTCTGAAAATTGAAATCCATTAAGATCAATTACAAAAGTTCCTCGTAGTGTATCGCAAAAACTACGAGTAGAAGCTTAGAAGATTGGAACAATTGAATTAAGACCTAAACTTTTGTTAATACATCTCAGAAAATGCTCGTAGATTGAGATTATCTGAGCTTTATATATTCTCGTACAAATGCACTATCATTTTTTTAAGCTTTAACGAGTCGATGTACATGAAATAACTAAAAATCAAACTCGAGTTAACATTTATAGGAATACCAACAAGAATAATGCATGAAAACTTCCATTTTAAATCTCATTTATTAACAATAAAATCAATTAAAGTTTCCTACGTAGTAATCCTGAAATTGATTTTTCCTTTATAAACAGAATGTTAAACAAACAATGTACAAATGGTAAAAAATTAAAAAGAAATCTAGGTGTAACTGAAAGCTGGGGCGTAAAATAATTATATACTATAATACTAATAGTAAGATATTAAATATCCTATATATTGTAAGACGAAAAAGTTTTCAGTTCAGTACCTTCGTAAGATCCTTTTTTTCGAAATGGAGTACCTTCTAAAGTTCTAATAACAAATTTTCTACTTTGTTTCCCGATTACTCCTCATGTTAAAATAAAAAAGAAAAATCGTAATGATTAGAACCCTATATTTTGTCATATTTTCTCCCTTATACAATTCCACTTGGAGGAATCATGTAGGGAAACTTTTGTTTGATGTCAAAAAAGATTACTTCTAAAATTAATATCCAAGAGAAACTGTACTTCTATCTAACAGCATATACATCCTTATCATGGTTTACACGAAGCAGAAGCTAACGAAAAACACATATGCATAGATGTAGCAAATATAGTTAAGACAAACAACTGTTACAGATTCATAAATTAATATATCACCATGTTGTGTAAATTATTATAGGAAAAGAGTTTTTATGATAGATATCCTAATTCGTTTAGAAAAAGGAATTTAAAGTACAGAATTATCGATCTTTTAAAATGAGAAGAGGCCACAATTATAAAGAAGGTTAAATAAAATATTCCTAAAGTCACTTATTTTAATTATATTAAAATTTAGGACATTAAGTAATATTTTTCTCTAAAATGAATTTTACTAAAAGGGGAGGGATCCACAATTTAAAGTGAATGCATCAATCATGGTGCTTAAATAATTTTTCTTATATAAATATAAAACTGTTACGTAAAATTGTTCACCACCGAAATATATATGATACACCTCTGCAGATCACATATCACCATTATGTAAGGCGGGGAAAATTATTATGATCGTAGAACCAGAGTTCGAAAATAATTTTGAAAATAAAATATTTAATTATATCAGTCTAGATGGTATTCAAAACAATATAGACACTACTAAGATGCCATTATTATAGATATAACAAGGATTAACATATATGTTTCATTACTTCCACTTTCAAATTTCGGCCAGAATAACAATTAACCGACATTATTTCCGGTCCTCTCATGGTTATATATACTTCCTAAGTTGGGCTCTGATACACTCACATTGATTTGATTGGGTATCTCAAAATTGTCTGCACAAAACAAGGCTCACAACTCCGAACTTTTATTGACCGATTACATCGAAGTTATTCTACCCACAGACCAACACTTCCAGAATATGATCAGGTGTCTTACACGAGGACAGATAGTCCAAAAGCACTATACCATAAATTACCACCCTCTAGTTCACTAATACGTCACAAATATACCCATGCGATATGATCTATATCAAACCAAGTCAGAGTACTCTTTTTCTGATGATACACGTCCATCTGGAGTTGCAAATGCAAACATTCATCAACCTAAATCACTATATATAAACTTCTGACACCCAATAAATGATCTAACAAATTCTGGACCTCCACTTGCAGATCTCCCACTAGCCAAAATACATCCAGCTGTAAGCTTTGTATAAACCTCTAAGTTCGAAAAACTAGTCACAAGAGATGGGAATCTGTTGATCTACCCATGGCCCATATGATAATTTCCCCCCGAATTATTAGTTAATAGTGACGGGGCTAGAAAAACCCCTCATCATTAGGCTCACCTCTTCTACCTCGTAACCCATGAGTGGCCCCTTCTAGCTAGGGTACCTTGTACTGATTATACACACATCAAACACACATACACCATACAGCTGGAGCAACAATCTTGCAGGCTTCACCACCATCTGAATTCCTTCCGCTCACGAAGGCACTTGTCTTAATTTTCCTTTTTCATAACTCCCCTTTCCCAACTTTTACTTGCCGCGTATTTCGCTGAAGTACTAAACTAAAAAAACACAAACTCACTTTCGACGACTAATGTCAAGCTCTCTCTTATCAGCTTTTTCAGCAGTAATTTTATGCAGAAAAAGCAAGATGTAGAGTCAGCAAAGTATAGTCGCATGGCATAACCAACTACATCAACACAAAATCTACAGTGTTGGGTAATATTTTATGCGCAAATTTCATGAATTCTGCCCGGAATCAACTGCAAATCGCCGAAACACTGCAAATAACGAAAGATTGACCTGTATTTTATGAGACAAAGACTACATACCTTCTTCCCAGTTGGTCCATTGTTGAAGACATTACTCTTTTTCTTCTTCTTCTTGTTCACAACCGTCTTCTTCTCATTGTTCACGAATAACACGCCACTCTCACCGTACTTCTCCACCTTGCTTTTCTTCTTCTTCGCCTTCTTCATCTTTTTCTTTTTCCTACTCTTGTTCGTACTCTTCCTATTCTTAATTACCGAAACAACTGGAGCAGCCGTAGAAGTGGAAGGAGCAGGAGCACAAGCTGAATCCTCACAGCGATAATCGGATTTCTCTTCGTTTTCCTTAATCTGAATCCCTTTGCTTTTGCCTGCTTCGATCGGCAGTGCCACCGTGAGAATCTCCGCGATCGAACGCTTCTTTGGAGCCTTAGGTTTAGACTTGCAATTAACGGTCCTTCTCATCTGCCGTCGTTCCTCCCTAACGGCCTGCGCTAAACAACCGTCGATGTGCGCGTTCACTGCCGTTACGGTGGCGGCGTTAAAATCGCGGCAAACAGGACACACCATCTCCAACTTCTCATCCTCTTCAGCGGAATCTCTTCGGTCCGATTTCGACGACTCGCCACCTCCGCGCGTAGATCTCAGCGCCTCGAGGCGCCGAGAGAGCCACTCGAACTTCGAAACGGTATTCGAAACCTCGTCCGCCACATCCTCGTGGAACGGCCAGAACTTCAACACGCTCTCGATTTGCGGTGGCGGCTGCTGCAGCTGTGGTGGCTGTTGCTGCTGCTGCTCTTCCACCTTGAAAATCTCCGCTATAGACCGCTTCTTCGGCGCCTTCGACTTCGATATAGAGGTGGACGACGACGACTTCAAATTCATTATCCTCATGTGGCGACGCTCCTCTCTCATCGTCTGCGCGAGGCATCCGTCGATGTGCGCATTCACCGCCGTGAGCGTCGCAGCGTTAAATTCGCGGCAAACTGGACAAACCATCTCCAATTTCTCGTCGTCGTTGTTGTTAACGGCAGCGTGAGAAGGAGGCGCGGATTCTTCGGACTCCTCTTCGCTGCAATCCGCGTCGCCCTCGTCATCCGTACCAGAAACTTCCTCAGGCGAAGGCGGATTGTCCGGATTTTGCGCGTGGTCGTTTAAACCGTCGGATCTAGGGCACAGCGTCATCGGAGGAAGCCAGGACTGAAGCTCCTCACGCGATGCGTCACGTGAGACTGTGGATGCGAACGGCCAGCACTTGTAAACGTCTACGGACCTCATCTTAGTTGTGTAGTCCCTGCAACACCGAATCCAAAGCAATAACAAACGGTCGCTACAATATATGAGTAAAACTAAACAAAATCAAGAAAACAGAACACCGGTCAATAGATAGAGAAAGATATACCTTATGGAAAATCTATCAAACGTAGCCGCCATGATCAGTGACCAGAGAGAGTTCCTCTATGAAGAACAAGAAGAAGAGAGAGAAGCGATGAAGAACATGGATTATTATGATTAGATGAGAGAGGAGAGAGAGAGAGAGGGTAAAGAGTAATTAACGTTTTGCTAGGGAAGAAGGAGGAATGGAAGAGAGTGTGTGTGTGTTGTGTGTAGCTGTCTGCTTGCTTTTCCCTAATTTATGACTGAAAGGGACGTATGAGAGAGAGTGAGGGCTCTAAAGTGACGACAGATACAGAGGAAGCGAAGGTGAAAGAATATTTTATTAATTATTAATTAACACTCCTAATAACATTATTATTATTATTGTGATTAATGTTTAATGTTGGTGCTTGCTTGTTAAATAGTTTATTATTGCTAATCAACTGTTCTTTTATTTCCATTCCATGCATGTTATTTTCATTATTGAATTAATTAGGTCATGTGTTGGTGCCTTGCAGGTTCTTCATGTATTTGATTTTAATTGAATTGATGTTAATGATAGTATAATTAAAGGGGATGTGTGTATTGTATAACGAGGGTATGGTATTTGTTAAATGGTAATGCTAGATTTGTTGTATGATCTATTGTGTTATATGGCCACGCTCGTGTACTCACTCGTATGAAACAAAGATTCTGCTGTAAGAGCACAAACAAACCTCCATATGCCATCACCCACTACCTATCCACGCGCTTTTTACCTTCATCACATCATCTTCTTCTTTCTTTTTCTGGTTTTTTTAGGTTTAACTTAAATAATACTAAATAAATAAATAATAAAAACCAAATAGTAATGCAAGTGAGATTCCACGTACAGTAAAAACAAATATTATAATTCAAAATATATGAAACATTCAAAACTGGCCAACCAAAATTGAAAAATATTCATTTAGGACAAACTCCCATCATATTAGTGCTTAGTTTTAGTCCTTTTTTTTCTTTTCTTTTTTTCACTTTAGTTTCATAAATTGGTGATGAAAAATCAACAAAGAAAATGGACATATGTACGTGAAATAAGGAGATGAAAGCCGAAGACATGTTAGAATAATAAAAGTTCATTTGTTGAAGGTTAATGAAATAAGGTGAAAAGAAATTAAAACAAAAATAGAACATCTTAGTTTACTTCTTTCGCATGATTATATATATATATATATATATATATATATATATATATATATATTTTAAAAATTTTATAGATATAAATGTAATATATATATATATATATATTTATATATATATATATATATATATATCACATGTATTTGTCCTCTTCCTCTAACATATATATATATATATATATATATATATATATATATATATATATAATCATGCGAAAGAAGTAAACTAA
>Ga0099822_1007302_pt1 | contig 14297 bp, 13 predicted proteins | sample CowpeawhiteBW_FD_76839 | JGI IMG/M metagenome (GOLD analysis project Ga0099822, IMG submission 76839) | Root nodule microbial communities of legume samples collected from California USA - Cow pea white BW | ecosystem: Host-associated > Plants > Roots > Nodule | place: USA: California | collected...
AAAAAATAATAAAATAAAAAAAAAAAAAAAAAAAAAAAAAAAAAAAAAAAAAAAAAAAAAAAAAAAAAAAAAAAAAAAAAAAACAGAAAATGTGGAGAAAAACTAGTTCTGAAAAGTACTTCTCCGAAACATATTGTTTCATGTGTTTCGAAAAATTCTTTTCAAAACATATTTTTGTAGAAGTGTTCCATTAAATTCATTCTAGAAGATATTATAGGTGTTCTAAAAATTTTGTTCTGGAAACCCCATTCCAAAAACATTGTTTTGGAATGTATTTTATGTATTTCGGAAATCATATTCCAAAAAATTTATTCCATCAATTTTGTTTCAGAAATTTTATTCTGAAAATTTCGAAAAACTTGTTAAAAAAGGTTTGTAAGAAAAGCACTTTTAAGAAGGGTAAAATGATTATTATGAACATTTTAGAGGGTGCACAAGGAAATTGTGGAGGTGCAGGAAGTAAAGTTCTTGAAAGTCCTATTATATTGTGGATGAAGTATATCAAAGGCTCCATCAACCTTTTTCATAGTCATTAAGAACTTTTACCATCTTCTACATCAGGCTTCAAGGTTCACGAATTTGGCCAACCAAGGATTTTATTTTTTTTGATGATGATTCCTGCATTGTAACACTAACCATAATTTGAATTTCGGGAGTCTAAATTTTTTATCGAATTGTTTGATATTATTTTCTGTTAAACATTAAAATATACGATACATTAAAAATATTTTTAATATATTTTAAAAATTTAAAATTAATAGTCAATCAATATATTTTAAAAATACAGCAAAGAAATAAAAAAAAAATCTAGCAGAGGATCAAAATTCAAATTTTACACCTCATTTTCGTTTGAAGAATCAGTTTATATGATGCAGAATCTTCACAATCCAAAACGAATGTTTATAGGTACTCAATTCCTTTCTTGGGTTTTGCGGTCACTATAGTGTACCGATTTATTAGTGATTGGCCATAGACCAATGACGTAAAATAATGTGGTAAAAAGTCGATTTCATTAGTTTGTTATATGAAAGCGATTTATATGGAGGCACTACTTATCTACATATAGCTCTTACGTAAGTATTATTAAATGAGCATCCTTGAAAATATTATGAAGCTTGAGCAGCAAGTTAAATAATATGGTGTCTATTCCAAAAATTTAAAGGAAAATTGATTATAATTCCATTATGTTTATAAATGAATTGAGAATATGATCGAAGATAAAATCAACCGTGAATGTTCTTATTAAAGATTTTCTAAAGAATTTGATAAGAATATTTTATTGTTCATCGTCAGATACCGTGAGACAGGTAGAATCGTTTGTACATCCAAATTTGAGTAACAAAAGTTAAAAAATATATAGAACAAATAGAGAAAAAGTGACATATCTACGTGCTTTATTTGAAACAGTATAGTGAAGAAGCGAAACAAATAGTGGTCAAGCACAATTAAAGTTAGAGGTGTTGTGTAAAGAAACAAAAAGGTCTTATTAATAGATGGAAATTGTTGTGAAATGGAAATAGTTAAATGTCATATTAGGTAAAGATGATAAAGTTGAGCACTTTATAAGACAGAAGACTCATAAGTTTATTGTCTTTAAAGTTTTTTGTTTTAAGATTTTTGTTTGAAAATAGTGTTAATCTTTTAAATGAACAGGACTTATATCTCATTGTTGTTGAGTCTCATCAGTGAATCTATTATAAAAATAGTACTTTCAGAGGTTTGTCGGTTTAGCATGACTAATTGTTAAGTCTTCACACTATATAAACAAAAATACCTATTGTAATAATATGTTTTTTCAGACATTCAAATACACATACCTTTTCTTTCTCCTTTGTTTCTACAATTGCTTCTCACTCCTCTATTTCTTCTATGTGCGCATCTTTTTTTTAGAGTTGGTGTTTCTTGTACTTCGGTCTATTACCCTTTGTTGTGCATTCTTAGTACAACAATTGGTATCAGTTTGGTCAATTCCGTACTTGGTTAGCAATGGTGGAGGCTACCCATTCTTCTTAAGTCATGAAAGACATCAAAGAAAGACTCTCAATAAGAATGGTTTCTCGCTTCATGGAATTAGCTGCTTCCCTACAACAAACCTTGATTGCTTCTTTAAAAGACACACTTCAAGAACAGGTTAAACAATAGGGTGACAATGGACATCACAGTCTTGGAAGGGAGACCGCATGAGAAGGTATGCGTTCTAATTCTTTTTACACTTGTGGCATAAGATTGGCTAGGATTTATTTTCCCTATTTCAATGGAGAAAATGTCGATTAGTGGGCTTACCAATGTGAAAATAATTTCTTGATTGATAATACCCCAAAAGAATTCAAAGTGAAGTTGGTTATTTTCATTTTGAGGGTCGTCCATTATAATGGCACACAACTCTTGCAAAATATTTCCAGTTTCATCTTTATCTTGGAAAGATTACACTACAAGATCAAATGAGTGTTTTGGGGATATATGTGATGAACCAATGGTAGAATTGATTTGATTGCACCATAAGCACTCTGTGAGTGAGTATCATGAAGAATTTGATTCAATTATCACTCGGTTGAATCTATTGAACGAATATGCTTTAAGTTGTTTTCTTGTAGGTCTTAAGAAAGAAGTTTAGATGATCGTTCACATGCTTTAACCCATGTACAATTTGAAGAGCTTTTTCACTAACGCAAATGTATGAAGCGACTACACATATCAATGGATCTTATAAGTTTTAAAAAGGATTGTTGGAGCATGGACTCATGAGTCCATCTCCATCTGATACACTAGTGGGTTTTCCTTCCAAATAGAGGCACACTAGAAGTTTAACACCAACATATATTTTGGAAAGAAGATCGAAAGGCGTTTGCTACTTCTATGATGAACCTTATTCGGAGGAGCACAACATGGTTCATAAAAAACTACAAGTCCATGTTATAGAGGTAGATGAGGAAGAGGAGAAATTGGAGGACTATAAGGTGGAATTCTGTGGGGACAAAACATGTGCAGATCCTCAAATTTCAGTCAATGCTTTAACTAAAATTTCGAGATTTAAGACTATGCGGACTATGCAGATTACGGGGTATCATAAAAAACGTCCCTTACACATCTTGTAACATCCCGGCCAAATATTAGTGATTTAAACTGTTTCGGTCAAGAAAGGTGTAAAATAACCTTCAACCGAAAACAAAAAGAAAGATAAGTTTTAACCTTAGCTTTTGGTTCACTTAGGTAAAAAATTGATTTGTCCCTTGACCACGGGAGTAACATTCTATCTATAGAAGGTAAATCAATTACAAATATTGTAGATATACATAATTAGTTCATAATAATCTTAAAGATAATCAATCAACAATATCTCCCAAATCTCAACCAAAATATCTCATCAACCTAAATAATAACTAATATATCTATAATAATCACGTGCTTTATCTCTACAATCTTATTTTAACAAGTCGACCCGGCCTAAAGACGACATAACACCAAATCTCCTCTGGTCGCCTTTATGATGACATCAATCTCCTTCTCCACGCACCTCTATTGCGAGATTAAATTCATAACACAGTTGCTCTTCCCTTGCACGTTTACTCACTATTATGTCGGCTTTATGACGATGCTATTCTTCTACCCCAATGTCAGCTTTATGACGATGCTATTCCTTTACCACAATGTCGGCTTTATGACAATGCCATTCATCTACATTTCTTCACCACAATGTTGGCTTTATGACGATGCTATTCTTCTACCCAATGTCAGCTTTATGATGATGCAATTTTTTTTACACCTACTCCCTTCGCCTTATTACCGTCGCATTCTTGGCAAGTACATACATAAATTTATTAATAAATAATTGAAAAGATAACATTTATTCAACACATTTCCCAAACGCGGGAAATAAAAACTTTATTATAATTTCCAAAATATTTAAAACATAAAATTTAATTCACCAACGTAATAAAAATAACTGTAGAAATAAAATTCGCAAGCTACTCCGGTCCGACGCTAAGTCTCATCGGCATCTCCTGCAACATTAACTGCTCCCATGTAACGAGTTACATGATCATCGCCAATCACAAACAGATAGGGTGAGCTTAACAGAATAAAAGTGTACTACACAATACAACAAATAATCATTCAATATTCCAAACACTTCTAATACCCCCAAGTCTCACACCCCACTCTTCATCACTTCCTTTGGACACCTCTTGATTCTACACCATTTGATGATTACTTTGATCGATCCTTGCTGTCACGGATGTTTATTCACCCCTCTGATTACAAGCCACCACCTATAGTCCACACGTGGGAATCATCTTGTCACGACCACAATCCACAACACCAAATGGAGTTCCCAAATACGAATCGTAGTTCGTATTTGTCCCAAGACTACCAAACTCATCGGATAACATCGAGGAGGGCAATCTTTCGGAACCCATCAATACGAGCCACGATCTTGCACACTCCACTAGAGTTCCAAAATCACCAGGCTACAACCTCGAGTGATCACGTGTTACCCCAATACAAGCTACACTTGTAACTGGGCCCCCAGCAAAGCATCGCCTTAAGACCTCCATCCAAAGATGTGTAGAATCCTCATCGTAGTCCAACTCTACACCCAAAACTGCCTGACACATCATTCACGTTGGTAGGCAAAAATTGGTTCCAGACCGCCCAACGTTCTCCTCACATCGCCAGGCGCCAGGCGCCAGGCGTCTTCAAGTGCCTTTGCCAGTCTACTTCCACCTGGCGGGACCTCCCCTTCCGCTAGGCGTCACACGATTCCAGTGGCCATTACCACTATTTGGAGTCTCTATCGCCAAACGGCTCGTCCTGCATCACCAAACGCCATACTAGTAGCGCAAGTGCTACTGGTTTTTGGCATTTTAGACAGGTCTTAAAGGACCTCAAGCACTTAACATTCAATTTATAGCACAATAATGATTATCTAGTCATAATCACATGATTGGATCACAATTCACACATTCATGGTTTCACAACTGAGGTCATGGCTATATTCAATTATGATGTAGTCCATTATATACTCATTATTTTACCATATAAACATACTACCTTTAACTTAAACCAACAACAAAATTTGCACATAATGACAATCTCCAAAACATGCACGAAACAATATCACAACCATCACATAATTATTTAATTATCTTACATATTTTACTTTACCAATTAAGCATGCCAATTTGCATTCATATCAATCAACATGACTCAAAAATTGTATCCCCACATATCATATGCATTAATCCCTACATATTCATATATATACTCCACCATTTAAATCTATGCTAGCATTCAATTCCAACTTATGAATAATGCATGCTCAAATCAAATATAAAACAACAACACTCTAACAACTTAAGCACATGATTTTATGCACCAATGCAAACTAATATAACAATTCACATCTCCTATGCAACAATTTAATTTATATTGATACACATGCATTCACCAATAAACCAATTCACCAATTTAATTAATCCCAAAGGAACATTCAAATTCATAGAGACTTACAACATAATCGAATGATGCTTCCACTCATGCATTTTAAAGACCTCCAAACCAATAATCATGTGTATCATATATCTCTAACTACACACATCCAAATTAAAATAACACCATAAAAACTAAAGAGCAACCTATGATGAACCCGCTGTCCAAATTTCAACTAAATCGGACGGTTCACGAACTAGGTAACACAGTTTTATGAAAACTGCGTAGAAAAATTGGTGGCGCCCAACGCCTCGCGGTACAGAACCAGCACCCAACAGTTCCTGTTGCACGAAAAATATGAAAAAGAGTGTTTTGGCACATACTTTGATCAATTTAAAGGCACTCAAACATGCAGAATTTAACAAAGGTTCATCCGTCATGCATAAAACTACCAAAAACCAAAGGTGCATGTTCAAACAAAACCATAAAGTCATGCATAAAACAAAACCAGTTTAATTTCGCGGATTAAACTTAAAAAAAATCAGAAACCCATTACCCCCATTTTGTAAAACTCAGTTCGTCTCCTCCAAAACGCATCACTGAAATTGCGTCGCTACTGTTGCCGCCATTGCTGCCACTCTCAATCGCCGTCGTGCCACTTCCAATTGCCGTCGTAACGGCCTTCTTCCGGTAACGTTGTCGATGCCTCCCCCCCATTGCAAAACTCAATTTCTCCTCCAAAACATATCACTGAAGTCGCCGCTACTGTTGTCGCCCATTGCTGCTGCCACTACCGCTGTCGTGCCACTCCCAATCGCCGCCGTGATGGCCTCCTTCTGGTAACGTTGTCGCTGGCTTGAGTTCGACTTTCGGGATCCGCTTTGATGTCGATAAAGAAGCAGGGTAATGGGTTTTGTTGCTCGAGCAATCATCCAAGCTTTTAATTCATCCTTACCAATCATATTTTTCTGATAGTAGCTTCCATTTTTGTGGCGAGAGGAATTCGAATTGGGCTTCCGCGTGAGTGGGGGTTCTACGCAGAAGGGGTTGTTGTGGAAGGTGGGTGCTCTGTTTGGTGCTGCTACAGCCGTTGAGGCGCTTCGGCCGTGGAGGCGCTCTAACCGTTGGGGGAACCAACTGGCTTTGGTGTTGTTGGGCTATCGTGGAGGTAACACCCCTTTTCCTTTAATTTTTCTTCCTACTGTAGTGCATCTGAATTGAATGATAGAGCATATTGCTGCTGATTTGAAGCTTAATTTAATGATATTATCATCATCCATCTTTAATAATTGTTTAGATAGACTTCATTTTAACTAACCAATGTAAAAGTCCATATTTTACACATATTTTTGTATGAAAAGGGTTGTTGCTAATTGATATGTGATCTAAACCTTTGACCCAAAGGGTTAAAAAGAAAAAGAAGAATGCATATTGAGTGATCCAATCGACAGATAAGTTTATTGAGGATGTAATAATTACAATATACTTATATATTGAGATTTAGAAATTGGTTGTGTTATTGAAACACTACCCGCACATGAGTAGTGGAACCATTTGAAAAGCAACATCATCTCTCTATATAGATGCATGTATTTTGGACTGCATTCTTTTGGTGAATGGAAAACTTGAACGTGAAAAGTAGTGAATTTTGATATGTTTGTGATTGGAATTAATGATCTGATTTAGCTAGCTAGCATCTTCATTCCTTATTTATCATATTTTCTTTTTTGATTTTATTTTCTGTCTTTTCCATTGGCCATTAGGGTTTTGACTAGGCAAACTCGAATTACCTTGTTAATTCTGAGTTGTGATCTTTTCTCCACCTTTCTTTTGTTAATTAGAACTTGTCCAAGTAGTTTTGTAATAGTTATATGCACTAGTGTACTTAATTTCTAAATTTTCGCAGTTTTAGCATAGTTTAGTGGTAGTTTTAGGTCTTAAGGACCTAGATTTCGAGTTGTTGTTTTTAGTCATGTGAGTTGTTTTGTAGTCATATTTTGGCATTAGAAACTTGTTTCGATAGTTAGATTAAAGTTGCATAGGTTAGGGTAGTACATGCACATAGAAAAGACTTAATTTAGTAGACTAGTTTTGGTTTTAGGTAGTGATTTTGTGTAAATCTCTTAGGAGACAGTTTGTGAGCTAGGATTAAGTTTTCTTAAGTCATTTTAACCTTGTCTAGGTAATTTCTATCCACTTCTACCCATGATTTAGCATAACCATAGTTTTTAGCCTAGTTTAAGTGTCTTTTTAGAAGTTTTAGGTAATGAAAGTTTGAGTTTTAGGTAGGATTTCAGTTTTGAGTTATTTCTTAGGTTCCTTTTGTCATTTTAAGTTTGTTGAGTAGGTTCTTGTTGTTGTTTTTACCAATTTTCATAGATATCATATTAGAGCAAAAATGTAAAAAGTCAACTCATGGTCAACTTAGCAACTTTTCATCCAATTTAGTGCTTATTTTGGCCACTGTTTCAGCTGCATTTTCTGCCATGGGATCACTGTTTCTGCATCAAACTAAGCCACAAAGTTAGTCACTCTAATTCAATGAGAAAAACATTAACTAAGTTGTGGGTGGTTGACTACTTATGTATAAACTAAGTCACACAAGTTAGCCTCCACATATGAATTTTCGTGTTCCATGTTATTCCTCACTTTGGCATTAGTTTTCATCATTCTTATACTAATTAGATTGTGTTTGCATCATTGGTTAACAATTCCTTTACTAATTTGGTAGTCTTAGCTCATTTTGACAATTTCTAGTTCATTTTTTGGGTTTTGACTAGACAAACTCGAATTACTTTATTAATTATGAGTTGTGATCTTTTCTCCACCTTTCTTTTGTTAATTAGAACTTGTCCAAGTAGTTTTATAATATTTATATGCAATAGTGTACTTAATTTCTAAATTTTCGCAGTTTTAGCATAGTTTAATGGTAGTTTTAGGTCTTATTTCGAGTTGTTGTTGTGTTTAGTCGTGTGAGTTGTTTTGTAGTCATATTTGGGCATTAGAAACTTGTTTGGATAGTTAGATTAAAGTTGCATAGGTTAGGGTAGTACATGCACATAGAAAAGACTTAATTTAGTATACTAGTCTTGGTTTTAGGTAGTGATTTTGTATAAATCTCTTAAGAGACAATTTGTGAGTTAGAATTAAGTTTTCTTAAGTCATTTTAACCTTGTCTAGGTAGTTTCTATCCACTTCTACCCATGATTTATCATAACAATAGTTTTTAGCCTAGTTTTAGTGTCTTTTTAGAGGTTTTAGGTAGTGAAATTTTGAGTTTTAGGTAGGATTTCAGTTTTCAGTTATTTCTTAGGTTCCTTTTGTCATTTTAAGTTTGTTGAGTAGGTTCTTGGTGTTATTTTCCCAATTTTCATTGATATCAGATTAGAACAAAATTGCAAAATGTCAACTGATGGTCAACTTAGCATCTTTTCATCCAATTTAGTGCTTATTTTGGCCATTGTTTTGGCTGCATTTTCTGCCACGGGATCACTATTTCTACATCAAACTAAGCCACAAAGTTAGTCACTCTAATTCAATGAGAAAAACATTATCTAAGTTGTGAGTGGTAGAGTACTTATGCATAAACTAAGTCACACAAGTTAGCCTCCACATATGAAATTTTGTGGTCCATGTGATTCCTCACTTTGGCCTTAGTTTTCATCATTCTTATACTAATTAGTTTGTGTTTGCATCATTGCTTAACAATTCCTTTACTAATTTGGTAGTCTTAGCTCATTTTGGCCAATTTCTAGTTCATTTTTTGGGTTTTGACTAGACAAACTCGAATTACCTTGTTAATTTTGTGTTGTGATCTTTTCTCCACCTTTCTTTTGTTAATTAGAACTTGTCCAAGTAGTTTTATAATACTTATATGCACTAGTGTACTTAATTTCTAAATTGTTGGAGTTTTAGCATAGTTTAGTAGTAGTTTTAGGTCTTAAGGACCTAGATTTCGAGTTGTTGTTTTTAGTCGTGTGAGTTGTTTTGTAGTCATATTTTGGCATTAGAAACTTGTTTGGATAGTTAGATTAAAGTTGCATAGGTTAGGGTAGTACATGCACATAGAAAAGACTTAATTTAGTAGACTAGTCTTGGTCTTAGGTAGTGATTTTGTGTAAATCTCTTAGGAGACAGTTTGAGTTAGGATTAAGTTTTCTTAAGTCATTTTAACCTTGTATAGGTAGTTTTTATCCACTTCTACCCATGATTTAGCATAACCATAGTTTTTAACCTAGTTTTAGTGTCTTTTTAGAGGTTTTAAGTAGTGAAAGTTTGAGTTTTACGTAGGATTTCAGTTTTGAGTTATTTCTTAGGTTCGTTTTGTCATTTTAAGTTTGTTGAGTAGGTTCTTGGTGCTATTTTTACCAGTTTTCATAGATATCATATTAGAGCAAAAATGTAAAAGTTCATCTCATGGTCAACTTAGCATCTTTTCATCCAATTTAGTGCTTATTTTAGCCACTGTTTCAGCTGCATTTTCTGCCATGGGATCACTGTTTCTGCATCAAACTAAGCCACAAAGTTAGTCACTCTAATTCAATGAGAAAAACATTAACTAAGTTGTGAGTGGTAGACTACTTCTGCATAAACTAAGTCACACAAGTTAACCTCCACATATGAATTTTTGTTTTCCATGTTATTCCTCACTTTGGCCTTAGTTTTCATCATTCTTATACTATTAAGTTGTGTTTGCATCATTGCTTAACAATTCCTTTGCTAATTTGGTAGTCTTAGCTCATTTTGGCCAATTTTTAGTTCATTTTTTGGGTTTTGACTAGGCATACTCGAATTACCTTGTTAATTTTGTGTTGTGATCTTTTCTCCACCTTTCTTTTGTTAATTAGAATACGTGTATTGAAGTACCCTAAAGATTCTCCATCAGTTTGCACTTGCATTTAAGGTTTAAATAAAAAAGTCAAAGTTTAGTCAACTTTCTAAATGTCTTCTTGTTTTGCACGTACATTACTATCTTCTTTTGTAGTTTCTTCTTCTTTGACTCAACCTCAACCCTTCTCTGGTGTTTTTGGTATGTAACTTTCATTGTAATTGGTACCTTGATCATGATTTGTATATGTGAATTGCTATTGAACTAAAATAGTATTATAAAATTGGTGCAAAAATTGAATCAAGTTAAATAGAGGTGTGCCAGAATGAAGAAATTATTTGTGCACCCTCTATCTTTGAAGGGGTAACAGAGTTGAAACTGTCAGTATGCGTTAGACTTTTGGCTTGTAAATCTAATTAGAACATTCCCAACCAAACATTAGACAATATGGCAAAAATCTATTTATATCTAACACAACCAAATAATTCTTTGCCAAAGAATTATTATGAAGCCAAGAGATTAGTTTCAAAGTTGGGATTAGAGTCTAAGAAGATTGATTGTTGTGTTAATGGATGTATGCATTTTTATGACAACGATAATAGCAAAAATGATGCATCCTTGCTTGAATGCAAATTTTGTGGACAAGCTAAATATCACACAATCCATGCAGGAAGAAGGCAAGAAAAACCAATTCCATTGATGTAAGACCTGTGAAAATTAATTAATTAAATAATTAATTAATAAATGCGGGTAGAAGGAGCCTTTATGGCATTAAATATTGTTGATGTGACGTGGAAAAGTACTAGCTCAAGTGGTTGAGAGTACTTTAAATTGTGTGAAAGGACTTGGGTTTGAGTCCTATGTATGCCATTTATGTGTGTTATATTATTATTAATTTTTAACAATATGTATGAGTGTGGAAGTGGTAATGTAATCCTATATTGATGTGAATTAACATGAAACATGAATTGGCATATTGGTTGTGCTTTGGCCTTATGAAGGGAGGGTCACAGGTTCAAACCTTGATAGACATGAATTAACTTTTATTTTTGATAAGTCTAGTTTTGGAGGGAATGTGAGAAGGCAAAGGAAAACCTAGTGTAAAGAGCAACCAAGGGGGGGCTGAAAAACCATCAAATAATTACCTTTGAATGAGCATTAAACACACCATAAAGACACCTATAAAAGGCAAATTTTAGGTGGAAGGAAGGGTTTTTGCAGTTGTTTTGTTTTGCCTTGAGAGGAGAACGAAAATTGGAGAGGGAGTGGTGAGTCTTGGGTGCACAAGAGGTTGAATTTGGAGAAGGCTTGGGGAGAGGCACTCTTTTCTTCTCAAATTTTAATCAAAAATTCCAGGTTAGGGGAGTTATCCTTTGTGCTTGTAAATTTCATGAGATGAGTATGATTCTGTGTCATTGCCTTTCTAGTTGAATTATGAGTGTTGTGAATTCGGTGTATGCATGATGAGAGTAAGAATTGGTTTGGTTGTTGTTGGTTGCAATACCCGTTTTATGCTTTATTGGATTTGAGGTGAGGGTTTTGGTATGGAATGGTTAGGGATGATTCAATCTCGAGTTGGGGTAGTTTAAATGAATGATATAACATGTTCTGATGTTTGCTGGCCATTATTTTATGCTTAGTAATGTGTGAATTGCGTTTTGGTATGGTTGTGGTGATTTGTGTGCGTGAAACAGAGACGAAACTCTACAATTTTCGCCCAAGTGAGTCCATCTCGCCTAAGCGAAAGTTGCAGAATCAGATTATAGCTTTTGGCTCGCGTAATTCGCTCAGGCGACCAGGATCAAGGTTGAGCGACCTGGTCTCTCGCTTAGGCAAGAGTGGCTCGCCTAAGCGAGATCGCGATGAGGCCTGCATGTGTTGAGCGCGAATCCTCGTCCAAGCGAGGAGTTTTGTGTGTTGAGCGAACTAAGTCTCGCTTAGGCAAGCAGGGCTCGCCTAAGCGAGATGATGTATTGCAATTACTGTTTCACACTCACTCAGGCGAGGTGGGCTAGCTTAAGCGAGGCTGATGGACTAGCCTAGGCGAAGGTCCTTGGCTTAAGTGAGTGTGCTATGTATTCTATGCTTGTGTGTGCTGTTTGGGAATGGTTGATTGTCAATTCTTAAATCAGAGGTATTATATGCGTGTGTGTGATGTGGTTGGACTTGAAGGACTAAGTCCATAGGATTTAGGATGTGCTTGGATTGAGTCGCGAGCAAGGAGTTCGTGATGGGTGGACCGCATGCAGAACGTGAACTGTTTAGTTCACCGGAGGTACTCTTGTTGGGATGAGTGAGCGAGGGAGTTCATTTCATGCTCAACTTGAGAATGCTATGAGCGAGGGAGTTCATAGTAGGAAAGGTGGGTATGCGGGTCCAGGTCTGGGTCCGAGCGAGGAGTTCGGATGAATGGGCGTGAGAGTCCGTGAAGAAGGACTACAAGCGGGATAGGCTTGTAGGTTGGACCACGAGCGAAGAGGGTCGTGGTAGCACATGAAATCCCAGATTTAGAGTACATGCATGAACTCATATTGGTTATGAGTGTGGGAAAGGGGGTGTTTTGTAAACAAATGAATAATTATGAATGGGTTGGGGGTTATTTCATATTTATTTACTTATATGTGCATAGCTCACCCTATCTGTTTGTGTATGGCGATGATCGGGTAACTTGTTATCCGGGAGCAGATGATGTTTCAAGTGGGCCAAGAGATGCATAGTGGCGGAGAGTAGGCTCAGAGTACGAGGGGAATTTATAAATGTTTTACTTAATTTCTATGTAATCTGATTACAGCTTTCATGGATTTGGATTTAATTGTAAAGGCGAATTTTATGTTATTTTGACTATTAATATTTTATTTTGAATGTTTAAAGTTTAAAATTTCCCGCGTTTTTGGGAAATGGTTTAATAAATAAATGAGAAAATTATTTTACTTCGTTTTATTCTATTGTATTTTATTTTTCTTTAAGTAATATCCTACCGGGATGTTACAATTGAAGTTTATGTTCTACTTGCCTATAATTCCAAGATTACAAAGAATGATTGCTTCAATGGAAACAGCACAACACATGACATGGTATTATGAGAACAAAACTCAAGGATTGCTACGTCATCCATCTGACAGTGAAGCCTGGAAGCACTTCGATCGAAAACATGAATCCTTCACTAGTGATCCTCGTAATGTTCGACTTGGTCTACGATCGGATGGATTTAATCCATACATTCAAGCGTCGTCTTCACCATATTCTTCTTGGCCTGTGATTGTTACTCCATACAATCTTCCACTTGAGATGTGTATGACAAAGCCTTTCATGTTTTTAACATGTCTAATACCAGGTCCATCTAACCGAAAGGCATCCATATATGTTTACTTGGAGCCTTTGATTGATGATTTGAATAAGTTGTGGAGTGATATTTGAACGTATGATGTTTCAAGGAAGCAAAATTTCCTTATGAGGGCAGCTTTGATGTGGACTATTAATGACTTCCTTGCATATGGAATGTTATCTGGTTGGAGCACACATGGTAGATTAGCTTGTCCGCATTGCATGGAGCACACTATGACATTCACATTGAATTATGGTCGGAAAAGATGTTGGTTTGACTGCCATCGGAGGTTCTTGGCCACTGACCATCCATTTAGGAGAAACAAAAAGGCATTTTGCAAAGGGGAAGTTGAAACGGATAGGCCACCTCCTAGGTTGACCCCATCACAAGTTTGGAGAAGAGTCAAAGATTATCCAAAAGTGACTGAAACTAGTGTGACAAGGATAGATGGGTATGGAGAGTGGCATAATTGGACCAAAAGAAGCATATTTTGGGATCTTCCATACTGGAAAGATAACTTGCTGAGACATAATCTCGATGTCATGCATATAGAAATAAATTTCTTTGACAACATCTTCAACACCTGATGAATGTTAGTGGCAAGACCAAAGATAATGACAAGGCAAGAAAAGATTTATCTTTATATTGTGGCCGAAAAGACTTGCAGTTGAAGCCACAATCTAACGGGCGGTTGCTCAAACCAAAGCAAAATACACC
>Ga0099822_1007303_pt1 | contig 14297 bp, 12 predicted proteins | sample CowpeawhiteBW_FD_76839 | JGI IMG/M metagenome (GOLD analysis project Ga0099822, IMG submission 76839) | Root nodule microbial communities of legume samples collected from California USA - Cow pea white BW | ecosystem: Host-associated > Plants > Roots > Nodule | place: USA: California | collected...
ATATATATATATATATATATATATATATATATATATATATATATATATATATATGTGTGTGTGTGTGTGTGTGTGTGTGTATGTATATGTAGAAGAATTCAAATATAACGTAATTGTTTTAAGATTTTGAGTTGAAAATAATATTAATATTTTTTATATAAACTTGTTCACTGCTCATTGATGTCGAATTTCCTTGATATCTTTGATGTCGAATTTCCTTGATATCTTCTAAAAAAGTCTTTACATTTAAGATATTGCCTCCATCATAATCTAAAACTCTTTTATAGTTTTGTCTTTAAAAATTATTGCAGACATTTAAATGGAAAAAATTTATTTAAATTATCTTTAACATTTATTTTTAAATAACGTAAAATTATTAGATGTAGTAGAAAAATAGTCAATAAAAATTAATTCTCTAAGTCTAATTATTGAATCCATTTTCCATCTCATTAATAATAAAAAATTCTTCATTAGTTTCCCACATATCTTACTTATTTTTGGTAAACTAGTGATGAAAATGACGTGCATAGAACAACAACCTGGAAGAGAATATTCCGTTGTACGTAGTAATTTTGCATGCATTTCCTTCCTTGACCAAAAACGCGAAAAAGAAATAACAGCCCTAAGAAAATGGCGGGTCCAACTAAGTGTTCCCAAATTTCCAACTCATAAATCAACCCAAATCCAAATATAGCATTCCTTCTCATTCCTAATCTCCATTTCTCACCATTTGCAATTTACAATTCCCAATCTCCTACGTTCCTCTTGTCTTCCCATGGAGATTGGGTAACACAAAGTAACTCAAAATCATCAACAACCCCTTTGGATTATCATACATTATTACGTAAAACACATACCATATTGCTGTTTTTCTTTTCTATCATTCATTCCTATTGTATAATCCAAAACCGAACATTTTCCGCAACAACGTTTTTTTTTTCTTTGTTTTTCATTCTTTTAAAGCAACGTTGTTCGAGTTATTGAAACCTATCATCCATGGGAAGCTGCATTTCAACGCAAGGCGTGAGGACACGCAAGAGGGCCAAGCACCCGAGCAAGCCCACGTCGCCGCGAACGCACGGACACGGCCACGGGAACAACGGGACCGAACAGACCACGCGGAGGTCCAGCGTGGTGGCGCCTAGGTCCAGCGTGACGGCGCGTCCGCTGAATGTGGTGGCGAACCCGAGTCCGGGGAACATATTCGATAAATATCAGTTCGGGAAGGAGCTGGGTCGCGGCGAGTTCGGCGTGACTCACCGCGTGGTGGATTTAGTGAGTGGCGAAGCGTTTGCGTGCAAGAAGATAGCGAAGACGAAGCTGAGAACGGAGATTGACGTGGAAGATGTGAGAAGAGAGGTTCAGATCATGAGGCACTTGCCTCGGCACCCCAACATTGTGGCCTTCAAGGAGGCTTATGAGGACAGAGACGCCGTTTACCTCGTCATGGAACTCTGTGAAGGTGGCGAACTCTTTGATAGGATTGTTGCTAAGGGCCATTACACCGAGCGTGCTGCTGCTAATGTTGCCAAAACCATACTTGAAGTCTGCAAGGTTCGTTCTTTTCTATCTTGTCTTTTTTTTCTGAATCTGGGTTTTTTGCATTCCGATGGACATGGAAATGGAACTGTTTTTTTGTTTTTTCTTTCTTTCTTGGAGGCTATAACAAGAACTTGCGATCTTATTTCTTTTTCCCGTTTATCTTCATTAGTATAAACATTTTTTGGGTACATTTTGCAGGTGTGTCATGAGCACGGAGTAATACACAGGGACTTGAAACCTGAAAATTTCTTATTTGCAGATACAAACGAGGCTGCAGCATTGAAATCTATTGATTTTGGCCTTTCTACCTTCTATGTGCCAGGTGAAGTTTACTGAGTACTACTACTACTATATATCATTATTGCATGGCCCTTTTTCACTGTTAATATTAAACAAAATAAATAACCAAACTTTGCCATTTGGTGACAGGTGAACGATTCAGTGAAATTGTTGGAAGCCCTTATTACATGGCTCCAGAGGTTTTAAGACGAAACTATGGACAAGAAATTGATGTCTGGAGCACTGGTGTAATTCTTTATATTTTACTTTGTGGAGTTCCACCCTTTTGGGCAGGTAGGTCCCGTTTTGATTCATGCATGTGAACTAAGCAAGAAAATATAAAGTCAAAGTCCCCTTTCAGAAAGTTTAATTGTTTCATGGAGTTCCTTCTGATGATGGGATTATTATTGCAGAAACCGAGGAAGGGATTGCACAAGCTATCATTAAGGGTAAAGTAGATTTCACAAGAGATCCTTGGCCTAAAGTTTCCGATGAAGCAAAACATCTAGTTAAGCGCATGCTTGATCCAAGTCCATTCACACGGATAACAGTTCAAGAAGTTCTTGGTATGTGTTTCAGATTTCAAGCAAAAAATAATTCTGTTTTCAGTAAAATCAATGCATTGTGTTTGATTTGATCACATGGAAAAACTGTACTGATAGTTATGTTGTTCCTTGAAAAGATCATCCCTGGATACAAAACAGAGAGCATGGTCGAACTATTTCTCTTGGAGACCAAGTGAGAATGAGGATCAAGCAATTCTCCTTGATGAACAGATTCAAAAGAAAGGTTCTTAGAGTAAGTTTTAGAGTATACCTCTTTAAGTATAGGTCAGTAATATTTGCTACCTTAAATTTAAAGAAGCATTGCATACCTAAATGGGTGTTGTCCTCAGGTGGTAGCGGATAACTTGTCAGATGAACAAATTGAAGCGTTTAAGAAAATGTTTGATATGATGGATAAGGACAAAAATGGAAGCTTGTCATTTGAAGAACTCAAAGATGGCCTTTCAATGATTGGACACGCCATTCCTGATCCTGAAGTTCAAATGTTACTGGAAGCTGTAAGTGATATATCAGAACAGCATAAACACTTCTGTTATTTTCAATATCTAAATCAAAAGGCATGCATGCATGGAAATGTGTGGGAGAAGAACTCTGATCGTATACATAGATAAGAAAACACAATAACTCTTTGAAAGTTCATAATAACCTAAACAAAAAGTTCTCTTAACCTTTTCTATATTGCTCATGACAACAGGCGGATGCTGATGGAAACGGCACCCTTAACTATGAGGAGTTCATCACGATGAGTGTTCACCTCAAAAAGATCGAAGGTGATGAGCATCTCACTCAAGCATTCCGTTACTTTGACAAGAACCAGACCGGATATGTTGAGTTCGAGGAGTTGAAGGATGCCTTATCAGATGATGAGTCGGAAGTGATGAACGACCAAGTGATCAAAGACATTATAAATGATGTTGACTTGGATAAGGTAAGAACTGGTATGAAGTAAAACATTATAATACCTTCTTAAACCTTGGTTTTGCATCTAACTTTTTGCTTTGTTTGGTGAAGGATGGTAGAATCAGTTTTGCAGAGTTTAAGGCAATGATGAAGACAGGAGGAGATTGGAAAATGGCCTCTCGGCAGTATTCAAGAGCATTGCTGAATGCATTAAGCTTCAAGATGTTTAAAGACACACCTACCAAAGCGTAAAAAGCAGCTATATTTCATGAGGGGTAGGCCAAAGTTCTCAGTTAATGCCTCCTGAAACAGGCCTAAAACTCGGATCACATCAAATATTAAGCGACCTTCTGTGATATTTTGAGCTGTGAACAGTTGGGTTGCTCAATGGAAGCCGGCATGGAGAGAGAAATGAGCTCTTGTCATGTTGTAATCTCTGTTAACTTCATTTTTTTTTCATTGGTTAATTGTTGTGGAAATCAGAAAATCATCAACTGATATTGGAATTTGTCTTGGAAATGGGACATTATAAGAAATGAAATGCAGAAATAGTGACATTTTGGTTAGAGCTGGTGTTGAGTTTTTTCCTCCATTTGTTAGATACATGAAGACTTTCCAATTGCGCGTAAAAACAATGAAAGTTTTAGATATGATATCAGAAGTACAGTAAATATTTGTGCATCAAATAGTTTATTGACCACGCCAACTATATGAGATGTATTTCACCACACCGAATTTGGCTTCCTTGTGATGAATTGATGTTTGTAATGCTTTGTGCCGAGTTGTAGAGAAGCCCGGTTCAGTGTGGTGAACTGCATGTTATGTAAGACAGTGTAGTTAATAGATTATTTTACTTTTCCAATATAGCTGGGAATCCAAACACATTATAGTGGCGTAGACAACTGACATTCGGAATCACCAAATGTAGTTTTAAACTTTCCAATACACACACCAAAGGAAGAACATGATTGGACTGAAAAAATGTGGATTAGATTCAATTGAATTGTTTCCTAAATAAACCTTTAGTTTTGTGTTTTCATCTTTGGTATGACAATAGTCTGAAAGAAGAGTCTACAGTAACTTCTCTTAAATTATGTATCTTTCACAAATAAGTTGCCACTTCAAAGTTTTCACCAAAATCAATTTTAAAATTCTTGATTTTTTAATTATGAACTAGCCTGTTGGAGATGGTTGCAATCATTTGAAAAAGTTTTCCATTCCACAGTCTTCTTAAAGTATCATTTTTTTTAGAGAAAACATGTATGAAAATAATTAATAGTTTAGGTGAATAGTGAATTTTGGTTCCACTGTGGGAAGCTAGCTTCAGCGGTGAACAATAATAATAATAATAATAATAATAATAATATAATTGATCATGTAATTTTAAGTACAGGAGAAAAATATACAAAAATGATAACAATTCCAGGAGATTTTGGCACCGGTGGTTGCGTTGGATATCTATAGATGTTTGGTTGAGTTATCAGTGGTCTCCGTATTAATTTCTGATACAGAAGGGTTCTTCCCCGTGCTCTGTCAGGAGGAGGTTTCACAAATCAAGACAAGGAATCAGCTCCTAGACAGATGGAATATTAGTCATAAAAATGCACGTTAAGAGTCCACGTCAAATTAGTGCTCTTCACGTTAGCCTTTGGCCCTGTCTTTTTGTTAGTTTTGCTGTTCACAATGGCCCCATTCCCCCAACAAATAGGAACCACTGTCCGAGGTGACCATCGGTTGGACCAGGATGCAAATAATTGCACTTCTATATGTAGGGTTTATTAGTGTAATTTTGTACAGGGTGGTTGATATGCATCTTTCTCAATGATATTGTTTAGCCCCGTTTTCAAGATGGTTGGTTTGATGTTTTTAACTGCACCTATTAGTTTTCTATGATGTTGTTTAACCCAATTTTTAATTGAAAGTAGATTAGAGAATGTCCACACATTTAACCGTTTAACTTGGAAGTAAAAAACCGATTCAGTTTTGATTAACCAATTTATACTCGTCCTACATAAAAGGGAATACAAGCAGCAGTAGTACCACATCGACATCATACATCAAACACGACGGCCACAAGAGTTGGCAAAGGTGGCATAAATTTAAAGTGATACTGTATAACATTTATTGTAGTCCCTGATCATTTCTTAGAATGTTATCAAACTCAGATTATTACACATGAGTAACCCTAGGTATCTTGGAAGCTGCCAAGAGACGACCTGAAAGGGTGGCCACAAACAAGCATATTTGTGTTGTTCATCTCCAGCATGTGTTATGATGTTCAGTTACAAATGGCTGTAGTAGAAAACCTCGTTAAGTAAATAAGATAGAACATTATTTACATCAAATTGGGGCTGTATTGAATAGGAGGGTAACTTTTCTTCTGCCTTACTCATTTCATCCTGTTCACATAGTTAAAGAGCCTCATAAAACGGAGACTGCATATGTCAAGACAAACTGAGGAATAACTCCATTAAAGCTTCTGGTGAAAAGGTATTGGGCAGGACACAAATGTTTGAAATGTTGAACGGAGTTTTCATCGACGCTGTTGATAGCACATCTGGCATGTGGTGGCAGATTTCACATTTGCATAGGTACAATGCTCGCAACACCAATGACTATCATCATTCATTCTGCTGGACATGCTGGTTCGAAAAGTTCCCTTTACTCTTCCAGATCTACTCTTACTGCTCCCAGCAGCATTTTTTGAGCTCGTTGCTCTGCTGAAGGAAGCTCCATTACTATCCACATCAGATAAACCATTCTCTAACGCCCTTACTAAATTCTCAAAGTAGTTTCTAGTTACACTGTCAAAACATATGTACCAGAATTATGAATAAATAAAAACCTGAATTCAAGGCAAATGCTTAACAAAACATGTAATATATACCTAGTCAATCCAGCTAGTTTAGTACGAAAGTCATTGAACTCTCTAGATGGCTCATCAGCACATAGGAATGGCTGAAGTTCCTTTTCTGCACATTGATGAAGTCTCTCCAGCCCAGATTCTGCTTCACCTGAAAATAAATTATAGTTGAGTATTTTTTACGGAGGAATCAGAACAAACATTTATAATTAAATTCAAGGTGAAAAATTATACCTTGTAAGTACTCAAAGAACTGTTTTTTCGCATGCTCATGCTCGGGTAAGTAGAACCCATATGCGTATGTCCACTTCAGTACTCTTCTACACTCGATTATCTGAAAACATGAAACAGTTACTAGGAAGGAAGCCATCTATTTCACCCCCAAAATGAATTTTATGAAATAATGGGGCAGCTGACAATGAATTTCCCTACAGTTCTAATAATAGCAAAGAAAAATGTAAAAAGATTACTAGCACTAAAAGTTCTCATAAAATCACCAGTTTCAGGAAATTGTTGAAATGTTCAATGACTAGCTAAAGCATTTGAAACTATCTGACACGGGCAGATGAACTGGTCTAATCTTACAATCTAAACCAAGTTAAAGCTTTAAATAATACTACAAATCAAACTGAACAAAACATTAAAAAGACAATAAATTACTTGTAGCCAGGCCTCAGTAATAAACTTAAGCTGTGACTCAGGCTGACACTGTATGTCACTAAGCTTCTCAATCTGCAAGCCAAAAATAGAGAGAAGACTAGTGAGCAAATATATAATCTTTTTGGCTTATGAACAAAAGATTTTGCAATAACAGAAAAATATTAGATAGATTTTGGCTTATGACATGGAAAAGTGAGCTGCTTACAGTACTGTGTTAGAAAGTGCATATTCATAAAAACATGTATATTAGAAGTGCAAACAATGTTTTTTCAGTTGCCAAAAATTACATTCTAACGTACCTAATGTGAAGTACCAAAAATTACATGCATTCTAAGAATTTTTTTACGAACAATATGCCAGAAGATGACAGATATATATAACTTACATGAACAGTTTGCATCTGCTGCAGATCCGCAAGAGCTTTTTGCCTTGACTGTACACAAGAAAAAGCATATTGCACTGTTATACTAATACTTGTAATCACGAAAGAAATATTCTGTGGTTTCAATGCGTATACCCAGATAAAGTAATAATACTACAGAATACAGCTTAAAGTAGATAATGGAGAACAAATCAATGTCCGTAGATATAAAGTATAAACCACTTAAATTTTCCAGCTAGCCTTCTTAAGTAATTAGGTAAATAACATCAATAGGTTTCTTTTGTAATCTAAATATCCACCAATCGAACATGGACATAATATAAAGATTATGACAAAGAAAGCATAACATACTGAAATAACATTGGACTAATAATTTAGCTCTCAAGATTGCAGAAATACAAGCAAAATATAAATTATGGAAGAATAAATTCAGAAATTGCTGAAGTCAAATCCCTAAAACGCAACTACTGAACAGTAAGTGGTGCATACAGATTGATTGCTGGCCCACCGCTCATAATAATGTGTGTATCTCTCCAATGAATTCTTTGCCATTTCCCTTCTTCTTTCAGTATCATCATACTACACACAACAAAATTTAACTCATAAGCAAATACCATCATCCCAATAGATGTGGAGGGAACAGTGAGCTAATTATAGGCTGAAACCTGAATTGGGAGAAGTAGAGTACTATTATGTTCCTTACCACTCCTTCTTGTTTAGCTGTTTCATAGCGATTGCAAGCATAGAAACCCCCAGTTCTTTCACCGTGGTCTGACCATACACCAAGGCACAGCCTGTGTACATAAAATATTTTAAATTCATATATGCTCAAACCATTTGAAAACAAGGTCCCCCTCACTATTTAAATTTATATCTCTTCCCCGGGAAGAAAATAAACGCCACCACTCTTTTCCTTATCTTACCTTCAACAAAAATGATCATAAAAAAAATGCTTTAAATTGGCAAGTGTCCTAAATTTATTCAATCAACTGAAAGCATAGGATCTCTCAAGTCCCAACTATCCAAAATACCCTCGTTTATTGTCGAATGCTAAGAAGGGGAAAAAGAATGAAGCATGTAATTTGCTAATTATAAAGGGGGGAAAGGGAAGAGAATGCATACCAGCAAAACTCATATTTACAGGGCGGTGTGCAAGTCATGTGCATGCACCCTTGATTTTTCTCAATTGGTCGCTTGCACTTGGGACATGGCTTTGAATTAGCAAGTATCCTGAAATTCATCATATCAACAGCAAGCTTAATCTATGAAGTCTCAAATACCCAAAAAAGCACCAGTTTATCCTTAACTAGTTAGATAAATATAGCACATAGAAGAAATTCAAGGATCATGAAGGAGATGAAAAAATATTCTCATCCCATTGGAAACTATCCACCTAGTGTCTACCCATACAGTTAACCACTTTAACCATTACACATTCCAATAACCTCATACACAACTAACCACTTGTGAAGAAGATTATTTAACCATTAGTATCACAAGTACATGTTTATAATCACATACAAACTCGTCTACTTTCAAGCACTTGTGAGGTAAAGTTAGGCATTTCAATAACCTCGACACATTATTAACTACATATGAGACATATTTAACCATTAGTGTCACAAGCACAAATTGAGAGCTGTATACAATAATATTCTTTACAACTTGTGAGGCAAAGTCAACAACCATTACACATTTCTAACCTCAAAAAACTACTATCCATTTGTGAAACATATTTAACCATTATTGTCACAACAAATTGGTAATTGAACACAATCATATCATCAACTATTGTGAGCCAGATATTCACAGTTACACGCACGGTTAACCATTAACCTCACGGAACAGGTGGATATTAGGAGAGTCTCTGCAGTTCGTTAGTCATTACCCATATATGATCCCGGTTAATCATTACCCATATATGATCCCAATTCCTAATAGTCAACACATTATGAATTGTTCTGGAGAATTTGCAAGGAAAACCCATATATATTAAGCAAAACACTATTTTGCATTTTATTTCTTTCTCTCCTTCAATTGAAGGAATCACACCCCTTAGCCATCATATAACCTGATTCAAGTATAAAATTTGCGACAATTTTCACCCCTCAAAATACTCTACATTAAAAGTGCCCATATTTTTTTAATTAGATATCTATAGTTCTAGAGAGCATCACATTATTTCAACTACTAAAATTTTTTTAGCTAAACTCTCAGAAATCTCTACCAATTCATGTTTTCAGACTCTGCACTGTTCTTCAAAATCCACTTTGCCACAGTCCCACAGTCTACCGGACGATGAGCCTCCTCAGTGCACTGTAGATCCAATTACACGTCAGTTGGCTAAATGAAAAAAATATAAAATTAAAAACTATGAAAATCTGAAAAATCTATACACAACTTACATTCCAACAAAAACTATATGAACAGAGGCAAGAGACATCGTAATTCCCACCACTACCAGCATCAAAAGTGACAGCATATTCACAACCTGGAGCAGGACACCACTTGGACTGGACAGAACATAGAAAACCAATAAAATTATTACGACAGTCATACATTGGAAGATATATATTAATAATGATTAAGAAAAGTAGAGTTGAATATTATCACAGTAGATAAATAGTGGACCATTAATTAAATAATTTATACATTTAAAGTCCGCTTGTTAAGCCTTTGGGAAGTGCTTTCAGGAATATATAAAAAAGAGATTTTACAAAAAAACAGAAGTTTTCTTCTATTCCGTTACAACTAGAAAGCGTACTTTTCATGAACAGGCAGTTATAAACTTGAAACTACAGCATTTTTCAGAAGCAACACTAAACAGCTTCTCAAAACAAACAGAAATTTAAGTTTTCTTTCAGATTCTGCTTTTTTTTTTTTTTCTAAAAAGATTTAAACAAACAACCCAAAACTTCTGAACTGATTTTTCATAAAAAAATAAATGCTGAGATAATCAGGCTCTTGTGTTTAGCTAGAATAACATAAATACGTCAAACACTTTATTCAACATGGACACAATTGTGAACATGTTATGAAAATAAAACATGGAAAACATAGTTGAATGGAACGGTGGTACAAAAGAAAAAGCGAATATCCCCTTCACTATCACTATCAACTTCATAATTCCATATCTAGGACACACCTTCTTATTGTCTTCAATGTATGATCTAAGAAGATAACGTGCATATTTCTGCTTATCTTCATCAGATTTTAAAAGACTAATCATATCTTGACCAACAGCAGCACCACAAGTGGGATCAGGACATCTCAGCATCAAACATCCGGGACCATCACTAATGGATGTGCTGATATAGCCTAGCATTTCAAAAAGCACAGAAGATCGTGATATGATAGAAAAAGAAAAAAGGTAACAAAAGGACATTAAACAATATATACAGAAAATCTTCTAAGCTGCCTGCCACTACCCCCACCCATTCACACAAATAAAAAAAAAAAGGAAAATTGCAACCAAAGCCAAAATGCGTTTTGTCACTAGATGCTACATTATATCTGAGATCACAAAAAGGTCAGAGTAATATCACACAAGAAGCACCTTCCCAGCATGAGATACAGTAGGGATGACCACAGGAAGCCATTTCAATTCTAGCCCGAGGATAATTTTCAAAACAGATACCGCAAGTAAGCTGGCCACAGAAAAAATGAAGAAAAAGAATTAAATACAAATAGAACCGAAGAAAAAGGAGAAAATGAAATCAAATCCAACAATTAATTGACCAATTCTAAAACCTATAAGGCTCATAGCCTCAGACTCTGCCATGGCCACTAGACTCAACACAGACATCCCAACCCAACAGAACAAATTCCCAAAATATAAGACAAGGGCATCATACACACACATCATGAGAAGACAGAACAATACTCAAATGAAATGAAATATAACCAGGATGAACAAAAAAATGGTCTAAATTGATAAATAATATTTGTATATTCTTGTATAATTACCATTTTCCTATAACAACGGCCATCAAATAAAATATCAAGAGACATCATTTTACAATGTAAGCACTTGGTCTCTTTATAAAAATCCATAAACAATATGAAATCTCTTATAAAAGAGGTATACTTACTTTCTCAAACATCAACTAACTAAGTTTTACAATTTTATTAAATAATGAGCTTAACCCAAAATAAAAACTGAGAGACATTATTTTTTAATATTTTCTGTTGTATCTTAAGCTGACTTTTCTAAAAGTTAAAAAAATGTAACAATTTCTTAGTGAAATTAGTGACAAAGGTGTTCGCTTAGGTGCCTAAACAAAACAAAAGCTAACTGGCCACCTAATGAAAAGTGTCTTAAACATGTGGGCACTATTTGTGTTGCAAACATGTCTAACACTGAGACTTCAAAAAGGACCTATTTGTGCTTCATGGTTTAAAACTCATCCATCCATATCTCACCTCTTTAGTATTATTATCAAGCTGGACAATTGGCTTCTCCAACAAACCAACTGTTTTTCTGACTTGTTCTTCATCAGCAAACCATGCATCATGCACTCTACTGACACTCCTGCAACACCAACTCTTAAGTATATTAATATACAATACAGTGAAAATCTAACATATACAAACGCAGTGCAGAAATGAACGTTGCGAACAATCGAGGGTATGATCAGTTAATACAGAGAAAATAAGAAGGTACCCCAATGAGGACTAACACAAACTGAATTACCAATTGTAGTAACGAAGTAGTATGCTTGCAAAAATTCTTGATATGGAAAGAACAGTTGCTACTCTAGTGACATCTTCTTCCTGTCTTTGTTTGATGTCAGATTCCTTCAAAATGGTGAAATTTTGCTGAAATGAAAACCGAAATCTGAAAATTAGTGGGAAACTGATATATCATTGAAAAGAGAGAGAGAGAGAGGTAATAACACAGCTTTTTGAACTGGAGATTGTAGAACTCAGCCTCGATCCATGCCAAACCAAGAAAGGACAAACTTAAAAAAAATGCATTTTTTTTCATGAATATGACCGGAAATAACCTTAGAAATAACAAAATCATCTGACCATTGAAACCAACCTCCTCTTCTCTCAATATACAAGAAGAAAATCATCAGTGAAGAAGAGTTGGGCATACATTTCTGTCACGCCATTACGGAACACGTAATACACTGACCTAGCCCAAAAACTACAACTAGCACTCCCAATTTCCCTAATTAGTCATGAAACTAGGAAGAACATCGATCAATTTCTTCTCCAAAATCACAAAAATACTACATCAGCTCACAAAACACAAATCATTGAAAACCGACATTTCAATTTCCAAAATCACAAATTCAGAAACTTGACATTTTATAGTCCAAAACAATATTTATTGGCTAGTAATTTATCTACGTCCGTGTATTCCTCGCAACGAAAAACTATAACCATATAAAAAAACCAAAAAATGAAAGTGATCCAGATAGACAACATTCTGGCATTGAACAAAAACAGAAGAGATAGAAGAGGGAGGGACCTCAGGGCGACGAGACTCAATCCTGTCAGCGTCTTCGAAGTAATCATCGGCCTCATCGTCGTAATCGCTGTAGTAATCCAAGGGCGCATCCTCGGTTTCGCCGCTGTAGAAATCGTCGTCGAGGGAATCGATGTCGTTGGCGTCGTGCATGTCATCCTCCGACTCCATCGAGGAAACCTAAGGGAAAGGGGAATCGAGGAGGCAATAATCGGTATGCAGAGAAAAGGGGAAAAATCTAGGGCAAGAGAATTGGGAAGTGGAAGAAGGAAAGAGAAGAATGCGCGTGTTCCCCTTGCTTCGATATTTGTCTGGTTTTTTGGGGAAGCGAAAGGGAGAAAAGGAGAAAGGGAAAAAATATGGTTATAAATAGTGAGAGAGTAGAAAAGTAGGAAGAGGGAGAGATATAGAAGGGAAATTAATTATTAAGACCAAAAAAGAGGGGAAGAATAATGAAAAGAGACAGTTAAGTCACCCACAGAATAAAGACAGAGTAAACAACTATAGGGCTCAACCAACCTAAATGCAATTGCTAATAAGGTTATTATGCTAACTAACTCACTTACCTTGAAACATCTTCACTTAATTAATTAATCAAACAGAATAGAAAAATAATAGTTGTATAAATAAAACACGACTCATTCATAAGTTTCAAAATAAAATAAATAAAAAATTCAACCATTAATGTGATTTACATGGTTAATATAAAAAAATTAAAACTCCCGTTAATAAGTTTCAAAATAAAATATGGATGTAAATTAAAATTAGTGGTTAATGTTTTATAACATGTTAATATTTTTCTTACATTTTGAAAATGTATTCATCTTTGTCTTATTTATACTGGGTTAGTTTTAGTCTTGTCTGTGGGAAAAAAAGTTTTATTTTATATTATAAGAAAAATATCTTTTGTAATTTAAATTATAATATATAAGTACCTGCAACACCATGTGTCATTTTGTGAGCCTCTTGTTTGGTTGTATTGTTTTTTTTCTTTTTCTAGTTTTGTTTTTGTTATTATTAGTGTGTGTTTTTAGCTTCTTTTTTTTAATTAGTTGAAATAGAAATAAAAAAATGAAAATAAATATAAGAGAATATTTTTCAAAGAGGCGTTTTATGTTTCTTTTTATTCTTAAAATAGTCGAAGAAGATGAAAAGATAAACAGGTTAAGTGGTGAAGAATTGGAAAATTAGTTATAAATAGAAAGGTAAAATGATAGGAAAAAGTAGTTATTTATGGATGTAGTTAAAAGAATAAAATATAATATAAATATTGAAAATATTATTGCTACACGTATTATACATTTTTAATGAATTTTGTTATATTGTTATTGTTTAACTATTTGTCAAATTTTCTTTGTCAAACTATATTTTATTATAAGGTATATAACTTAGGTAAAATATTAATTAAATAGTTCGCTCAACTAATTGTAACCGACTTAGGTATTCAGTTAAACCAACTGCATATGTTCTTTACTGAAAATGGAAACGTTGTAGAAGCTTGAATAATTAATAATATTTTTTAAATTTGATCTGTATCGATTCAATAATCAATCATTATATATATATATATATATATATATATATATATATATATATATATATATATATATATATATATTTCTTTTTAAC
>Ga0099822_1007312_pt1 | contig 14288 bp, 6 predicted proteins | sample CowpeawhiteBW_FD_76839 | JGI IMG/M metagenome (GOLD analysis project Ga0099822, IMG submission 76839) | Root nodule microbial communities of legume samples collected from California USA - Cow pea white BW | ecosystem: Host-associated > Plants > Roots > Nodule | place: USA: California | collected...
CATTCCTTTGGTTTTGTAAAAAACCAAAATGGTGAATGGATTCATAAACGTGATATGCAGGATGCACCTATTCATGATGATCGCACACCATCTCCACCGCCTCAGCCTACCCAAGATGCATCTACTGCTATGCTTAATGATATTATCCACGAAATTCGCGATCTCCCACTACAAGAAATATCATTTAGCGACAAATTAATACCGACGGATATATATCCATCGGTATTTGCCATTTACCGACGGAATTATCGATGGTCACCCATGATTAACATTACCGACGGATTAATCCGTCGGTAATGACTGTATGGAATTTTGAACCCAGTTTTCGACGGATTCATCCGTCGGTAATGTTTATGTGAAATTAGCCCCGACGGAGTCGCGTACTTACCGATGGATTATATCCTTCGGTAAAGTGCGTGGTATTTTGAAATTGCACCTCACCTTTTTTTCCCCAAATTCAGAAACTTCCCCGTCGCCTCTCTCACAGAAATCACCACGTCGCTGCTGCTCTCACAGAAATTGCCATATCTTTGCCATTACCTCGCCGGTGTCGTCGCCTCACCGTTTTCGTCGTCTCTCCGCTGCCACCATGGGTCGGAGTTCCAACGTGGCCTCTCTCTCCTAAATTCACCACGCCAATTGCGCTGTCACTGCTCACCGACGTCGCCATTGCGCTACTGTCACCTCGCCACTATCATCGCCTCTCCGCTGCCATCGTGGGTCTGAGTTCCACGTTCGAAGCTCGGCTAGGTTCCACGTCAGAGCGGCTCTGTCTTCTCGCCGGCCACCGCGTTCGTCGACCGTGACCTTAGTTTTGGTGAGTTTAATTGATTCTTCTTCTTGCCATTGTTATGCTGTTAGGTTTTCTCATTGGTTTTTGATTGGTAAGGAATTGTATTCTGGATTGCCGGTGCCCTCACTCTCGCTGGCCAGCCACTGCATTGTTCCACAGAGCGCTGATTTTGGTCCCAAAGCACTGATCTTGTGGTGTGTTTGCGAGATAGGAGCCATTGTAAGGTGTGTTTGCCGTTTAGTTCTGTTTTTGGTTTAATTATTGTTGATTGATGTTTAGTCCAAATTGAGATTGGTTGAATTGTTATATGCATTTGGATTGGTTCTGTTTTTGTTTTGATTGCTAATTGATGCTTAGTCTAAATTGAAATTGTTTGACGGACATATCCGTCGGTAATGACATGGACTCCACGAATGGATTTACCAACGGATCTGTCCGTTGGTAAGTACCGACGGACAGATCTGTCGGAAATAACCAGCGGAAAGGATGACGGATATTTTCGTCGGTAATTACTGGCGGATTTCAACAATCCGTCGGTAAATGATTACCGACGAGCAGTTTATCGACAGATATTTTGTCGTCGGAAGTCCGTCGGTAAAAATCATTACTGACGGATTATGGTTATTATCGACAGATTCTGACCGTCGGTAATTAACGTTTTTCTGGTAGTGTCTGGGTTTTTGTTGGTTCAAGATTTGACAATATAGATGCTCAGGTTGTTCAACTTGAGGAAGACATGGCTTATGTGCGGCGCCAATTTCCTCCTTCTTAGATGCATTTTGATGTTTATTTCATTCAAAAACTTTGTATTTCTTTAATGCACTTTGACATTGATATTATGTTAGTACGATTACAACATGCAGTAATCGATTACAGCATACGGTAATCGATTACAGAACCAAAAACGTTCACCCCCCACACGATTTCACCTTTTGACTCGCTTGACCACAAAAACGTTTGGGGGCTACACGATTTCTTCATACGAAAACGTGCACCCCTAGAACGTTTTGCCTACTTCCGTAATTTTTTAAAAACTTGCCTACTTTCGTAATAAGCCCAAGTGATTTGCCTAAAAGGGAAAAAAAAAACCCAAAAGCTTTAATAACAAAAACGTGAATTTGCATATGACCCACCTCCAAATATGATAAAGACTACATGCACTCACTTCCCCATGTAATTCACGCAGACCCCGGAACACCCTAATCTCTCGGGTCTTACAACATGCCCATTCTTTCATCCAAGGAAAGGTTGCTTAAAAGCTAACAAAGCAAATAACTAGAGGCAAGTCCTATATCTCCACCACCACAACACAAAAGTATACTTTTGTCACCATCAATTTTAAACCAGTTTTTGCAAACAAAAAAAAACTGCACCTCAACTTGCTAAACACATGTCAAATCACCACTATAAGTTAAAAGAAAGTAAGTAACCAAATGTTATGCTTGTGGAGCGAACGTGAATGCATGTAACCGATCATATGCATGCTAGGGTTTTTCCTCAATGCAAAATCAAAAACCAACCACACCACATCACATTATGGAGAAGCAAGGGAACATGAAACCGAGGCTACTACTCAAAGTACAATCTGCTGCAATGTATTTAAACCACCAAAAACATGATAAATATCCAACATGAATGCATATGTCTGCACCACATGGATAAAGAGGCAAGAATAAATATATATGTCTAACAATCAAGTAAATCATGCACTGTACCACCCACAACCAAACCTTAACCATGTGAGAGAGAACTACACCACAAAGCAACGTGAAAGCAAGGCAAGAACCACAATGCACTACATACATGAATGAAGAAAAGCAAAGGACTTGAACGAAGTATAATATTGAAGAGGAGTGACTGCACCACAATGACACACCACCGCTACAATGCATTGGGAAAAAAATGGTTGCACTAAAGAAAAAAAAAACTCTAGAAAACCTAAAAACCTCACGTTAGGGTTCAAAATTCAACAACTAAAATAAGGACAGCACCAACAAGTCTTTCCTGCAGACCATGGTTTAAAACAACATCAACTCATGTAAGGGTATATAAAGGAAAGCAATGCGGTACCCACTGGAGACAAAGGTAGAAAGTACGTGAATCATAAAGGAAAGAAATAATCACAAAACCCACGAGTCGTACTCCTCCATACACCACAATTTTCTCATACCTGACCAAGCTGGTGTAAGAAGCGAAAAAAAAAACAAGCAAAAGATAAGACACAAAAGTTTAGCTTCATTCATCAATCATCAACATATAAAGAAACGAAAATAGATCTAGCTTCCCCTACCTAGAAATCCTGCTATAATTACTCCACTAGCGATCTTCCTTGCTCCAACTTTGATCCAACTTTGATCTCCTCCCCCTAGACCTTCTCCCAGCCTTTCTACACTCTTTCCACTCAATCTTTTAGGGTTTTGTTTTACCTTATGTTCAGCCACACGAAAAGTTTTTGCTTTATTCACCCTTCCTACCTTAAAAAAATTACTAATTTAATTAAATTGAACAATTAAATATGAATTAATTCTTTAATAGCTAATCAAATCCCATTAATCCTCTTGTCTACGTACAAAGTAGAACTTATCCTTAGCTTTTCATCTACTCAAATTCATCCCCAAGGCAAAAATATAAGATGTTATAATTTTATTCTAGCCAAGGTTTGAACTCACAACCTCCCAATTACCAAGTGCAATGCACAACCATTCAACCAATTCATATTTCATGATAATTTCTATACTTCTAGAATTATATTATCACTACCTATGGGCCCGCATATTATTAAAACAATAAAATAATTAAATTCGCACACTAATAGCATCCATAAGACTTAAACCTAAGTTTCCTCATAATATCCAAGTACTCTCAACCACTTGAGCTAGTACTATTCTTTGTTCTCTCTCTCCACATTAATTAACTTAGGTATTTCCTCCCTCACATTTATTAAAAAATATTTATTTATTTATTTAATTTTCCCGGGTCTTATAGAATGGACTGCTAGGCGATTTAGGTAACCAGGGATATCTCTGGAATAAGTGTTGCCAGACAGTACGTGGGAACTGCTAGGTGGCCTTCACTACTACTTTGTCTGGCGGTGCTTAGACTACGTCAGGCGATAGTGTGGTGGCAGGTTGCGTTTGTGTTGGTTTGTGTGCATCGTGGTAATGGTCTTTGGTTTGAGATATGCATGCATGGATTACGAGCGGTGAGGTTTGTAATGGATTTGAATGCAAGATTAATACGGATGGGGATGTTTGTATTGGATGTAATTTTGTGTAGGGATACGAGTAGGAAGGTTCATATGTTTTGTGCTCACACTTGAGGCTGTTATGAGTAGGGAGGTTCATAACAGGTGGTGTTCACGCGTTTTGGACTACGAGCGGGGAGGTTCGTAGAGGTTGGACTATGAGTGGGGAGGTTTGTACAGTTGGACCACAAGCAGGTAGGTTCGTGGAAGCATATGGAATCCCAAAGACCATGGTCAAGTATGTGCATGATATGACTGGATGTGCTATTTCATATAGGTTATGAGACTATTGCTGTATATGTACCTTGTATGGTAAGGTCTCTAAGTTGTGAGACTTGCTAAGTGAAGTTATTGATTTTGGGTGAGGTATTCATGTGGACTGTTTTTTGTTTTTCTGTTTGAGCTCACCTTTACTATTTGTGTCACATGAGAGCAAATGTTATTCCAGGTGTTGACGACGAGGCATAGAGCCGAAGTGAGGGCTATCTTGAAGAATCTTCTTAAAGAAACATGATTTGAAATATTTTGTATTTTCTTTTAGGTAACTTTGGATTTTGGAGTTGTATTAAATAAATTATGAGATAATATTATTTAATATGCTTTTAAAGTTTTAAATTTTTCCTACACTTGGGAATGATATCAGATGTGAAATTTTACTTTAATTATATATGTATGCTTTACCTAGTAATATCCAACAAGGGTGTTACATATGACTTCTAATTCTAAAGTTTCATATTCCTTGGAGTTGCTTATAGGATCAAGATTACATAAAACCATCTTTCTCTAAATCTTCTTTAAATGTGTGGACACAAAAGTATACATTTGTCAAGGTCCTTAATAATGTGTGTGATATTCCTTTGTCCCAATTACCTTCTACTTATACAGGAGGAGGTATGGTCTTTGTACAAATTTATAAAGAAGTTTACCTTGTTGGCTTGAAGGAGTGCAAAAATAATTTGTATAGGTATATTTTGTTAACAAAAAGGATAAACCATTTATATATTTATACCTTTGTAAAAAATTTGATGTTGCTTGGAAGCATTTAGGTCAATGAAAGACAATTCCACTTAGCAAAGGGTTATATGAATGTACTTTTTCTTCTTTAGAAGTCATGCAAAAGGTTTTTGTTATTAGAACATGAAATTTATCTCTTGACATTCTTTGTGTTTTTTCTTGGACAAAAGATTTTTTCCCAGCTTCCATAAAACCCAAGAAAACTCAATGTTGAGTTCACATTCATGGTCTTCTTTTAGATTATTGGCGGTCAAAAGCAATTTTCTCAATAAACACATTGAATTGGTACACCTTTATCTTTAGATGATTATACCAAAAATAAGCCTCGATGTTTCTTTGCATGTGTCTTGGTTGATGTTGATCTGTTATCTAATTTTTCTAATCAAATTTTGGTGGAAAGGCGAGCATTTGCGTTCATTGTTGATGTAGAGTATGAGAAATTGTCTCTATTTTGTTCAAATTGTAAAATGATTGATCATCTATCTAATTGTAAATGGTTACAACAAAATGCCAATCTTATTTCTGGTGGGAAGAAAACAATTGGCGAAAAATACAATAACATTATTGTTCAAAGGTGGTTGGTGTATAAGATGAGACTAAGAGATCTTTAGCTTAAGTGGTAGAGCCTTTGGTGCAGCCTATGATGGCGCCTACGGTACGGCATGTGTGGCGCTTGTGGTGGAGCCTATGATCCATTCTTTTATGGTGCAACTTGTTGCTTAATCATAGCTTGAGGTTGTGGTGGGTAATCATGATAATATTTGTGTGTGAATGGATCATCTCTTGTTAACAATCTAGATGGTGGTGTCCTAGTGAAATTTGATTCCTTGACTGATATTCCTTCTTTAGAGGATGTCACACACTTCCATTATGAATAATTTGCAAGTTTGGAACGAGAGGATGAACTAATGATAAATTTTTTAATATGCTGAGGAATTTGTCTTTTTCTGTATATAAAGTTCAAAGTATGCAATGATTTTTATGAAGGAAATAATGTATTTTTTCATAATAGGTATTTGTTTTGTTGCTATTTAATTTTATCATGGGTTTGGTACAATATTCTTATTTTTTTTTCCTTTTTAGTTTTTTAATAAGATTTTTGTCTAATGACAGTGACACCTAACATGAGATTATTTAAAAAAAAACAACTAATATTATTTTTTTAGTAAAAACATAATAATTTTAATTAAAAAACCTCAATTTCTAAATACTTAACATATCTTAAAGTAGAAAATTGAAAAGAAACATATAAAAAGTTAAAGTCCTCACTTTAAATGAGACTTCTTTTTAAATGAAATAATAAAGTTTTATGAGACATAAAAAAATAATTAAAGTCATCTCATATATAGTGAGACTTTGATCATCTCACATGGTGAGACTTGGAAAAAGAAGAAGTCGTCTTCTAAAAGTAAAACTTTAAAAAATATTTTAAATCTTTTATTGGGTAACGATTTTAATTTAATAAATTACGAAGTTATCACTTAAGTAATAAAATTTTATTTGTAAAAAAATTAAATTGGTTATTTCAGTTAATAATTTAATTCACTTGTAAACTTGATTTTCTACTTTGAATTATGTTCTACCGATTATTTAAGAAAATATTTTATATAATTTTTTAAAATAGTTTATTTAAGAAAATATTTTATTATTGACCAATTTTAGTGATGAAAAGTAATGAGTAATATTGACTAATTTAAACATCAATTTATACTTTAAACATCAATTTATAAACTCTAAATTAATAATAACTAAAGTAATTTATAATTGATTTTTAAATTGATCACTACAATGAATTGTCTTTAAATAGGTTAGTAACATGACTTATCAAATTATTAAAGTTTTAGTATCTACAAAATTGGTTACTAAATTTGTATCTTGGTCATTAATGAAATAAATTTAGAGACCAATTTGTGTATGGCCTAATTTCAACTTATAAAAAAGTTTAATTTTTTTTTTAATTTTATGTTCTTTTTCGAGCAATTTTTTCAAATGTTGTATCAGAGCCTCAATAAATCAAAAACAATTTAATAGAAACTCAATTTTGCAAGTACTCAACCAATCAAAATATTTAATAAAGACTCAATAAATTTTTTTTAAATTTATCGTAGATGTCAAATTTAATTATTATTTTTTGAATATTGTAAGTTACGTGACGGAGTTTCACTACATGTTTGTTTATTCATTCATTTATTTTTATTTCCCTCGCATTTGCATATTTCAATCTGTAAATAATCTCTAAAATTTAAGATATTCGTTACAATAGTGTTAGATTAGAGGAGTAATAAATAAATTTCTAACATTGTTTTATTTTTAAATTGGGTTTTGTTGTTACCTAGTGTTTAACGTGATTCTAATGTGTGGTAGTGAGTGGCATATTTTTTTTCAGTTCAACGGAAAAAGAATGAGGCAGTGGTATAATATTTACCATTTCTATAATCATACGTGACATCATGAAGATATCATCCGAGATCAAAAAGGAAGATTTTGATATTTTTTTACGATATATATTAATAATAATATTTGTCTTTAGGTTAGGTGTACTTTAAATTTGCATAATTTGAGTCTCGAAAGATATTTTTATCTTTTACCGTCACATAATAAAATAAGCTAAAAAGTGATTTTCAAAGTATAAGTATCCAACTTTTTTTTTCGATGAGGATATTATATTCAAACAAAAGAGTCGATAGATAGTTGACAAAAAAGAACATTTGATCTTATAAATAGACAATGAAGGTACGGCAAACTAATATTGATTGTTTACTATTGATGAATCTTAGAAAAGTATTGTTTAAAGTATTTGGATAACTTTGTTTAAAATATTTTGGTGTCTAGGACACAAGTGAAAACGGTTTACTATTACAATATTTTTTAAAGAGAAAAATACGAGAAGACAGGAAAATTCCAAATAAAATTGTTAGGTATTATTATGAACTTTGATATATAATGACATCTCAAAGTCTTTAATCATTTGACATCAGATGAAAATTTATTAAAAAAAAATGAAATAAAAGTGATAGAAAATATATTATTCTCCAGTAATTAGGCCAATTAAAAATGATTCTTCTATAATTATGTTAATCAAATCTATTTAATTAGGATTAACAAAAATTCTGTAATTATGTATAGCATAATTTCATATCTTTTGTAGATCATCCTGTTGTGTAAACATTCATCCCCAATGCATAATAAGACACACTTTCAAATCATCTCTCATCTCTCTTTCTTACATGGTATTCTAATATAAAAAATAACATCCCTTCTATTATGGAAATGGAGAAGGACCATTATGCTATGTAGGCCGAACTTTTTGAAACTCATGCTCAGCCTACTAGAGTTCTCAACCATATTATCCCTCAACCCGGAAAAGAACGTTCAACTCCAACTGATGTTGATCACGAATAGTGGACCACTCTTGATTCCACTATACTTCAATGGATCTACTCTACCATCTCTTTTGATCTTCTTGCCACTATCATGGAGAAAGGCTCCACATCCATGACTACATGGAATCGTTTAACTGCCATTTTTTAGGACAAGAATTCTCATGCTATTGCTCTCGAGCAGGATTTCTCTTCCATTCACATGGATAACTTTCCAAATGTTTCTACATAATGTCAACGACTCAAACAAATTTATGATCAGTTGGCAAATGTTGGTGCTCTTGGCAGCAGTCATCGTTTAGTATTGCAACTAGTATCTGGTTTGTCTGAGCCCTTGCACGATGTAGCCACCTTGATTCGTCATAGCAACCCTTTTCCATCCTTCCTCTAAGCTTGTGTATGCTGACTCTCAAGGAATCTAGTCTAGCGAAGATGCAAACCACTACTTCTCATACCTCCAAGCACACTTCAGCCCTACGAGACACTAATTAGTCCTCACAACCACACTTCAATTGTCACTCACACAATCATTATGGGACCAGTTGCAAACGCAAAATCCAGGTCGCTCGACTGGACATAATCAGCGTAATGGATCTCACTCAAATGGTTCAATTGGTTCGTCTACTTTTACTATAGCTCATTCTCCATCTTGGTAGACACCTTAATCCTTTCCTTGCAATCCCTAGGGTTGGACTCCCCCTCCTTGTGGCATGCCTCCTTTTCCCTATCCCACAACATCTGGTACATCCACACTAGAGCCTCGTCTCACTCAGCGACATCACAAAGATGGTTCAATTCAAATTTCTTTAAACTTTAAAGTGCAATACAAAGTGAGAAGGGTTAGACAGAAGAGCAATGCACAAGATTTTTATACTGTTTCACTTAAACATGAGCTACATCCAATTAGTCAAGGTAACCTGAGACTGACTTTGCACTGTTTCATAATATTTACAAAGTTTACAACATTACACTTTCAAAATGTGCAAGAACACCACACAATGACTCTTGAATCACACCAACACAACAAGACACTTGTTGCATACCTGGAAAACCACCAGGCATAACCTAAAAGCTTGAGAAAGACCAAACCTCAGTGGTGGCACAACCTTGCCTACAAAAACCACTTTCTCCAAGATTCAAACATCACGCAAAAAGCTCCAAGAATGATCCAAGATCAATCTTTAACAATTGAACATCTGGATGATCACGAAAGAGAGAGAGTTTCACATATTTCAAATTAATCGGTTCATTTCACTTAACTTAAATGAAATCATTCGATTACAAGATAAATCAACTGATTGAATATGTACCAGTTAAGAATACTACAACAAACCTTTTAATTTGTTAAAAACCCATTCAACATATTAAAAGACATTATTTAACCTATTGAAAAACATTTCAACAAATTAAAAGACACAACTAAGACCCTATACATCTAATTAATGCTATAAGGTCTACAACATGAATACAATTCTTCAAGCTTGTTTACCCGATGAATAATCCAAATATAGAGCACACACACAAGGCTTGATCAAAACGTGAAACATCAAATCCCCGCATCTTCATTAATGTAAGCATGGTTCCAACATGTTACAAGGCAATGACTTCATGTACCTTCATCAAATCTTCAAGCACCAAATCATCCAAGCTATTTGTGCCTACATTGTGCCCCTAATTTGATGAAGCCAATCTCCATGTCTCCATTGGATCAACCTTCATTTACTTGGACTCCATTGAATTGATGAAGTGCCATCTAAGCATCATCTTCCAACTTGGCTTGAACTTTGAACTTGAAAATTATTTCCAAGAGTAGTACACAATAGATAACAAGAACACACAGATGCAAATGCTCCCCTATCAATAGTATGGGTTTTATCCAGATTTGATTTAGCATTTTCTTAGTTCAATTCCTTTAAATTCCAATTTTAATGCTTCCAATTTTTCTCCCCCTTTAGATTCATCAAAGAGAAGTAAAACATTAAGATCACAAACAAAGGATAAAGTTTCATTGATACATTGCAACAGAAACTGAAACAGTGAAGAAAAACATAAAATTGATGCAATCAACATGCTAAAATAGAAATCAGTCGACTAAAAAACTAATAGAACTCATAACAAGGCAACATAACCCTATGAATGCAATGAATGATCCTAAAGGCCAACACACTTAGTCATCATGAGGATTGTTTCTGGTCTGGAATGAAGTAAGCAAATTATAAATGTCATGGATTTGGCCATCCAAATCATTAAACCTCTCATTGCAAAAGGTATGATGTGCATCTTAAGACACATTGAGTTCATGCAGTTGGTGCAAAACCATCCTCTCAAATTGTGAGTACAAAGGGTCTTTGTCCTCTAGAGGGTTGTAGGGGATAATGTAAGGTGCATGCACATTGAAATTACACACCACAAATTCCATTTGATCAAACAAATAAGAAAAAAAGCAACACATGGCTAATTTAATAGCTATTAGGGGTAGTGTGTACCTGACCACAAAATGCTCTCTTTGACTAGGTTAGCTTTTGAATTTAATTCATTCAAAAATTTGCAATTCAAGTAAAATAAACACATAGATTTTCTAATTTAGTCGATTGAAAATTCAACAGAACATTAATATTTGCACACAGAATATGGTTAAGTGAAATTAACTCATAGATTTGAAAATACAATCGATTAAAAATCGTGAAATTGAACTTTATATTCTCAGATACTAGTTTAATGAAATCAACACATAGAATTGTAAAAATAGCATATTAACATTTGAGACAAATTGTGTTTTCTGCATACAGTGGCATCTTAAGTAAAATCAATGCATAGATTTACAAGATCAATAGACTGAAAAATTTTAACAGATCATGATTTTTGTATGCAATAGCTATTTAAGTGATATGAATGTCTAGATTTGTAAAATCAACAAACTGAAAGTTTGAAAGATCAAATTTTTTCAAACAGAGATTGTTTTAAGTAAAATCAACACATAAAAATGAAAAATCAACAAGCTAAATACGACATACCACATTAGCTTATTTTAATGAGATCGATGCATGTCATAAAATTAACATGCTACAAACACATTAGAACACATTTTTCATGTCTTATATGCCTAGTTCAGTTCTTAGCTTGTTATATCTATCTCTAGCTAATGGTTTTGTAAACAAATCAGCCAATTAATTTTCAATTTTAACAATTTGAATTTCACAATCTCCCTTTTGAACATGGTCTCTTATGAAATGATACCTACTCTTTATGTGCTTGGTTTTAAAATGTTGTATTGGATTATTGGTTAAGTTGATGGCACTAGTATTATCATAATACAAGGGTACCTTGCTTAGCTTTACACCATAGTCCTTGATGGACCTTGTAGCATGAAAATGAAGAGGAGAAGGTCCATGGCTGTAGTGGAAATGGAGTGAAATGGAGGAGTGGATTCAAGCTTGGAGGCTCTTGAAGCAATGAAGGTGAAATGGAGAGGAAACCTAGAAGATAAATCTATTCTAGGGAAGGAGGCTAGAGGAGTTCTTGGTAGAAACTAGTCTACCAAAGTGACTCTAGAGGTAATAGGTGGAGTATTGTCAACACTTAGTCTATTACCAATCCAAAGTAACCAAATACAATAGTAGAACCCCATTTATAGGAATCATGGCTGGCCAAATGAAATGAAAATGTATCATCAAATGAAATGGAGATGTAGCTTGGAGAAGAAGCACAAAGGTAGGTCATGTGATGCAAAAGAGGAAGGAATCTAATGCCATGTGGCAAAGTTACACTCTTCTTGCATACACCAAGTGGACAAGAGGCTCTCCAAAGCCTTGTCCTCCAAGATCATTCTTGGCCAAGGGATTTGAATTGGGCTTGCATTTGCCCAATTTTGAAACTAAACAATAAAGTACTTTAGTATTTTTATTCTATAACATGGCCTAACATGTGGCCCAAAATAAAAGCTATTCTAATGCTCCAATAATGTGTGCTCTCATATTTTGATGTCTTCTTTAGCCCATGAGAATAGCATAGGAAGCCAATGATGAATTTGATCCTCTTGAGGCAATCCCATTTGGATCCTTCTAAGCATGCCTCTTGTTATTGGGCTTCTTGGTGGGCTTTGGGCTTGAGATGCATGTAGGCCTAAGATTGGGCCTTGAGCATGATATGGGCCTATAGGCTCTTCATCAGTCCATGAGTTGATTTGTCAACCATATGACTTGTGCACATCCATGTCTAGTTGCTATGTATTCAGCTTCAGTAGTGGAGAGTGCCACACATGCTTGATTTTTGTTATTCCATGAGATTAGACTTGTTTAATTTGTGTATACACAACTTTGTCTAATGTATATTATTAGACTTTTTTAACCAATGTATTGACATACTCGTCTAGTGTTTGTTCGTAGACTCGTTTAATTAGTGTTTGGACACAATATGTCCATACACTGGTTAATTTGTGTATGCACATGCTTATTTAATATATATTGTTAGATTTGTCTAATCAATGTATAAACATACTCGTCTAGTGTTTATTGGTATAATCATTTAATATGTGAATGCACAAACTTGTCTAATGTATATTGTTAGACTATTTAATCAATGTGTAGACATACTCGTCTAGTGTCTCTTGGTAGACTCATTTAATTAGTGTATAGACAAATAGTGGCGAAACTTGAACAAAAAATTTAGGGGTGCCAAATTATATTTGTTATATATAATTTTTTTTAGTTAGAAAAAAAGCTCTTCATTTTTTCTCTTCATTTCCTCTGCTTAAAACAAGCACACACAATAGTAGAATTCAAAAAATTATGATTATCATTCGCTATTATATCATGCTATTATATCATGATACCACACCATGAATACCATTTTAGATAAGCCCTTCGTACCTCATCAATTTGATTTGGTGGTATTGTCAAATTTGAGGACGCTTTTCCTATATCGCATTCTAATGATTTTTTAAATTCATTATATGTAACTCAAAGAACTTTAGAGATTTATTTTTCATTGTCTTGAGTTCTTGGTTTTCATGAAATTTTTAAAGTTTTATTAACGTAGATGCATTTTTTTTCATCTTTATCACAAACCTTCCTTTTAAAAAAAAAGAATCATTTTTTTTACTCTTTATCATAATCTTTCTAATATAAATTTATCACCTCTCGTCCATTTAAAAAATAAAATTTATATTCACAAATCACAATTATCACAATGCAAAACATAACAAAACTCATACCACTTTAATTAAATAAGCAACATGGTATAAATTCAAAACTTAAAAAAAAATTACCATAAGCAGCGAAAAACACAAAATCCCTAAATTTCATAAGGGTTATAATAATTTGGGAAAATTATAAATAAGGTTCATACGAATTTCATAAAAGAATCCCTAAAATCATAATTAGGATTTATACTAATTTAGGATAAACTTAATTTGAGAGAAACATCCTAAATATAATCATCAATCTAACATAAATAAATCATAATAAGATAGTAACCTTGTTCTGTGAGAGATCACACCACAAAAAAATTATTATTTAGTGGAGGTTTTTTTTTCAATCTATGGAGGTTTTCACCCTCTGCAAATTAATTTGCGGGGGTTTTTTAAACCTCCACATTTAGAGTCGCCACAAGTTATTTGTGGAGGTTTTGAGTAACCCCTGGTATCCGAGTTATATTACAGAGGTTATTTTGTGGAGGGTTTTAACCTCTTCTATTGGTGTCTATTATTTTGTGGAGGGTTGAAACCTCCTTTATCTGTAATTACCCACCTGCATTTAGAATTTATTAATTAATGAAATTATCTTTATGATAATAAATAAATAAAATATGTAAATTTGTTAAGTACACAAAAATTAACCAAAATTAATTTTATTGATGA
>Ga0099822_1007315_pt1 | contig 14288 bp, 12 predicted proteins | sample CowpeawhiteBW_FD_76839 | JGI IMG/M metagenome (GOLD analysis project Ga0099822, IMG submission 76839) | Root nodule microbial communities of legume samples collected from California USA - Cow pea white BW | ecosystem: Host-associated > Plants > Roots > Nodule | place: USA: California | collected...
ATATATATATATATATATATATATATATATATATATATATATATATATATATATATATATATATATATATATATATATTTTAAGAAGTTGATAATCATGTCTAAATAAATTAAATTTCATTATAACTTATTAGGCGCATTACTGATATTTTTAATCAAATAATTTAGTCATATTAAGTAATATCTTTGAAAAAAACTCATGGTTGAATGGTAACATGATTATTCATATTAATTAAAACATATGATTCATTTTATTGATTTTCATTCATATATATTTTTATACAGATAATTTAATCTTATAACATGTTATTCTTACAAATCATAGTTAAATCAAAGGAATTCTAATTATACAATATCTTGTATAGTTATATAAACCTATAATTTAATTAATAAAATATCTTCATCTCAATAATATAGTCAAAATTTTAAAAAATTTAATCATTTTAATAAATAATGATCAACCTATATTAGTTCCATGATAAAAAAAATACCCCAAAAGAGATCAATCATTTGAGAGAAAAATAGTAGTAATGAAAATCATTATTTTAGAGTTTAATTTTTATATGTTGCTGATATAAAAAAAATTATATTATCAATCAATGAACAATTAATAATAAATATGATTTTAAAAGTAGTTATAAGAATAGACAAAAAAATCAATTTATGTTTATATATATAAAAAAACACTAATAAAAAAAACGTACTAAAAATCACCAGTCAAATTAAAAATCGATCATCACAAAATAGGAGAATAATTCACCCAGAGATATGATTAGAAAACCATTTAATACTATAAAATACGTTTAGTTTGGTTTACGTTAAAATAATTATTTCTAAGGCCATAATATTAGCCCATACCATAAACAACAACAAAAAATCTCAACACAAGAATTATTCAAAGTGATATTGGTTCTTTGAAATTTTTTTCACAACCAATCATACATAATTATAATGTTCAGAAAGGAAATTAAAACTATTTTACTCAAACAATTACACTGGCAAAAAAACTGGTATCCTCTTAAATTCATGACTATAGGTTAGTAGGATATGCAATATAGAGAATTGAGTTATATAAGGTACCAACTATTGCCATCTAACGTTTAATTACCTCAACCGTGAAAGACATTTTACCCTAATTTAGGTAGGGTTCGGAAAATTTCAAGTCAATGAATGCATCATACTTGCAAATAATTATCCACTGAAAGAATTTTCAGATATTGATAGTTTCTTTAATAATTCATGAGAATGTTTTTCATCAACATATCTTAGATGATTCCCTATACCTACCTCATGATTGAAATTTTGAACCATATTGACTAGTTATAATAAGTTTATAGTAGAACGGATAGGGTAAAACTGCGATGATCAACATACACATACTCGGCAACTTTAAAAGAACACTTGAAAAATAGACGAAAATTTGCTTTAGTTTACAATACAATAGAAAAAGCTAACATAACCCACTTCAGCAAAGTTTGCTTAGGCCTACAAATACTGCACTAAAAATAAATAGGGAACATGAAAATTTGCTGTTATTCTAAGTTAAAATCTTAAAAGCTGGATGGAACTATTTTAGTTTTCATCAGTGAAAGTCAATACCCGAACCTAAGATTCTCCAAAGTTCTACCATTGAAGTGATTCTCCGAGGTGCGTTCATTGACTTCTTTCCCTCTTTTGAAAACGAAATAGACACCACTCTGAGCTTGTTACTTTCACCTCTACTACCCTTGTTATAACACTGCAGAAAGGAAAACAGTATTATCAGAAAGGTTTGCTTGTTTTTACTACGCCATTAAGGAAACAAAACCTCTATCTCCTGGAGATTCATTCTGCATAAGCACTTCAATGATTCATGCAAAATCAACATCACCCTTTAAATAGTAAAATTTGATTACCATGTGAAGGTTCTGAGATCAGGTGTTGTCACGTATCACTGCGACCTTGATCCTTTCAACTGTGCACTTAATTAGACTGTTAACAGTTGCCACTGAACCCAAAGATAGTTTTGCTGTTGGGGCTGAATCAACCAAGATCTGGAAGGCAACTGTGAGTAGAGAACCTCCTGATCCAACATCAAGTATTGACCCACCGTTTATTCCAGGTCCATCAGGAAGAATAGCAAAGCCTGAGGGAAGCAAGGCAACATAATCTGGATCCCCTCCACCCAACACTACATTCATAGCTACAATATCCACAGGAGCATAAACTACATATGATCCAGTAGAATCAGTGCAACTCTCTTGAAGTATCAGCATATTACTTTGGCTTGAATTTGTACTCTGCAGCATATACATGAGAAATATTGATAAGTTATATGATATGTATCATGAAATGGATGTTATAGCAGCAACTTACATTGACTCTAAGTAGGGAGACACAGTTGCCAGGATCACGGCCATTTGCTATGTGTGCCAATTCTTGAACTAGACCCCCATTAGAGAGAATGTCCCACTGTGAATGTATTGAATTGAATGTATCAGCTTCAGGTATGAATTGCTGATTTCTTATAAACATGGATATAAAAGATGTAAGTACTGAAATATTATGCATACCTCATTTCTTGAGTTTTCATCGCGTAGGAAATCAAAAACCCTCTTTGGAGGAACTGGGAGCCAGAAAGAAGTGGCAGCACTGAGCACTATACCGGGTGGTCTGCCAGGTTCGTCAGTGCTCTTTCTAGTCATGACCCTTACGTCATCACATCCAGTTGCAGACAGTGTTGTCCAAGCATGTGCAGTAGAAGCACCTACACCAGTGCAGTAGCTAATAACCATTCTCTCTGCCAGCTTCAGCATACTTTTTCTTCCCTCAGCACTGGTTATCACTGCATTTTTTGAGGATATTGGAAACAAGATCACACGCTGCTACTCATCTATTTGAGTATATGCACATCTTATATTAACAAACAAAATTTATAATACGATCTTAAAATTGAAGGAGCTTGAAAAACTAAGTTGATAAACATACCACAGAGGTTCCCAGCTGGTATGTTGTTGGCCATTGAACTGGCAAGACGTTCGCATTGTCTGTCTAATGTAGCCACCCAGCGTTTAGCTCCAAAGGCGAGACCGGAATTGACTAGGGTTTTATATATGCTATGCACCGCCCTATCATCCACTTCTACATGTTCGATCCATGTAACCTGATACATAAGAAGAAGAAGGCACCAACAGATTAAATTATAATTCTGTTTTCTTGGAATGTTGCCTTCATATTATAAACCGTGGAAATGTAAAGCTAGAAAGTGTGTTTTTTTTTTCTACCTTGGAGTAACCATTTGGCAATTCTTGAATTAAACATCCAGAGGGTCTTCTTCGGCTTCTTGAGATCGTACTGGGTCGCAGATTATCCAAAGAAACATCCACCACCGCCCATATCCCATCCGGTTGCTGCTTACAGTACCTTACGAAATAGTTCTCACGAGTAGGAACAAGCGGTGAAGGGACTTGGAACTCTGCAGACATCTGAAACATTAAAGAAAAAACACATTGTTAGAGCAAATGATGGGTACTCCTCGATGGTATCAACAAATCTTGTAAGAGGTTAGAGAAGTAGAAGAAAGATATATGTTTTTTTATGAATCAATGTATGTGCTGCTTCAGGAGAAATAAGGTTGTTTGTCAACTATACAAGTAGATGATACAGAAGAAAGATAGAAAGATGAGTACCACTTGCAAGGCTCCATTGTAGTTTCCTGCTACTCCAGTTGAAAGGACTTCAAGGGTCAATGCTCTCGAGACAATACCGCAAAACATAGTTGACCATTGGTTCTGAAACCGGTAACAATGAATGTCATTCTCAAAATTATAATACATATGACCGAAGCACAGATTGTAAAGAGCTTTGTCTGATTATCACTCACCACATCCATAAGGATATCGATGAGGTTAATGTGATTCATGATGACCACCACAGATTCCCTTGAAGCTTCAGATCTCAAGCCCAGAGGTTTGGGACCTAAACCTCTGCTAGGGAAAGTCCTCAAATAGTCTTCTTCATTCAGAATCTCACAGTGGTGGTTCCCGGGGACCCATAACGAGTCTCCAGCCTGAGCTAGTCTTGTGAGTTCCTCCATCGCTGCAACAGCAAGCTCCACGATCATGGGCTTGTCAGCATCAGCTGGAGCTGGGAGTGACCTGAAAAGGTCACTACCACCATACATTTCTCCTACAGTGCCTGACTGTGCTCCATAGTTCCCGACAGGCATGTGATTGTTGTTGAGTGATGAAAGGTTGGAGTACGAAGATGTCACGGGTTTTCCAACGTACTTGGCCGCAATTCCTGAAATCCTATCAATCTAAAGATTTTTTTTTTCCATGCAAAAGAAGCTTGGTTATACGCTGAAGAAGAAAAGAAACATTGAATAATAATCTTTTACACTATATATGCACAGGACCCGACGTACCTCTTCTCTTAACCGAGCGTTCTCAATCCTCAAGTGCTGTTCGTCGAAGGACATTTCGCCAAGGGCAGCTGGTCCTCCACAGTTGGGGCATGTAGCATTGGTTAGGGCCTCCTTGTACCTGTTGTTCTCAGCGCGAAGCTTTTCGTTTTCGGCCTTCAGAATAGAATTTTCATGTCGTTCATGCTGAGTCTACACCGCCAACATAATTTAAGAAGAGTGAATCTCATTTAAAGAAAAAACAAATTAACTATACTGCAGAGGTTCATAAATATATATATACAACCAATGTAAAGGTATATGTTGTTTAGAGTCTCTCTTTTACTTACCTTCATCTGGGTGCGCTTGTTTTGGAACCAAAACTTGACTTGCAAAGGCTCTAACCCCAAATCCCGGCTCAGTTCTTTTCTTTGCTTGTCGTCTGGGTGAGGACACTGCTTGAAGAAGCTGATGAAAACAAAAACACCAAGTAAGCAAACATATATATATATATATATATATGACGTTATCATGAGATATAATAATAAAGAGTCATAAATATAAGGGTGAGTGATTACGCTTCCATTTCTTCTATCTGGCGCTGTGTGTGGCGACGGTAACCCTTCTTTCTGGGTCTTGGGTTGGGGTCTTGGTCGTCGCCGGAAGGAGCGTCCAAGTCAGTGCCAGACTTGGTTTCATATTCATCATCTCTGGGCTTTCCCGGGTCAGCTTCAGAGAAAGTAGTTTTGTGTGGTGACATATCAAGCATGTGAGAGTGAGAATCAAACATGTTTGTGTGAAACATTGAGTTAAATCCTCAAGTTAAGGAGCCACGACCTTCTTCTGTTCTTCTCTTCTTTTCTGGTCTGTCAACACAGGAATTCAAAAACATTTAACACGAGCAAAGATGCGGAGAGGAAGAAGTAGCACATATATATTGTGTACGCGTGCCCGTAAGAATATATTTTATAAGGTTTAATATGATGAGTACGTTAAAAGTTTAATACATTAAATGTTCATAACTAGGTAAGGTAAATATTTAATATTTTTGGTATAATAAATGAGCAATGCTATTTCTTTCAAAATATAATAAATAAAATATATTAAAAAAATAAAGGCATTAATACCATAAATTAAAAAAATACAAATACCAATTTCTCAGTTGTCCATATATGACACCAAAATTATTAGTAGAGTTAATAACACAAAAATACAAAAATTGTTTATTAATGCTCTTATTTATTTTATATTTTCTTATTATTTTTGAAAGTTTAATGATTATGAAATAAAAATTAAACTATCAATTTATAGAAAAGCCTTATTATTATTTTTTTATAAATATTAACTTATTAGTGACCATTAGGATAAGAGGAAAAAAAACACACACATCATTCAAAATGGATAAACTCAAAAAATGAAGCAATAGTAAATAATTTCTGATTAAACCTGTTCTCTAAAAGATATTTTGCTAACATTTGATCTACTTTCGTTATCCAAAAACGTTCATTAATTAACTGTTAATGGTGGAATTAAAAAAATATTATTCATTGATATTATACAACAAACGGACCAAAGAAAATAAAAAGCCATCGAGATATGTGGTTTAAAAATATTGATAAAAGGGAGTAATAAGTATCTTCATTTGTAATAAAGGACACAATTGTTAACATTTACTATTTTACTTGTTAAAATCTAATAAATTTATTACATTTATATTTTTTAGGTGACCGCAACCATTTAAGTAAATGTTCATTTAATGTTGTTTAAATAAACCAATAAAAAACAGTTTTAACAAAATACGACGTATAAATACGTCTTTAGAAGAAAAAAAAACCCAGCTCAATACGATTTTTGTTACATGGGAGAATTTGAATACTTTATATCGGATCTTAATGTTTATCGAATACAAATACAAGGAATAATTTAAAATTTCTTACAATACCTTCTTAAAAAATTTCATATAGTTGATAAAATGAAAATGTTTTGTATTCCTTTATTTGTTTATTTATTTTAATAAATTTTTATAGTATGACAAATAATTTATGGATTTTGGAATGTCAAACATAATTGAAATGTGAAAGCTTATAGTGATACCAAACATAATTTTATTTGAATAAAATAAAAATGTAGTGACTATTTTGAAATTTAAAAAAAATATAAAATGAATTGAATTTTCTTTTGATGCTTTCATTTAAGTATAGCAGAGCATCACAGTGAATAAGTGCGTAAAAAGAGTTGCTTGTTTTAATTTTAAGCATATTAACATGTTAGATTTAAGCACCTTACATATAATTTAAACCAATACTAGCTTAATTTTAAAGTCTTGTATTTAATCTTACACTATAGTTAAAGCATTTTATCTTTTACTTCCTTATATAAAATAATTTTTAGTTTGATAATATTGTTTAACTTTAAACAACTTTTTCACTAATGAGATAGTCTAAAGCTTTTGTACACGTCAAACTAAAATTCTAGCATATAATTATTAAAAAGAAAACTTATCCTTTCTGTTTGAATTGGTTAATTAGAGTGTAGAACTATAATTTTAAGTTGATATGAAATTCATTTTTACTCATAATGGGTTGGACTATATCAAATTTAAATGAAAATATGTGCTGTTGTTAATAATTATTATAGTAATATAATATTAATGATAATAATAATAATAATTATTATTATTATAATTATAGAAGTGATGCCAATGATAAAAGTAAGAAAATAGTAACTAAGACAATGATAACAAGAGTTCCCAATCACAACACTATTTTAACTATTTTTTTATAATAAATAATATATATTATTAAGACTCCTTTTTATAACAAGTTTAAGATAGAAGAATGAAGGAGCAACGTAAACGTAAAAAGGGTAGTAACTATGCAATGTATCATTATTATGACTTCATTAAAATTCCAAATTTAAGTGTTATTAGTTCATAGTTTTAATTGCCATGCTAATTTCATAGGTCAATAAAGGCTTTAAAGATTAACGTGGAGAAATTTTGTTTGAAGATACAGCATTACTCAAATTCAATCTACAGTCAAAGACCTACAAAATTACAATAAAGGTTGACAAAGAAGGTACCAATTTGGAAGTGCTAAAAAATTATGGTTAAGGAAGAGAAGTAAAAATAAAAAAGATAAAGATATTAATATCAATAAATAGTAAACTTTTAATAAAAATAATTTGTACGAAGATATAATTGTTATATTTTTTTTTTAAATAACAATGTTATATCTTCGTACAAATTATTTTTCTTAAAATACTTAATATATATACAATTCATTTAATACTTTCATACAAAAAGAAAGTAGCATTATTTCTAAGAGGGTTAGAATTATTCACTCAAAAGTTAGAAATTTTTTTGTAACACAAAATAAACGAGAATAAGAAAGAGATAATCTTCTCTAACTATTTAGGTGAATGAAAGTAAATAAATAAATAAACAATATACAACTTTTTGCAATAACCACCTTAAATAAAGTTATTTAATTATTTTTAAGAAAATCATGTTACAAAAAATATTTACTTTTAAAAATTAAAAAACGAGGAGTAACAGGTCATTTGAGCCCGGCCCATTTCATGCCAAAGATGGGAGCAGAGTTTTTTTTTTTCTTCTTCTGACATCACATAAGAAACTTTCTCTCCCATTATATTTCTCACAAATAAATACTAAAAATTGATTTTTTTTTTATTCAATATCTTCATCCCTTCTACTTAAGTTCATTAAAGCAAAAAATGAGTAATAGAACGGAATTATAATCCATTAAAAGAATGATAATAAAAATACAACGTATTCATATTTTAACATTACTAATTAACTATTAAGATAAATAAAACCTGAAAATTTCTCTAGGCCGGAATTAAATTCTTCTGACATCAACAATTAATTAATAAAACCTTTTCCCTTAATTTTAACATCACGAAGAATAAGAAAATGTTAAAATTTTCCACTATTCAAATTGCAGTTCAAGTAAAAACATGCAAAATCTATCTAAGTTAGAATTAGTTTTGTCCCCCATAAAGAGTAAGAGAATGTTTTAAGTTTTGAATTTGTTCTTAGTGTTTAACCAGGAGAGAAAATAAGAAATTAAGTGATGACCTGTTGGATTAACCCTGAAGATGATTGCAATGAACGAAGTGTTCCACTCTCTGATAAAAACATTCGTCGTCTAACGCATGTCGCTGTCTCTGCATCACTTCATGCCCCTATCATTTCAGATTAAGATGCAGGATTAGGTGATTCTTATAAGTAAAGGTTGGCACCCAAAATGAAACGAAAATGAAACAGAAAATAGAATAATAATATTGGTAGAGTTGAATGAATAAAGTATTTGAATGTGACTCAGAAGTGAACCTTAGTTTTTGTTATGTGTCGATGAGAACTGAGACGGTTGTGGTTGTGGTTGTAAGAAAAGTGTGTGTGGGAGGAGTGGTGAGTGAGAGGCTGACAATGGCGTTTAAGAGAAATGCTTGTGTGGGCCAAAGTGAAAAGAGAGAGAGAGAGAGAAGAAGAAAGAAGAGATGAAATGAATAAATAGAAGGTTAGGGGTTGTGAAAGTGAAGAACAATTGGAGAGGTTTGGCAGCATGGAGTTAATGCAGAGCAGAGTGTGTAAAAGCATTTATGAAGTAGATAGATAGTTGATAGATGGTTAGATATCCATACTCAGAGAGACAAAGTTACTCCTCTCATATCCGCTATCTCAAACCCTAATTCTACCTCCAATAATTTTATGAAGACAAAAATAAAGTAGGAAAATGATTTTTTTATTATTAAATTTTGACAATTTTTTCTTATAATTTTAAGTGTCATTTTTTAAATGATTTTTTATTTTTTTATTTTCAATATTTTAAAACTAATTAGAAAATGACACATGTTATAAGAAAAAATTATCAAAATTTACTAATCAAAATATTATTGTTCAATAAAATATTCACGGATAAAATCTATTTCGAATAGTTAGTATTCAAGAAAAAAAAATATTTAATATTTATTTATAAATGAATCAAGTACAAATGTCATATTTTATATATATATATATATATTATTTGTAAAAATTAAAACTTAATTTATTTTTAAATTAAATTAAATTAAATTAAAGTTAAATTTATTTTATATTTTTTGGTAATTTTATTTTAAAAATGTATAATTTTTTTAAAATATTCACCGGTATTTACGGATGTGCATAAAGTTACACTACAAAAAATTTTAATTTTAGTTAGTAGAAACATGGTTAGGTAACTATAAAGACTGATATAACCATCAATCTGTAAATCTATTTGTGTAACGATAGATTCAAATTAAGGCAGTCATTGTATTCATTACAGCCTACAGGTAAGCTATTCAGAGTATTTTCAAAACTTTTCTTATATATTGTCATTAAATTGTGTGACTAATAGTTATTGAATATAATATGACTGATTATTGAATTAAAGTTAAATATGTTTTTGCTTTTATATTATTTTTAAAAATTATATTCTGGTTTTAAGTTAAAATTATATATTTATTGTGCTTTTGTATTTCATAAAATATAAAATTTATGTAGAACATTATTTCAATAATAAACATCAAAATGTTATATTATAGATATAGTTATTGTAAAACTTCGTTATCATATAAAAAATATTTAACATTTGTTAAGAATGATCTTTTAACATGAATTAAAAAATGAATTTAGAAAATGATTTTAAAAGAAAAGAGAGGTAACATTGAGGAAAAAATATGAGAAATAAAAAATGAGAAAAAAAATTATGAAAGTTTATGAATGATACTATTGATTTAATGGATTAAGAAATATTTTATTATTATTATTTATATACAATAGATCAAGAAAAAAAATTATTATTATTATATTTCCTTCCTTTCCAACTATTTCCACTTGTAACAAAAAAATTTGCATCCCTTTTTTATTTTGTTTTTCGTGATTTTAATCTCATTTTACACATTTTCAGCACTTTTCTATCTTGAAATAAAAAAACAAGGTCAGGTAGCTTTTACAAAATACATGAACATAGCAAATATATAAGTTAATTTAAAAAGGAGATTCAATTCTTTAAAATAGTTTGAAAAATAAAAACTTGTTTAGTCCTTTTAATTATGGTTTTCTCTGGTTGAATTCAGTATCAGGGACGAAAAAGTAGAAGGCTATGGTCATCCAAATTTTGTTTTAACTGTTACATTACATGGTTACGTTTTTATACCATTTTTTCATAAGAGAGTAGCGGAGTAGCGATGCAACGAAAGAGGAGAGACAGAGAGGTTATAACAACGCTGCACACATAACATAAACCTGTCTAATGGAACTGTTCTTAACAATAGCATCTTGTTACAGCACATGACTGAATATAAAAGCTAAAGCGAAAAGCAAAAGTTGGTACGCTAAATCTACAACAACATTAGGTTGGTTTCCACTTTTGAGAGGGATTCGGGTAGGAAGGGAACACTCTTCACCGTTAAAAATGACCTTGGAAGGGAACCCATCTCCTTCTGCAACTTCGATATTTGGTGAATACTTCTTCGTAAAGGAAATAACGGATTGTTGTTTTCCGGGAACATGTGGGTTTGATTTATTGTCCAAACCTATGAGATAGTTTGCTCCTATAAATCCTTGCAAGAAAATAGTATGGTTCAGCGTTGGAATGGTGGTTGCATTAAAAGAATACGCTGCTTGGTAGCCGCGAGGAGTCTTCTTGAATTGGAGCGCGGTGAACCAATTCTCAAACTGGGAATGCATCCAGTTGAACAGAGTGATTCGAGCACTCCACCCACCTTTGTAGTCGGAAACCACGTGCCAGTTTATGCTCACTCCGCAGTTGTCACCACAGGGTAATCTTTTGGGGATCGTAAAATGCTTCATTTTGGCCCAAGCAACCGTCTTTGTAGACCTGTTTTCATGGGGTACAAGGAGAGCTTCCGGAGGGAGAAGCATTGCCGGAGATTTGGGATTGCATTTATGGGTCTTTGTGGTGTCACAGCCACAGGCACATGTGTTGCAAGGGATTACGGAGTCGTTGTAATAAGAGGAGAAAGAAACACAACACCGAGTGCTCCTTTTGGTTGGCTTAGTGATATTGCAGACTATTTGCCAACTTGCGAAGGCAATAACCTCTGCTTCGAGTCCCCTTGAGTCTGGGAATCGAGCAGGCTCCACTCTTCTGGGTAACCCACATTGGTAATTCGGGTTGAGAATGCCCGTTATTTGCCATTTCTCCGGTGGGTAAATTGCCGTTTTGTTTGAATCCGGTGGGATTTTGTACACTAGCATTGTGAAAGCAGCCTTGGATTTGCTGGGGTCCATGAGGACGGGTAAAAGATTTCCGTTTTTGCAACAGTTAGGTATCTTTCCAAGTTCACTGTCGTTGTATTTCTCTGAAGGCAAGTCACTCACTACAGGATTCTTCTGACAGTTCAGCACTTTAGAGAAATCCAAGCCGCCGTAATACTTTCCTGCCTCGCCATTGACGCAACCTAGGGACTCTATCTCACGGGTGAACGCACCTTTCATAGAGTATATAAATTCCCCTCTTGTCCACTCCCACGTCAAGTTCCAATGATCCAACCGTCCCAAAAAGTGTTCATTATCTATCACCACCTGAACCATATAATTAGTGTCAAACACTTGAGTAACGTCATAGGATATCAGAAGATCCCCTTTTTGCCGTGCCATGAATTTTGTCTTCTTAGCAGGTGTTTTCTTCGCTTTAGGGTCCTTTTTGCAGCACGCATACATGGAACTCTCTGTGGACCATCGTATCACTAGTTAGTTAAGTTTTACAACTCAAACATGTCATCTGCTACTGTCTGGCAACAGTTTTCAAAACAAACTACTTTCTATAGACAAAAGCTTATTATAAATCATTAAAATTGGAGAATCATGAGCAAGAAGAAGAGTAGTACTACTCACTGTGGGTAGTTGGTTTGGGGCATTTGTAACCATCGTTTACCAACTTGATGGTTTTGGGCATAGGAACCGTAGGGGGTTTTACTCCAAACATGGTACCACTAAGCTCGATGATGGCTTGCATTTGGTTTAAATCTTGAGCTGTGTTGATTGCGCTGTCCAAGTCTGGCTGAGAAGCTCCGACAAAGGTAGTGCCATTTCCTACCGAAGCGGGGAACTCAGTTGCCTCTTCTAGACTGCCTCCACCGACGGAGACTAGAATCTCGTCATGTTGAAACTCTATGAACAACTTCCACGCCTTAACAACTTCTTTGCCTGTGTTCAGAACTGATGCGGTGGAACTGAAGGCCCACGACTGCGCCGTCACATTCTTCACTTTAGGGAATTCCTTGGTTCGAGTCAGAAAGTCATAGGTAATGAAAATCCCGTCACAAGTTTCCCCTGCTGGAGGCAAAGCCTTGGGTTGTTGGGTCTGTCCCTCGCACTCGTGAATTAATATTCCACATGAAACCAACACTAGTACTACTATTGCTGCCACTGATGATAATGATGGTGATAGATATGGCAATGATGTGCTCGCCATGTCCTCTTGTTTGCAACGATTATGGTGAAAGGTGAGAAAAAGGATGCATGGTGGTTGCTAGAGAATATTTGGAAGGTCGAAGAAGAGAAGAGAGATGCATGGGGTGATATAGAGAGTGAGAAGTAGTGTAGTGAAGTGCATGGAAACTCCAAATATGGGTGAAGAATAAGTCAAACGACAACATCAGCCTTAAGTGTGCGATGTATTTGGCGGAGATAACGACTAACTAACGCCCATTTTCAAATCTCTATTTTCGCACTGATTTCAAATCATACTATGCTATAAAAAAAATATTATTCTTTATTATATGTACGCCTAATTTCAAATATTAATTATTTATTTGAAGATAAAAGGAGTTTATTTTATACATATTAATTATTTTATTCTATACATTAGAAAGCCAGTGAAAACTTTGTATAAACAGAATCTCCAAAGCTCTGTTTTATTTGATATTGGCATTAGATACATATAAGCACATAGGCAACATTATTTATAGACCTTCAATGAAGTTGACCCCAGTGTTCTTCAACCAAACATCACCTTGGATGAGGTTTTTTACTGTGAACTGGTTAGCCACGGCTGCAGATTTGATGATGTGGTAACCAGTCCAATTCACTCTTTGACTGGTACCAGCACCTGGTCCTCTGTTCATGTACTCTCCATAATACAGGGTTTCCAAATAGTCTTTATGTTGGTTATCCCATTCGGCCCATCCCTTTGGGTCAATATGCCTGTCCAGATAGGATTGCATAACGACAGTCCTCGAGAAGTTCTTCCACGGGCGGCCCAAAAAGGTTTGGAAAGAGTCTATGACGGGCGTAAGATCCTCACTGGGGGTGAGGTTACACTGTTGAATCGAAGTTCCTGTGTTTTGGTTTGGATCTGTTCGTCCTTGGGCTGTCACCATGTTTTTCTGATTTTTCATGGGCTTTCGGGCCTCTAGCGTACAGTTCTGGAAGACAGCAGCTGCGTTTCCGAAGATGAAGTCAATGGTGCCTGTAACCAAGGTGTCGCGGTAGAACTGTCTGTTGGAATGGGCGTAGAGCGTGTCTTGATATGCGTCCACGCGGCAACGATTTATCACGGATAAATCAGCGCCCACGCGGAGAGCCACTGCCTGGTGCTTTTCTGGGCCTGCTGAATTTTGAAACCAAATGTCTTGGGCTATGAACCCATCCCCAACCGCCGCTGCATACACCCATTATTACCAGGTTAAGTTTCAATAGGCCCAATACGTGTACAAAATTAAAAAAAAAAAAAAAAAGAGGGAGGCCCCCCCCCCCCCACCCAGACTTTTTATTGGTAAAAGATAAAACTTGAATCTTGAACATGTCCCCAAACCAAACCATCCTCAAAAAGTGAACACAATTTATAACCAGAAAAGAAGACAAAAAAAAAAAAAAAAAAAAAAAAAATTAAAAAAAA
>Ga0099822_1007321_pt1 | contig 14284 bp, 4 predicted proteins | sample CowpeawhiteBW_FD_76839 | JGI IMG/M metagenome (GOLD analysis project Ga0099822, IMG submission 76839) | Root nodule microbial communities of legume samples collected from California USA - Cow pea white BW | ecosystem: Host-associated > Plants > Roots > Nodule | place: USA: California | collected...
AAGAATAAGAAATAGACAACAGACAAGCAATATTTTTAAAAATTAAAACCAAAAAAAAAAAATAATAAAAAAATATAATAAAAAAAATTAAATAATATATATTTTATAAATATAGAGAATTTACAAAAATATTTATATATATATATATATATATATATATATATATATATATATATATAAACTATATATATAGTTTTTTAAGTATAGGAAATTTTATTGCTTAAAAGTTTTTTATTTTTATATTTACAGAAACTTCTTCCCACAACAACACTTAAAAAAATCAACTTCATTTCTAGATAAACTAATTTTGTAAAAACTCTCCTATTTAAAATTTTAAAAACTTTATTTTATTTATATATAAGCTAATTTTAATTTATTCTAAATTTTACTTCCTTTTTAAATTTTCTCTCTTTAGATATGAAAAACTAGTTCTATCTTGTGTACACCCAGAAGTGTGTGAAAAAAAAATTCTACCTACCCATCCACTAGATATATATGTGAATATATGAAAGAAGAGAAATTATAATTTATAAAATAATAGATATTCAATAATAATCAATTATGTATTTTATCATTTTTCTTATATATTTTGATTGAAAGTGGTGTTTTAATATGTCTAATAGCCTTATATATTTAAAAGTCGATATTATAGTGACGATTTAAATAAAGGGTTAAATATATTTTTGATCCTTCAATAAAAATTGGAATTAGTCCCTTCTTGAAATTTTGGTCAAATTTAGTTTCCCAACTTTAAAAATGCGTGATTTAGTCTTTTCAAGCAAATTTTGTTAAGTTTATTTAACGTTTCAAACACATTTTCAAGTATTGAAGCAAAAATGTGTCAAATGGTGTAAACATCTGAATTGTTATCGTGAAACGTATTTGAAACGTCAAATAAACTTAATAAAATTTAGTTAAAAGGACTAAATCTATGCAATTTTGAAGTTGAGAGACTAAATTTAGTCAAAATTTCAAAAATGGACTAATTATAATTTTTACTAAAAGTTGAAGAACGAAAAACATATTTGACCCTTAAATAAATCCTACTTTAACTCTTTAAGATATTCTTTAAAAAAAAAATTAACAAAATTTCAAACTTTAAAACGGATAATACCAAAATAAACATTCCACTGACTAACAAACAATAATATATATACGAATAATTACTATAATGTTAACAAAATTAAATATTAAATAATCCACCAAAATTGTAGAATATGTTAGATGTAAGAACATAAGAGAAGCTGTTGTTAAAGTACATATATGATAGATTAGAGAGACTTTGATTAGCCATGCGAAGGCTTTATATAAACAATATAGCTCTGTGGGGGAAGTAACCTTCTTATCAACTTCTCATCTCTAACAACCAATTCAAAACCCTACATCGCATACAAATTGTAGTTAATTACATAATTAATTAAGGAGATTATTGGTTAATGAATAAGATTTTGGTATCTCTCAATTTTTCAAAATAAATATGTTAATCTAACCACAAGTTATTTTGTTACTATTATACTAAGGTGTTGACAGATTAATTTTATCAATATATCTTACCATATTTGAATAATTATATGTCAATACCATTAATTTAACAGCAATAAATTACTTTCACAAATAAAGTAATATTTATTTATTAAATGTTGAGCAATAAAATGAAGCATTAAATTCAATACATTATAATAAAATGTTTCATTAGCAACCAATTTTAGTGCTTACTAAAATAGATATTATTGTGAATAAGAATTATAATTAATCTCTAAATTGATTTTTAAAATTTAGCTATCAAAAAGGATATTAGTCACTAAACATTTTTGTTACCAAAAAGAATTACTTTCTAAATTAGTCTCTAATTAATTAGTGACCAATTATAATTTTTTATTCACGATTGTAGTAACTAATAATTTTTTATTTTATAAATTGGTATTTAAATTTGTTATTATAGTGACTAACAAGTTCACTAATATTAGTTGTTAATGAGATATTTTATTATAGGGATAAAATTAATTTTGAAGTTATAAAAACTTATTTAACCTTAGATTATTTATATTATTCCTATATTTGAACAAATTTTACCTTTTTTTATTATCAGGTAGAAAACTTTTCATTCTAATATATACTATTTTACTATTTTTTTTTCTAGTCTTTATAACTACAAGAACTAAAAGAGATTGAAATTAATATGTCGGTAAATTAAAATAAATTAAAATCATATATATATATATATATATATATATATATATATATATATATTATAAATAAAAATAAAATTATGTATATAAACTAAAATAAATTATTTTAATTATGTAAACTAAAAAGAAAAATGATTCCTTTTAATTCCAATTCATATTATTTTTAATCTCTATGAATTTAAAAACTCACATATTAAAATACGTTAAACTTAATTACTTTTTTAAATCGTAGTATTTATTATATTTTGCTTAACTTGGTATTATAATATTACTCAAAAAAGTTAAATTTTAATTAAATTTAAAAATGCAACAATATTTCATTAAAACGAGAGACTTATTACATCTTAAAGATCAGTTTATTATGTTTCAAAAACTAAAAGACTTGATTAAGTATTTTACTTATAAAACTATTAAATTGAACAAAATAAATAAATCATATTAAAATAGTACATATGAGAACTCAAAAGAACTAAAATGCATGTATATATATATATAGAGAGAGAGCCTAAAGTAAATGCATATGTAGATAGAGAAAGTGAAAAGTGAAAATAAACCTTAATATAATTATGAATAATTATCATCCAAAAGGGAGATTAATTATAATTGTACCTTGTGCCATGGAAGTAGCATTGATCATAGGACTGTTATTCCTTTCTGGTTGAAGTGGTGATCTTTGTGGTGATGGCTTTTCTAGCTTCATAGAACCTTCAAATTTCTTGTGACTATTGTTACCTACACTCTCTCCATGCACCATCAATGGCTTTGTGTCATAGATCTCTGACATGGGGTCACTATCCATTGATGGTGCTGAAATCTGAACCTTATTGTGATCCCCTTTGAAAGGGTCCTCCTCTTCAGGGCTGATGCATGATGAAGTTGTTCCCAAATCTTGAAGCCTCAGATCATCACTCCAAATCAATGGACTCTTCCCACTTCCACTGTAGCTGCAAATCCTCTTCTTTCCCTCAAAAACACTCTCAGTGTTTGATGCCATGAACCCTTCAAGGTTTTCACCACCACCATATAAGTTCAGATCTTGAAAAGAAGGGTAATTCAGAGAACAGAACTCCTTCATCACACCCATGTCACTGCTACTTCCTTGACCTCCTCCCATACCCTTCATGATGCCAGTGCCCATGTTTTCACCTGCAAGTGTGTGATAAGCCTTCTCCAATATGCTTTGCATGTATTTTCCCTGTGCCTCAATCCTCAGTTGAAGGTTTTTCTGAACCTGACAAATCATAGTTAATACACCTAAACTCTTGTTAAACATGTTATGTTATCACAACCTTAGAAACATGAGTTTACTTCAAGGTTTAATGTTTTCTTCATGTATATGTTCCATCTTTGTGTTTCCAATACTAAAAAAAAATTTCTTAGAAAATACTTACAAATTTTATTTGGAAAAAAAAAATTTGTAAGAAATTGTTACCAAAATATTTTATATAAAACACTTTTTACAACAAATTTTATAGAAAATACTTACAAATTTAATAATTTTGTATGAAATGATTATCTACAAAGGAATTACTTGCCAATTAAAATTTTTAGAAAAAATGGCAGGAAAAAGTCTTTTCTTACAAATTTATTTAACAAATTTGTAAGAAAAATTTCATGTACTATAACAAATTTTAGTAGTGTTTAACTAAAAAGTAAAACCTATATACTATGTATGTTCAAATTGAGACTAGATCCTCTTCTGAATTTTTGGATTTTTGGATTTTTGATACTGTTTTCTACTTAGTATTAGAAGTAAATTGATGTATGTACTTTAAATGTCCTTTTAATATATTTTAAATAAGTGTCTATTAATATATTTTGAAAGTATAGCAGAAAACTAATATAAAAAAATCTAATAAAGAATCTAAATTTATTCAAATCTTTGGATTTTTGAAGCACATAATTACATGTGAACTTTAAAGTGTAATGTTTTACCTCTAGTTGTTCATGCAGTCTTCTTTGCACTTCCATTTGCATCCTATATATTGCATCCAACAAACCAGTTAAAGAAAATCAAAAGAAAAACTCAGTGCATGTTATTGATATTTTGTTGTAGAAACAATCTGAGTTTAGATATAAGAAAAATTAATTACTTTTTTCTGAAGAATAAGTTAAGTCACACACACGAATAATGTATTAATAAACGAAAAAGTATATGAGTAAATGGAAAACCAATTCTCTTGGAGTTTTGTTTATTGTGGTATGGATTTGACGGAATAGTGAAGTATGCATACTCGTTCATGTTGCGACCAATCATGGCGGAAGAGGAGCCAATATTTCGTTGAAGTTCTAAAGCAGAAGCTGCAGTGATATAAATACAGTTGAAGAAAACTTCATGAAATGTAAACAAATTAAAATAAATTAAGGAAAGTGATGAAGAAGAAGAAGAAGAAAAAGAGTAATTAATTAAGTAATTAAGCACCTCTCATGCCTTCCTTAATAGAGTGTTCATTGAAATCCTTGTGGGGCTGTTTTCCAAGTCTGAATTTCTACGAATTTCAAAGAACGAGTTAGCATAAAGCAAAAGGAAGAAAAAGAGAGACAACAAGATAGCCAGAGAAACCCGGTGTCACAAAAGTGTTCCAAAATGGAAAACAAAAAGGAAAAAGAAGCGTTGAAACCTGAAGGTGACTCTTGAGATGATAAAGAGTGAGACCCTTCACACCCATAACCCTCATGATTGTCTTAGGAGTGGCCTCTGCAATTCACACAACACAAAAGAGAGTTACCGACTAAATTAGTTTTTATCTCTTATGTCTTATATCTTATCTCTTATATCTTATTATCGATGTGAGACTTTTAATACAAAATCAAGAAAAATTGAAGCAGAAGAAAAAGGGTGTTAAGAGGAGTACTGTCTGGTCCTCCAAGCTGAGCAACAGCATCAACAAAGCGTTCATGGAGTTCAACAGTCCAACGAAGACGAGGTTTAGGGTCTGTGGTGAGGACAAGGCCTGAGTCTCCTTGAACACACATGGGTCTGTCATGGGAATTCATAGTAGAAGGCTTCTTTGGAGGGAACATTCTTTCCATTATTTCTGTGATGAGAGAAGAAACTGAGAAGAATACAAAGAAATTGAAGAACAAATTCGATGAATATGGTGCGTTTTTTATTGAAGAGGAAATGAAGATGTGAAAGCCTTTGGCTATAGCTGCTGCATACACACCTCTTATGATTAAAGTCTAGAGAATAAGGGAAGAGCTACCTTGCTTAAAAAGAATGTATTAAATTAAAAGATTTGTTTTTTTTTTTTTAATGTTAAAAAAGAATAAAGCATTCCTATTCTAACATGCAAACCCTCCTTTGTAAAAAGTCACACAGTCTCTTTCTATCACATTCCACACCCTTTCATTATTATTTACTAAATCATTTGTAATACCAATCATATAATTATATATAACTATAATTTTTCATGTTATAATGTATATAATATAGAGAGAGCAAGTGAGAGACAGATTAATTAAGAAAAATGATATTTAAAAACAAACACTGATATTTAAAAAAAAATTAATTAATTCACCTTGATATCAAAATTGATTTCTATAATTTTTTCAGCTTCGACTTTCTGCAACTAACATTAACTTTTAATTTAATTGACTAAGAGGGTTTATTATATTCAAGTTTCTCACGTTTTTTATATTTTTTTAATATAATAATGAATACAAATTCATTTTTCAATATATATTAATAATTCTCAATTTTCTTATGCTTTGTAGTAGTAGATCTTTACATATTAAATTGTACGTTTGGCATAAGGCATAACCTCAGAATTTTGATCGTTCAGGTTTGCATGGTCGTTTCGTGGTACGACAACCTTTTCAGCATAATCATTAGTATGAACCTATCAACAACATCTTAGATAGTGTTCTCATGCTGCAAAATATGTTTACGTCTTTTAACAATACAAATTAGAGATAACATGTGAATTTTATTTTTTTTTTACTATTTTATTCTATTAAGATTATTATTAAAAAAAAAAAAAAAATTAATATTAAAATAGAAAAAAAATTGTAATTAATTCTAATAATATTTATGGATCTTTTGAAGAAAATTTATCAAGAAGATACAATAATAATAAATATGAGACCAAATCATATAAAATATCAACACCATATCTAATCTAGATTAGAGAAACAGTATATAAATATTAAAAAAACATGGAAAAGAAAAGTTTGTATCGATCACTAACTGTACCCATAAGAATCTTGTGCCTAATTTGTCAATGTTCTTCCCATTCTTTTCGGCTATTCAAGATATGAAAACACTTTTAAAATTTAACAATTCTATGATGTTAAAATCTAAAATAAAAAATCAATTTAAAAAGTTTTAACATTTAAAATACATATAAAAGTTTAAATAAAATACGCATTTCCTATTTAAATTAAAATTCCAATAATATACATTAGTATTATTAATAGGAAAAAATTAACATGTGTGATAAAAAATAAAAATATCAAATTGACTTTTATTTTTCAAGAAAAAAAATAATTTATTTTTATTGAACTGGTTTTACTAGTGTACCCGTTTTGTGCATTATTGTATCACAATTAAACCAGATAAAGAATGAGTTTCATTTAGATTTCACCAATTCAACTAATTGATCTAATCTAATTTTGAGAACCATATATAGCAAGTTGGATTGGTTTCATAATTTTTGTATATAACTTAGTAGTTAAATAGTTGAGAAAATCTATATAATAGTGTTTTTTTTAATATAAAAAATCATGTTAGGTACGTATATGTAGGGTAGTATCAGTAAGCTGGTACTCAAAGTACACAAATCATGTAATAATATTTAATTATATCAAGTAAATATTTAGAATAAAAATTATTTTCCTAAAATATATGATGATTTAGGGAAAATTATTTTCCTAAAATATTTGAAAATGTAAATATTGTCGTTGCAATCATATGGAGGAGCTTCTAGATATAAAGCATTATAAGATTCAAGCCCTTACAACTTTTGTGTTGCTCAAGTTTCCCTTCCAATAATCTTAAATAGTGAATACACATTATAATAAATTTCTAATTCAATTTACTTACATTAAGAAATGATGGAGATAAATATTAAAAGGAAAACAGAAAGAAAAAAAAATGGGGTGATTCTTCCAAATCGAATGAGAATAAATGCTTTCTTTTTTGACAATCAAAGGAAGATTCCACTTCAAAAAGTATGAAAGTTAATGATACACAATTTGCTTATATAATAGTGCTTTTGGAAAACCATCTCTATAATTGTTCCCACGGTTCTAAATCTAAGTGATTAGTAGCATGTTTTGATTAATTTTTTTGTTCTTAAGGATTGCTAATAAAGAAACAAGATAAAAAAAAATTGATTTTTTTATATGTTAAAATTTACTTTTGTATAACCTAGTTTATAGAAATTATTTCCTATAACTTATTCCAATTTTTTTAATTTTTTCAAAATTTAAATTTTAGTCCAAGAAAAGTTAATTTTAATTTATTCTTCATATTTTCTTTTTCCTTGTAGAGGTTGTTGTAGAAAACTTTGTCTCAACATATTCATGCACTTGATAGATTTGCTTTTGTATTCTTCCGCTCCTTTTTTATTAACGTCTCAATATGTCTCTCTTTAAATATAAAGTTTCATCATTATGTAACTATATTAACCCAATTTTATTTTTTTTCGGAAATGGAGAGAAAAGAAAGAGGTAAAAAAAGTTATGTTGGCATCGAGAAGAAAGATGAAAAAATAGAAAAACATTACTTGAAAAGACGTTAATGATGCTTCCAAGTGTATATAATAATATTTGAGCAGTGATTGATAAAGATATAGTTGATAAATAAAATTTTTTACAATGGGTGAAATCATCATACGTGTTTTGAGAAGTAGGAAGAAATTATTCAAAAAATTTAATCGTTGTAAGATTAAAGGCTAGTGAAATAAATTACATACAATTGATTGAAAGTCAAATTTTATGTCATTCAACCGATTAAAAGTCAAGTCTTTTGAAGAACGAGAAACAAAGGATCATGACACATCATATTTTACAAGGACAGTGTTAGTGAAGGATAATAGTACCTTTAAAAGTAATCAATGATTTGTTTCGTACTTTCTGAATTTTGCTGGTTGTAAACCGTAGAGGATTATATTCTACAAAAATGGGGTAAGTAAAGGTCAATTTAATCAAGTTTTTTTTTTTGTGAGATGGATGCTATAAGACAGACACGTTACTCGTGAAGAGCCACCTATTCACCTCCGGTTAGAACATTGATCATTGAAAAAAGGAACTAGAAGACCAACTATTGATTGAAACCAGGAAGAAAATTGAGAAGGACAAAGCGACAACCGCCTTGGAAACTTAGTGGATATCAATTGCTTAAGCCACCTAGACACAAAAACTAATAAGGGTAGTTTTAGGGCAGTTATATGTAACTTGTTCAAATTTGACTTCAAATCTTGTAAATGTCCAGGATGGTTATAAAATATAAATAAGTTTATTTTACGGTGTAACAAATTGTGGAACAATACATACATTTTGATAAACGTCAAGGACAAGAAAAATGGCGAAGTCAATGTTGGTTTTTGCAATTTGAGTCATCGCTTTCGTTGATTTATGTTACAATTTCCTTTACTTTCCTTAATAATTTACCTTTTGCAATTTACTTTAGCGTTCTTGTTACTTTATTACAACTTTTTCTATCAACACACTTACCACCACTTTGAGTTTTTACCACATTTTACTTACATTTAATCCATTGTTACTACACTTCCATTTCCATCTTTATTAAACAAACAAAAACACAAATTGCTTATGAACAAAATTCTCATTGAAATTTCAAGTAGAAAGAAGATCAAATTCATTAAGTTTTGGGTGAATTGGTTCGTGAAATTAGTAACCTTTATGTCAAATTACTCATTTTCATCGACACTTAAATGTGAAAACACTCTAGTTAGATTGAAAAATGAGTGTTTGGTGTGGAAAAAGAACTCATATCGAGTCCATTTAGTTGTGAACAACATGAGAAAATCGATCGAGACAAAATTCGCAAGAAACAACATGTAGAAAATATATCCATGATTCATTATAGAACCATTTGTTGTATGTTACTTAAAACGATAATTTGATTGTTAACCATCATTGTAAATATCCTTAAACGATGACATATTTTGTACATAATCATAGCCAAAATCACTTTAGAGTTAAAAAAAATTGAAAATTAAGTTTTTAATAATATGACAATTTTGGTTCCAATGGTGTGCCCTAATCATGTTTGTGTTGTTCCTAGGTATAGATAAAGCATCTTGTGAGCCAAAAGGGGATTTGGTATTCTTGGAGCTGTTTAAGTTATTTCATAGGTAAGGGAAGCTAATTGCAGTATTTCTAAGTTCTATATACGTTCAATTTATTGATTTAATGATTGTATTGTGATTACATATATGATTGAGTTGTGTGATGAGCATCACATGTTGAATTGGGCGTTAGGTTCTTAAATTACATGATTTGATTGTATGATGAATTTTGAAGTAAGTTAATGAGTAATATTTCATTTGTAATGATTTGGAATAAGTTGGATTGTTGTAATTCAAATTTTGGTATGTTTATGGCTAGAATTTGTATGATTGGAATAGCAGAAAACTACAAATTTGCATTTTCTGCAAATTATGTAGACTTCTTAGGTGAGAGATTGCATCGCTTGGCGATACCAAAGTTAGAGAGCCCACTGACTTGGTAGTCGCTAGGCAAGAATATTCTCGCTAAGTGACTCCAAAGTTAGAGTGTTCACTGACTTGGTGGTTATTGGGCATGATAGGACTTTGTTCGACAATTTTTTTGTGATCTTATCTCTGTGAGTTCTAGTGCTAGTGTCGTTTTTTGATATGTTTAGTCATTGGGCAAGTGGATGGTCTTTAGGCACTATTCGCTAAGCAAGTGGATGCTCTTGTTGAGCAAGATTAGCAGAGTTATTCATTCTTCAATATTTATTGATTTTATGTGTTTGATGTACTCTTATAAGTTACTAAGATAAATTCTATGTATGTGAATGGTGTAAGAATTATTGGTACTGATCCAAGGAAGATTAATTTTGGGTTTTATTAGTGTGTGCATTGATATAAGGATTCAGTATTAGAAGTTATCGTAACACTCTAATAACCACCCAGACTCATGTAGAGAAGGATGGGGTATGTGGTGAGAAGAGCAAAAGGTCCTAGTATAAGGACTTTACCTTGGCCTACGATGATAACGAACTAACCTTATATATGGTAGGGTGATACCCATTAGTGATGACTCTGTAGAGTAGTAGAGGCCATCACAAGTGCAAAATTTGTTAGCGTCTAATATCAATGCATGTATTTGAATAATTGAGTTTTGTTGAAGTCTTTAAATTGTGATAAGCTTGCCTTTATGAACAATTTGTATGTAATGTTAACTATATTTCTGTAAGATGAAAACTCTTTTGCATATTAATTTATCCTTTTTATGTGTGTTGTTTTGTAACTTTTTCCTCTTTTGCAATGACCACAACCTTAATTGGTGTGAATAGATGAAGAAATAGATGCAACTGTTTAGTGTTTATGCTTTGCCTAGTTTGTATAGAAGCTTTTTGAAAGACTTTAAGTTTTCATTATTTGTCATGTATTACTAGAAATTTTGTAACAATCAACAAAATTTTATTGATGGAAAAGAATTGGACGATAAATTTTAGAAATGAATTTTAAAATTTGTATTCTTAATAGATATTTCTGTCTGGAATAAATCCATCAATAAATTTTGTCGAAAAAATTCATTAGTAATTTATACTTTATTATATATAGATATTTCAATCGATAATAGATATATTGGTAAAATATGTCGATAATTGGATGTTTTAATTATTTGTCAATAAATTTTGTTGGTAAAATAAATATCAAAGTTCTCGCCTTTTGACTTTGACCATTTCATGATAAAATCCGTGTGTAATTGAATTATTTTAAAAATCCATTGCTAAGTTTGTCAACAAAATGGATGTCAAATTTTTCACTAAATTCAATGAAATTTGTCATATAAATGAATTGAAGAAGAAGAACCAAACTGCAATAATTACCAATGAACTATTACCAATGGATTTATGGTCATCAGTAATGTCAATGAATAATTACTGATGAATTTTTCTTATTCTTCGGTCAAATTTACCAAAAAGAATTTTAGAATAGACTTTTAATTGTCACTTTTTCGTTTAAAATTTTGTTTTACAGACTGACTTTTGCTATCACCAACAAATTTTGTTCACTGGTAATTCCATATTTCTTTTAATGTTTTGCTTGTTTTGTGTTGTTTAGATCAGTGAAAAACATGCGTATATAAAATTTGTTGCACAATCTAAAATCAATAATATCATATGAAAAAACATAAATCATCGATATATTACTCAAGGATAAAACAATATAATAAGATAAAATATATAAAAAGAAATTATAAATAAGTATTGCAAATGTCAAGAATTTTAAAATATTAAAAACCTTAACTTTAAAGAAAAATTAAAAAATAATGTGTTGTAGAAATTAATAAAATAGGTAGTTCTCATGTCGATCAAACATAGTCAATGAATACATAATTGAACGATTGAACATCCATAAAATATTACAACACATAATAACTTGAATTAGTTTATAAACTAAACATAATTTGTTTAATAATGAATTAATTGAACATAATTACTTGATCCCAGCATTTTTCAACATTAGCTCATACATTGATTGTCATTTATTGTATTACATAATAGTCATATTCACATACATCCATTAGAGAAATTATTTTCTTCACCTTATAATTATTATTAGATAATTTATTTTTTTGGAAGCATATCTTTGAACAAAACAAACAATTATGTGAAACTTTTATTAGTTTATCCATTAATTACCTTCAAATTCATCAACATTAACATCCCTATGACTGTGTGAACTTAGTTTATCTTGAATAAAAGGGAGTCTTTGCATCACTAAAAATTATTTCATATTCATATGTTTGAGAAGAAGATTCTACTAATGCATGTTGAATTAATCTTGTCTTGATTCATATATGTATATTTGTAATTGTTATAAGCATTTAAGTGTTGTGTTATAGATTATTAGTTCATACATTTTAGTTACCATTATTTATATTTTATAAAACTCCATTAGCATTTCACATTTATTTTCAAATTATGCGAAATAAAACCAGTAATTAACATAATTAATATGTATCAAAAAAATCAACATGAAATTAAATGAACCATGAAATAGAAATTAATATATATATATATATATATATATATATATTAAAAATTATTAATATTCTTAATTATTCAATCAATTAATTCAAGATTCAATATAATCGATTAGTAATACCTTTGAAATTAAAGTTAATACATAACTTTTGCATTAAATTTAAAAAAGAAAAAAATAAAGCTCACTCGATACAATATAAAATAAATTTTGAAAACATATACAACATTATTATCTAACCAATCATTAGAGTAATGTAATATCACGTCAAATTTTAAATGATAACATGTGTAAGAGAATTACATATACATACATTTACTTATGATAAATGTAAAAACTGAAAAACAAAACCATAAACAATCAACTTACTTAACTTACTATATTAAGAAAATAAAACAATAAATAAATCTGTTTCATTTCTCCTTATTTTTATTCCTACTTTTTCCTCTCTATTTCACTTTATATTCTTTCCAATTGATAAATTCAAAATTTTTTTCATTAAATTTGATACCTCTAGCACCGACTTCCTTGTCTTGTAATGATAATACTATTTGTGATGCTTCTAATTTTGTTTTGTATTTTAGTGATAATTTTAATGTTCAAAATAAAATTAGGAAGAGTAAAAGGAAGAAAAAGGCTAAATTTTTGTCCTGACTTTTATTTATTTATTTATTTATTTTGTTTGGCGATGATCTTAAAATTTATGGTGAAGTAATGAGAGATTAATTGACATTCCTATTGGAAAGAAATTGCTAATAATGAAATAAATTCTATATTAAAAAAATAAAACTTGATTTTTAGTTGATCTTTCTTTTGATTGTGAAATGGTTGGATGTAAATGGATAGATTTAAGACAAGACATTGTTATTGGTTGCCACCAAGTAAAAGGTATAGATTTATCATAATCACCTGAAAATTGTTATCATTAGAGTTTTAATTGCTCTTTCTTGTATATTTTAATATTTGATATCAATATAACATTTGATAAATTCTCCAGATCTACATATGCAATAGATTAGAAAAATATATACATAATCATGATCATTCTAATTGGACTGCATTAAAAAGATGCTAAAATTTTTGAAATAAACCAATAATTATGAAATACATTGTACAAAAATTTATGCTCAAAAGTTTCTTATGCTAAAGTACATTATTTTGTTTTAAAAGATAGTATATATATTTTTTGTTTAAATTATATGGGAAATTGTTGAAAATGTTAGTGTAATTTAAAAGAGAATATATCATAATTTTAATCTTCTGATTTTTAATACTTTTATGGACTAAATTTTATGGGTAGATATTACTTATGGATGAGTTTTTTATTACATTTATTTTATTTTAATCATATTTATTAATACTTACAATTAATTATTTTCTTTTACCTATAAATACAATATATCCGCACAAGAAAAAGACTCACAACAAACTATATAACTCATATATATATAAGTGTTTTCAGTCTTATGTTTTTGGTCATAAACTTTAAAGATTCTTTACCATACTTGATTGATATGACTCATTATTGTATATAGGAAGAGTGCATATTATTTTTAACTAAAATTCTTTCTAATCTTTTTTCACTTACAATTTTTATTCTATATTACTTTTATTTATATAAATATTATTTCACTTAATCAATTTTCATTTTTCCATATTTCTATCTTCTTTTCTAACAAGATAATCTAAAAGGTTGTTAGTATTATATTGTCTTACATTTTATACTTTCCCTCTATAATCTAATAGCTCTAAACGTGTATATTTATAAAATTTATAGAGTAGTTTAGTTTATGTGAATTTTTAAATATATATATATATATATATATATATATATATATATATATATATATATATATATATATATATATATATATAATAAAATAAAAA
>Ga0099822_1007322_pt1 | contig 14282 bp, 10 predicted proteins | sample CowpeawhiteBW_FD_76839 | JGI IMG/M metagenome (GOLD analysis project Ga0099822, IMG submission 76839) | Root nodule microbial communities of legume samples collected from California USA - Cow pea white BW | ecosystem: Host-associated > Plants > Roots > Nodule | place: USA: California | collected...
AATTTAATAATTATTTTAACTTATCTAATTAAAAACATTAACTAATCAATTAAAAGTTAAAATAATATTTTATTTGATTAAATATGACTTTAATAATAATTTATATGTATATATAAACAAATTAAAAAAATAAAACAAATTAAAAAATTTGAAAACTAATTAAAAAAATTAAAAAAAAACTAGACGGGCCAGCCCGGCCCGGCCCGTTAGCCCGTCCTATACGGGACGAGTTGTGAATATTGGCCCGTTTCTGTTTGACGGGTCAGCCCGTCCCGGCCCGTTTTTTGACGGGCCACATACGGGCCGGGCCAAAACGGGTCGGGCTGGCCCGTTTGCCACCCCTACGTAAAGGTAAACTATATTTATAAAATAATTAATTTTTAAAATAATATTATGGGTAAAACTGGAATAACGAAATATAGACACAAAAAGGGTATCTCTTTATATATTATTATTATTATTATTATTATTATTATTATTATTATTAGCAAAAACACAAACGTGAGGTTATCATGTCTGTGTGTTCGCATTTTTTAATTTATATAAAAAATTGAGTTAAGATCAATAAAAAAATGTAACTAATTTTTTAAATAATTGTTCAATATAAAATTAAAAGAGTAAAATCTGAGAAGTTTTTAAAATTAAAGACAAAAAAAGTTTTAGAAGGACAGTTAAAGGTAAATTATATTTATAAAATAATTAATTTTTAAAATAATATTAAGGGTAAAATTGGAATAAAGAAATATGAACAAAAAGAAGGTATCATATTTATATATTGTTATAGATATATTATTATAGATTATTGTTATTACTCGTTATTCATAATAATTCTACAATAGAGGAAAATTGTAACACCTCATTTAGTTAATAAAGCTAAATAAAGGATATGTCACACAATATAATATAAGAAGCGAGGATAAAAGAGTATAACGTCACTCCTACAGATATTCCAATTGCTTACAGGACGAATAAAAGAGATACACCACGATGCCAGGTACAAAGTAAAGTAATAGAGTGAAAAAGACTTAAACAAATTTTCGGAGAAAACAATACATGGGCCTTAGCCCTAAATGAAGAGCCCAAAGGTAGAAGTCAACCCAAAGGCTAAGCAGCAGAACTATCACCTCCCTGTTGACCACGGGTGTTCCTCGCATCTGCTCACATCAACAAGTTGATGATCATCGCAAAAGAGAGTACCACACAGCAGGACACACAACAAAAACAAAAAGGGTAAGCTAGAGCCAAAAGTGGTTTTATCATGCAATCTGATATGCTTTCACAGTCAATTATACATACATTACCCAAGCATGTTATGACATTCCAAAACAATACACTAAGACTCGACTCATCTGGATACATATAACCGGGTCGGATTCAGCAGATGCTTGCACTTGTGGTGGATACCTCTGCTCACCCCCGAGCTATGTGTTACAAGTATTACAATGAATCAATTTCCCTCACACACAAGGTTAGCCCTTAATGAGTTTCAGGCCTTATGCTACTCTTACCACAAGAGCCAGTCCGCTCTAAGTGAGACTAACTGACTCCTTAGAGTGTCAAGATGCGATCCTTACCTTGAATCCTTACCAAGTTATATAGATGTGACACCACCATGGACACCCACTAACAGGGGCCATGGAATTACGTCCTGACCACTGAAGCACGACCCTGAAGTCCCACCTAGAGACTTCAAGGAATTACGTACTGACCACACGACAAACATACACAAATAGCCAAGTAACAGATACATATATTATACATAGGAACCTCATCCCCTCATTCGTAACCAATCCTTATTTATCATACGTTGAATCAATACCAATTCGTCATTCCCAACCATGAGTAAAGAGTTTCTCCTCATACCAAAGCCATGCCACTGGATTACCAACCATCATGTCCATTGTTGCTCATGTCAAACTCATGACCACATATATACATATATTCAACCTCTCGAGTATAATTCATATAAAGATTATGTCAAACTCATGATTTACACATAAAACCCTCTCCCAATCATGCATAAATATTCCCATTAAGCCATCATACAATAACTCATACAAGTACCAGCTAAACATTCAAGCACAGAGGTAACCCAATTCAGTACGCATTCTCACCCAGCTCGTCGCTCAGGTTGGAGGATCTCGCTCAAGCGAGAAGGACTCTCGCTCAGACGAGCTCCCTCCGCCTAGGCGAGAGCTCGACACACACACCACAACAGCCTCTGCGCATTCTTGCTTAGGCGAGACTCCCCTCGCCTGAGCGAGACACTCACTCGCTTAAAACTGAGTTGGTCGCCTAAGCGACCCCTCGCATAAAAAGTCTGGGCGAGCCTCTACTCATCTCGTCTGGGCGAGATTATCAGGTCTCGCCACTGTTTTCCTGCGACAGCCATTCATACCAAGCCAAGAATAACACACTAAAGCATGTCACGCATCCAGGACGTCATATCAACCACAGAATTGTAGTACAACAGCCAAACAGTGAAAAGGACGAATACAAGATTAGGTTCTAGCTTCCCTTACCTGGAATGAGCTAGTGCAAGGCCTCGACACCAACAGCGGAGCACCATAGCTCAAGGAACAAACTTAGAAGGTGGGGTCGAAAGAGCTTGAGCATCCTTGACGAAGGCTAAGGATCAAACCCTAGTAGAGCTTCCGTTGAGAACGAAGGGGTTTGAGGACAAATATTTTCTGAAAGTGAGATGGGAGTGAGAGTGTTAGGCTGGTTTAATGTCTTTGGCTCCTCATGGGCCAGCCCTTAGGCCCAATTAGATCTGAGACAACTCTTAAACATAAGAGCAGAAATATTGGGTCTTACAAAAATATAAATTAAAATAGTAAAAGAAATTTTGTCTATAATTATGTAGTCTATGTATGAAATCTGAAATGAGATATTTATTAATTGAAACAATATTAACTATTGTTGAATTTACTTAAAAATAATATATATATATATATATATATATATATATATATATATATATAATATCTCATAAATTTCACATTAAACAACTTGATAAAAAAATGTTTTATATCCATTTAAAATTCTATCCATAACGTTAAAAAAGTTCTAGACGAAGTCATTGATTACTTCTAATCATCTTTTTTGGAAGATAAATGTTTGCTCGTAGTTACAAATGAGATCATAGATGAAATGAAAAGGAAAAAAATGTGTTATCCTTAAGGTAGACTACAAGAAAGCTTATGATTCTATTAGATGGCAGTTCCTATTAGGGCTGAGCAACGGTCGGGTTGGACCGAATTCAGGTTCAATATGCCCAATCCGACACAACCCAAATTTATTTTTTCAAATCCAAACCTGACCATTTAACAATTCGAATTAGACGGTTTCGGATAAATTCGGATCGGTTTATTACGGATGGATCTACGGGTTACCCGAATTACTAATCAAAGAGAAGAAAGTATCTTCGTCACATCAACGCAACACACACCAGAAGCTCGTCAACGGCATTCCATAAACATCACCACCACCGTCAACGCTTTGGTCCTTCCCCCTTCTTTAAACGCCCTCACGGCCTATAAACTAGCTGCTGTCGCCGCCACTTATGAACTTAGTTGCTGCTGCCGCCACTTATGAACTTAGTTGCTGCTGCTGCCGCTTATGAACTTAGTTGTTGTTGCCGCGACCTCTTCCTCTTCCTCTCTCCCAGTCAAAGACAAGCAACAAGTTATGAATGACGTCACAACGGACTTCAAAAGCAACACGGTGAGAACTACAAATGGAAGATGAACAACAAAGGAGAAATCTCGACACAACCACTGTGAGTACACAGATCTGCATCGCGAACGCAAGCCAGTCCACCTCGCTAGAAAAAGTGTGACTACGCAGATCTGCATCGCGAACGCAAGCCAGTTCACCTCGCCGGAAAAAGACAGTAGCTTTATATGAAAGGAAAGTTCAGTATCTTCCAATGAGCACGAAGTGTGAGTGAATTCAAAGAAAAAAGGGAAGTTGCAAAAGAAAGGTCGTGAATTCAAAAAAAAAAAGGAAAGTTGCAGAAGAAAGGGTAAGAGATTGCAGGAGAAGGAGGAGAGGAAAGGGGCTGCGGCTAGGGTTTAGATGATAAAAAATTATACTGATAAAACTTTAACAGGTCGGGTCGGGTATTTGGGGATTTTATTTTTCTGCTCCATATCCGACCGTATATATCCGTTTTACCCGAAAATTTTTATCCATTCAAATCCGAATTCGTATAAAACCGACCCGCATTTTATTTTTTGATTCGGATGAATCGGTTTCGGTCGGTCTCGCTTTTTTTGCTCACGCCTAGTTCCTATATTATATGATGCAAAGGATGAGGTTTAGTAACATTTGGATTAATTGGATAAAAAGAATGTTTGGAGTCTTCCATGATCTTAGAGCTTGTAAATGGTAGCCCAACAAAATAATTCAACCCATCAAAAGGTGTTGGGCAAAGAGACCCTTTAGCTCCTTTTTTGCTCCTAATAGTGGCAGAAGGGTTTGTTGGAATGGTTAGGATGACAACAAGAAAACAATTGCTACAAGGGGTTAAGGTAGGAGAGAGAGATATTCTAGTGAATATGCTGCAATTTGTAGATGACACTTTATTTCTAAGTCAAGCAAACACACAAAATATTATGATTATTAAGAGCTTTTTGAAATGTTTTGAGCTTGGTTTAGGATTAAAGGTGGACTTTTCGAAAACAAAATTAGGTGGTGTGAGAATAGAAGTAAATATGGTTTTGAGATATGTAGAAATATTGAATTGTAAGATTATGAATTTACCCTTTACATACTTTGGAATGAGGATATGAGGTAATCCTATAAGTTATAGCATATGAAAAAGAATGGTTGAGAATGTTAAGAAACAATGGGTTAGATGGAAAGAAAAATATCTTTCGTTTGCAGGAAGAACATGCCTATTAAAATCGATGTTAATAACATTAACTTTATTTTACATATCTTTCTTTAAAATTCTCACACAAGTGGAAAGGAACATTAAGAAAATCCAGAGACAATTTCTTTAAGGTTGGGTAGTAAAGGTAAAAAGTTAGCATGGGTAAAATGGGATAACAATTGTAAGCCAAAAGAAGAGGGTGGATTAGGTACTATAGATATAAAGATGTTCAACGTTGCATTACTAGGGAAATGGAATTGGAGGTTAGCAATGGGAGAGGAAAGACTATGAAAAGAAATTATGGAATCAAAGTATGGAAAATGGAAAAACTCCTCCAACAATAAATGCCAGAAGAGCCAGAAATCTGTGTGGTGGAGGGATATTAAGAAAGTTGTAAATGAACGAGAATGAGAGAATTGGTTTGTAAATAATGTTGAGTGAAAAGTGGGAAAGGGGAATGAGATTAAATTTTGGGAAGATAGCTAGATTCCAGAACAACCTTTAAGCGTATAGCTTATCCAAGATTATACGCCAATTCTTTAAACAAGACTAGAGTAATAAAAGAGTTTAAAGTATGGATGAACCATGGTTGAGTATGGGATTTTAAATGGAGAAGACATTTGTTTGAATGGTAAGTTCCTCTAGTATCAAAATCTATGGAAGAACTCACACATATACCATTATCCAAGGATAGGGATGATACATTACAGTTGAAAGACGAAGAGGGTGACAACTATATAGTCAAATCTGCCTATAAAAAGTTACTTGGCACAAACCAAGGGGAGCAAAACGAAATATTTAAAATATTTTGGAAGACTAGAGCTCTCCCCACAACACAACACTTTGCATGGAAAGTTATACTCAATAGAGTGGGGACTAAGCTTAATCTGAGGAGGAAGGGCATAATTACAAGTTCTACACTATGTGTAATGTACGGTAATGCAGAGGAAAGCAATAGTCACTTGTTCTTTACGTGTAAAATAGCAAAGTGTGTGTGGAAGCAATGCCATATATGGGTAGGAAATACTAGTGTGAGTCACAATGACCCACAATACCACTTTTGTCAGTTTGAACTTTTAAAATTGAGCAACAAATATAACATAATTTGGGGTAGCATATGGATGGCTATTTTGTGGCTTCTATGGGGTCAAAGAAATAAAACCATTTTTAGGAATGGGTTAACATATGCTTCAAAGGTATTTACTCTAGCCTATAACATATTTAGATTGGTGTTTAAACCCTATAACATGCTTAAATTTTTTATGATAAATGGACAAATGATTGGGTTATTGGGTAGTAATTAGATAAGGGTAATAAGTAATTTCCAGACTGGGAGCAAAGGAAAAGGTTTTTATTGTAAGGATGGACTGATTCTCATAGCTTTTTCATGTTGTTAGCCAGGATACATACAAAATGTTCTTTTGCAGATTTGAACTTATACCTAACTAAAGTGAAGGATGATAACATAGTACGATCAACAAAAATTTACAATGAGATTGAACTAGTGTAATGAAGATGATGGTGCTATCACATAATGCTAAACAAAATAATGAAGAAATGACAATGATAACAATTAAATGGCAATGAAGACCTCTTATTAGAGGCAAAGATGCAATACTTAAACAAGTTGATTTACTATGTTAGTAAAATATATACCTAGATGGTGGACACTTAATGACAAAGATTGATAAGTATAAATAAGATTAAATTGATACATGCATCACATGGGGCTCCCCACTACTAAGTGTTACCACATAGTAGTGAAAAATATATTCTAGTTTGTAATTTTAGATTTTAAGGAATATCTTTTGGATTGGTAAGGAAAAGTAACATTGGAAATATTTTTTTGTAAAAGAGTTAGACTATTCCAAGTGTTCTACTATTAATATCTTTTTTGTCGATAAAAAAATGTCCACTGAAAATATTTGATGTCCACTATGTTATCTTGGGTAAATTTTTACCTATGCCATATAGGTTTATGGTTTTAATTATAGGCAAAACCATTTCAAATTCATCAACCAACAACATGTAATAGTCATAAATTGATAACAATCTCAAACCTCACATCAAACAAATGCAAGGAAAACAACACGAACACATGAGTAAATGGTAACAACACAAGGCCTTACAATTTTGTAACTTAGCATTACAACTCCAAAATAATGAATGCCTTGAGACAATACAAAAAAAGGCACTAAGTGACTTAATACTTTGAGAACAACATCAAGTTAAGGCGAGAATCCTACTAGACGAGATTCAAACATTGGTAAAAAGTTGAATAGAAAAACACACCAATCATAACTCAATTGTCACCTCAATGGTGATATTTCATATTCTTAGGATGAACTCAATCTCAATCAAAACATATTAACACTTGACTTCATGTCCACATTGGTAACAAATGATCATCCCCATCAAAACAATGAATATACAAAGCAAAACACAATTATTTCTATCACTAGATACAAAGCTCAAATGTTGATCGACACTTGCACATTCTATACATCTTCTAATAGCTAGCAAGTCATCAAACTAATGTTCTTTCATAGTGATACATGGTTACACTAATCATGATGAGAATATATTGATATGTTTATCTCATGTGAAAATCTACTTTAAAATCAATACAATTATTTGTCGAATGTTCTTTATGAAACTCAATGGAGTAATACTAATATTTGACCTTACTAAAAAATTCCATTGTAGACATCTCATAAATTCAAAGCGTAGTTTGCAACCAACCGACCTCATTCAACCACACAAGTAACATCAAGAAAGAGGATAATGAATCTATTTGCAACTTTGTAAAGAAATTTATAGATTCATCCCTCGAGATTTGCAACCTCTACCCAAACATTGCAATAATACAATGATGATTGGATTACAATTTTATTTTTTGAAAGTTTGTACATCAACTTTCAATAAATATGGATGAGTTGAAAGCACTAGTAGTAGTCAAGAGAATTCAACTCAAGAAATTCAATTCAAGTTGTTATACTTGTATGCCTCCAAATTAGAGAGGTAATAATTCAAGCAAACTTCAACTTTAAATTAATTAATTTACTATTTCTTTCCATTCTCCTAGTGATAATAATTATGTAAAACATTTTTATCCATGTTGAATGTCTTTACAAATGAAAAATAAACAAAGTTAGAGTTAGATCATGAATCTAAGATATAATATGATTTGTAAAATATACTTTTTAACCTAAGTTAAAAAGAGAAAAAATAAAAAGGTAAAAAAAAAGTCAATAATGTCATTGCTAAAGTAGAAAATACGATAACTATCGATATCAACAATTTCAATATCTTATTTTAGATAGGAACAAGCTTTAATTAGTTTTTTTCAAAACACTTTTATTTATTAAAAAAATTAATTTGAACATATATTTAAAAAAAATATTATTTAATGCTATATTCTTAATTCACCAACTATAATAAAAAAATATAAAAATATATGATTCTTTAATTAATTAAAAATATTTAGCGAAATTTGTTAGATGTTTATTAATTAGGACTGTTAGACAATTCTATATCAAATACCAAAGAAACAAGATGAGAATTAGAGAAAAGAAAAATATATAAAAAGTAAAATTACTCCACAGTCTTCCGATCCAAACTTTCCACATGACAACTTTATAATAAAGTAAGTCTTACCCACTTACATCACCAAACTTCTTCACTAAGTTCATCCTCTCTCATTCACACAAACCTTATAATATAATATAATATTTTTTATTTTTAATAATTGATTTAAATAAGTAACTTTCATATGGTTTTCCCAGTAATAGAGCAAAATAAATAGAGAAATGAAAAAAAAATATTAACATTCCTTAAGTCATGTCACACCAAAACATTTTACTTATTTACAGAATAATACTGCTCTATTTTTGTTAATTTTATAGACATATTTTTAACCTTCTTTCTTGGAATATACATTTTATTAAATTGGAAAAAGATAAATTATTTTTATTATTTAAAGATTAAAAGTAAAACTTTCTTGTTGATTGATGACATGATAATTTTACGGGTTTAATAATTATATATTGTGAGAGTAACTTTTAATCTGTAACTAATAATGATTACAACTAATGTAAAGTTTACAATGTTGTTAGATAATACCTTATCTTTCTTATTATATTTGTTTAGAAAAACCACGCATACCGTTTTTTTTTTCTTAAAAATCATATGAACAATGATTTTTAACTAATATCAAGAATTTAGATTGGTCATGCATGATATTTTTAATAATATTCGTTACATGTTGATACTGTATACATAAAAAAAAAGTAGCATGTTAGATATTGATTAATTATTTACTGTATTTAAAAAAACTTCTTAGAGTATAATTTATCTCCTTTATTATCGAATACCAAGAAGATAAGATAAAAGATTAGCAATAATTTTGAAAATAATAACAAACGAAAATCACATTAATCAAAACATTTTTGCTTTATATATAAAGTTAAAAGTCACACACTCCCATTCCTACACTTCTCCTCTAAGTTTCTCTCTCAACGCTCTCTCTTCCCTCGCAATCTCACAACTGCCACGTCACCCTCTCTCCGCCGCCACCCGCCTCCATGAACGGCGGTGGAGGTGACTTGCCACTGCCGCCGACGCCCTCTAACGGCGGTGAGTTCCTCCTCTCACTCATCCAACGCCCCCACCAACACCACTCACACCCGCGGCAACAGTCTCCGGCGATAGATCCCGCCGTCGCCGTCGTCGGTCCAACGATCCCCGTTGGCTCGCCGCAGTGGCAAATCGCCGGCGCCGATCACCAACACCCCCTTCCTCTCCCTCATCATCTTCCTCCTTGGTCCCACACTCTCTCTTCTCCGCTTTACCCTCCGAACTTTTTCGGGTTGCCCCATAACCCGTTTCCCCCTCCTCGGACCCACTTCCCCGTCAACCCGAACTCCGTCACTAACGGTGTCAACGTTAACGCTGGCCTCACCCACGATCTGCGAAAACTAGGGTTTCCCATCGAAGAAAAGAACAGCAAGGTCGATGGTTTCGTCCAGCAGCAAGAACTGAAACTGCAGTTCGGGTCTTTGCCCACGGTTGCGTACTCTGCATCTGAAGTTTCTCCCAATGTGGACTCGTTGCTCAATTTGAACTTCAACAGAGGGTACAACGGGTTCGACAGGAACTTGCATGTCGATCACCCCAGTTCTAATTCCAGTGGGAATGTGGTTCTTCAGGGTAATCATGATGTTGTGGACAGGGAAAGAAGAGGACTTGAGGGTTATACGGCTAGTGGGTCGTTGTCTCATGAGGCTAGTAGGGTTCCACCAGGGTTTGGGAACAGGAATAGAGGGAAGGGTTTGGAGGGTAGGAAAGATGGTAGGGTGGGGGGTGGGGAAATGGGTGGTGGTGGTGGTGGTAGGATTGAGAATTTGTATGGTAAGAGGGAAGGTGTGAGAATGGTTTCTGGTGAAAGGAGCAATGTTAGAGGCAATGTAGTTCGTGGAATGGGGCTTGTTGATCAGCTTGATCGCCCTGGGCCACCTGCTGGGAGTAACTTGCATTCCAGTGTTGTGAATGAGACTGGTGGAAGTGGGGCTCATGTTGATGTCCTTGGGGAGCAGTTGGCTGATTCATTGTTGATAGAGGATGACTCTGATGACAGGACCAACTCAAGGCAACGACGCGCCACTCGAGAGAAGGTCCGTGGTTATATTTGTTGATAATATTGCTGGTAGCTAACTTGTTATGTGTTGTAAATCATTACTAAGCTAAATTTTAAACTAAATTCCATCAAGTATTTTGAGTAGCCATTAATTGTTTATAATACAGTGATATTTTTAATTTTGAATTTGTTTGAAGGACCTTTATTTTAATGCCTAGATAGGTTGTTGAGTTTTACAGTTATCTACTGGTGATCAAATTATGAGGGTCATGTGTCTTTTTTTGGTAAAGTATGAATGTTATTTACACTTGTATCATTTGTTATCAGGATGCCAGATCATCGGATTCAAGAGGGCAGCAGATCCTAAGCCAGCGGGCAAGAATGTACAAAAGGCAGTTAGTTTGTCGAAGGGACATTGATGTTCTTAATGTTCCTTTCCTTGCAATATATGAGTCTCTAATACCTCCTGAAGAAGAAAAGCAGAAGCAAAGGCAATTAGTAGCATTGTTGGAGAAATTAGTTAGCAAAGAATGGCCAGCAGCTAAGCTTTATCTCTATGGATCATGTGCTAATTCGTTTGGTGTCTCTAAAAGTGACATCGATGTTTGCCTTGCTATCGACGAAGCAGACATGGACAAAGCTAAGATTATAATGAAATTGGCGGATATTTTGCAATCAGATAATCTGCAGAATGTGCAGGTGAGAAAACTTTCGTCTTTTTTTTTTTTTGCATTTCCATTTTTATCTTGATGGTTTGTATTCACATTTAAAGAAATGTGCAATAACTTTAAGAAGCAAAGGTACTTATATAAGCTTGCTAAGAAATTTCCACAAAGGAGGTTTAATGAATTTGGTTTTGAATGGAAAAAAATTGAAATATGCTGTAGCTGGTTTGTCCTTGAATTTTTTTCTTAGATAATAAAAAATAGCTGTTCACCGAATACTTCCCAATGGACTAAAAAGGCATGTGCCACTTAATATCTTTGGGAAGGTAATGAGAGAATATATGTGCATAATTATACCGGTTTTAGATTTTGGTTAATTGTCTTCCTACTTGTGGCGTATAACTTCCCAAGTTTGTAATCAAACTTCATTGCTGTCCAAAGTTAATGAAAATTTGGATTGTTGGTTAAGATTGAAGTTCGAAGGGGAGGGTTTTTATTTATCCCCAGATATAAGATGAGACTTATTTTAGAAATTTATGACATACAAACTAGGATTTGGGAGACATGGCCAGATAAGATTGTCTGTGTAAAAAGGTTGTCAGATGAAGTACTACGGTGTGAATTGACTATGGTTGTTGCTACTGCTGCACATACTAAACAGCCTCAAAATCAAATTCATATTTCATCATCTTCTTCTCCAAGATCTACATCACTCAAGTCATCTTCATCTTTTTCCCCTTCTTCAGTGTCTTCAATTTCTTCCTTGTCTCCTACTAGGAATTTTTCATTTTTATTGGTTTTGGCATTATTAACTATTAACAAATCTTTTCAAATAGGAGACCCTTTCCTCATGATAAGGAGGCTTTAAACCTTTACCATACTATCCAACAACCTTTAACATTTGGATAAAAGGAGGACTTCTTACAAGGTTAAATGGCAATGCATTAACATAATTGCATTGCAAACTTCCTGTGAATTACATCTCTATTTACATAAGATGCATTAATTGTCATTTGTTGGAGAGGATTCTTTCCTTTTGCTACTTCTTTTGTAACTTCTGCCCAATCAAGGTTGTTCTCCTTTTCATTTTTTTGTGTACTTTTCAGCAGCTTCACAAGTGTTTCCATTACTTCATCTGGGACACTAGGACAAGGAATAACATCTTTGTTTTTTTCCAGGAAGATGATGTTTCATCCTTCCCATCAACCCCAACAAGCATTAGAATAAAATTTACATTTTACTTGTAGTTTATTTGTAGGAAGACTTTCAAAATATTCCTAGTAATATTGGGCTCGCCTCTTTATCAAATAAAGGAACCCCTCTAACTCTAGTGTAGCCATTACCTGAGCACTTGATTGCTATTTATTATATAATAGAATGTAGGAATTTTGATGCCATTTTAGGATATGGGTTTAAGCTTAAATTAACCCTATAAAATTGGTTTATAAAGTGCGATTTAAATGTAATTTATACACTTATATATTCTATTTTTTTTCTATACCACTGGTCAATGTGGGATTAAATTCCTTATCCACGATGTTGCAACAAAGGCATGCTTCTAAGAGGCCATATATAAGACTGAGTGACTGCAAATAAGGCGACTTTCCTACTTTATATTGTGTTTTTGCATGGATGTAGGACATTATGTGGTGTTTTTGCTGTCTTGGTTTGATACTTTCAAATTTATGGATTCCATATAAAGGGGCCCTTATATGGCTGGATAAGCATAGATGCTATTGTCTTCACTGGTCAATGCTAGTGCCTAGACTTTAACATATTCTGTCTGTTATTCTTTGCTTCCTGTGTCTGAGTCTTTTCATCCCCCTTTTTTTCTTCCACAGCATCTCTAATCTGTTTTTTCTGTTTGATTTTTATTGGATATGTTTGGAGAAAATGCTATGGTTAAAAGAGTTGTATGATAAGTATAACATGATGGCCAATCTTTTTGAAACTTAAGAAAAAATGTAGGTAAAAATAAAGAAGGAAAAGGAAGTGGATTAGGTGGGGAATATGACAGAAATTACTGGTAACTGACTGACTCAATTTTTCTTCAAAAGAATGCATTTGCTGCTGGTTTACTGCCCTTGGAAATTGAAGTAATTAAATTAAAACAAAAATTTGTTCATTTCTTAATTTGAATTTGTTTGTAGGCATTGACACGTGCACGGGTTCCCATAGTAAAGCTCATGGATCCAGTAACAGGAATCTCTTGTGACATATGCATTAACAATCTTCTTGCTGTTGTGAATACAAAGCTTCTTCGGGATTATGCGCTCATAGATCCAAGGTTACGGCAGCTAGCCTTCATTATCAAACATTGGGCTAAGTCAAGAAGAGTCAATGAAACTTACCATGGAACTCTGTCTAGCTATGCGTAAGTTAACCTCTGATGCTACTGTAATTCAAAAAGTTTTTTTTGTTGTCTTTATTATAATTAGGCAAGGTACTGTGCTAATATAGCAAAACAAAATCAAAGTAGACAGGATCAAAACAATTGAAGTTCATTTAAATATGATGACTAGATAGTATTGCCTAAAAACAATTTAATTTTAATTTCAGGTATGTTTTGATGTGCATTCATTATTTGCAAATGAGAAGACCTGCCATCCTTCCATGCTTGCAGGTGTGTACTTCAGACTTCATTCTTCTATTCCTCTGTCAGATATTTCTGTATTTTGCCTTTTAAGAGGTGTAGAATGTCACTGTTTTCGCTATTAATGTTTCAGAAGAACCCTTTATTTTCATCTAAACATAATGGTCTGTGTTTCCATATTCCACAGAATAAAAAAATTAATTAACTAAGAGTTCTAGGTTTCTTTTCATTTTCATTTTCCATACAATTGGCTGGAAAACCACTTCAAATTTTTATGCTGTGGCAAAGCCTTGTAGTTGTTAATGGCAAATCACTTTTTACTCTGAGAAAACCACTTTAGCAATTGCGTGGCTAGTGTCAATGGAATAACTTTTTGCAGTATTCAAATCAAAGATGTTCAGTTAACTTTGTCAAGTTTGTACCTCATTAAACATTACATCATATGAATAATTTTGTAATTTAATGATTGAATACTATTTTGTATACAGGAGATGGAGACAACGTATTCTG
>Ga0099822_1007335_pt1 | contig 14262 bp, 8 predicted proteins | sample CowpeawhiteBW_FD_76839 | JGI IMG/M metagenome (GOLD analysis project Ga0099822, IMG submission 76839) | Root nodule microbial communities of legume samples collected from California USA - Cow pea white BW | ecosystem: Host-associated > Plants > Roots > Nodule | place: USA: California | collected...
AAAAAAAAAAAAAAAATATAAAAAAAAAATATATATAAATATATATATATATATATATATATATATATATATATATATATATATATATATATATATATATATTAATATGTAAGTACATATAATCCTTAAAAGTTTTGTACATAATAAGTGATATACGGTTTAATAATATTTTATATTGAGGAAATATTAGTGTGTTAGTGTATCAAATGATTAATATGAATTCATAATATTTAAAATAATAATTTAGCTTTGTTAGATAAAGCTATATTAGTTAGTAGAAGTCAATTCAATACTAAATAATTAATAAATGAAAATTCATTTTGTAATGTTTCCTACAGAGTGTTAGAGAGAAAACAATAGGGACAAGACATGACTGATGAAAAAGAAGATAGCAAATATTTGCTATTTTGTTTAGCTAAGAGAAGAAAGTAAAATATGGTCTCCTATTTTAATTTAAGAATAAAAAAACAATATTTAATGTTACGTAAAAAAATAATTTAGTCATATGTATTAAGTATAAAGTAATATCTTTTCCAAATCCCACATACTCTTAACCTTATATTACATAAAAGAAGTAAATTTATCTTACAAATTTTATCTGAGAAATCATAAATAATTACATAGTATTGAATTGAAGGTGGGATTAAATTAAATAATTGAGTGCACTAAAAAAATGAACATTTGAATTTACTGCATTATGATCCACAATGAGTGGTGTATATTCATGCTTATCATTAACTGATTATTATGCTATTTCCTGTGTACTGATCTTGAAAAAAAAAAACTTGATAGTAAAGAAATCTACTTTTTGAACTTTCTTCTTAAAGTACTGTAAAAGACACTCCCTTTCTGCTGGTCTCAGAAAAGAAAAAGGGTGGATTAAGAAGTGTTTAATGCATAATTGATCCTTAATTAGAGTTTAATTAATTTCAGGGTAAGAATGTAACAGATTTGTGATATCAAATTAAAATTCTACTATATCCACATAAAAACAAATTACACTCTTATTATTGTTTTTTTTATACATGTTGCGTAGTGCACAAACCCACTTTCCCACTCAATCTGAAAAAAATAAATGGCACCAAAATCTCAAATTATGTTTATTTTATTAAAAAAAAAAAAAGTAACACTCATGAAATTTCATAGAAATTGATGCATGTGTTTATATGTTATCATTGAAGTTAGATGTAGGCTTAGTTTAATTTATTTTGAATAAAAAATTTCATTTAACACGTGAAAAAAGAAAAGAGTTCATAATCCAAAATTCTTAACATGATTTTGGAGCAAGTTTCCATTATAAGGGAGGACATTAGTCAAGTAGTGAATTGAAGATGAAGAAGAAGACATTGAAAGTTGAAGATTCTGAGTACAACACAACAACAATGGTAACATTGGGAAAACCATAACTAGAGCAACACATCGCATTCTATTAAACTCTAATACGACAAAAGATTTTCAGAAATAATTAAAATATAGATTTAATTAAATTCTGTCTTAATGATTTTTCTTTTGTTTGTCTTAATCTTGTTTCACGTTTTGTTGAGACGAAGCAAAGCAATAGCAATAAAGTGGTTGGTGTCCAGCGAAGTGGGACAGAGAAAACCCCACGTGTCGAATGGTAAAAGTGGTGCCCCACCTGTCGACTAAGCAGAATGCGACACGTAGCCTTCTGGACTTTCCCGCAACAGAGGGACCACTTTGAAAAGGCCGGCTCGAGAACGGTGCGTAAACGGTCCCGTAGGGTCCACCCATTACCCTCACAATCCTACCTTTTGGGTCCCGCCTCTACCCTCACATGACCACCCATTAGGTGGACCCATCCACCCCCACCAACAAACAAATCAAAATTTTCACGTAATTCTAACCCTATAATATTTATATTTCTAACAATTTTCTAAAAGAACAGTGTAAAATTTTGCAGTAAAAACACAGAAATTAAAATGTAAATTTTATTCTGACTATTATTTATTATTAACATTATTTTGGGAAATAAGAAAAAATTGAGTACTAGTAGTTCTGAACTTGTGGTACTAGTTATGTATTACCCCACCGGGTCCCCCACCATACCCTCCACTTTTGGTGGTGTCCCACATCAATGCACGTGGTCCCACCATTTTTAATCCGGCATCACGTGCGCACGTGCTCTTCCTCTCGCTCCCAACGACGTCGTCGCGGGGAAACCAGATTCAACGCCTTCTCTGCCTTCTCCTTCTGGTTCTGGTTCTCCTCTCAATGCTTGGAAGACGCGCGCGACATGAACTGCAGCTCTTGTTTGTCGTAAATCTCCAACGAGAAATCTCTCAGCATGTGAGTTGTGGTGGTGGTGGTTGGAGCCATGACGGTGGCTCTGGCCGGGGACTTCGAGGACGGCGCGGTGGAGGAAGAGTTAGCGTTTGAAGAAGAGGATGTGGAGGTTGGTTGGAGTTGAACAGGGGTGACCATGGAGGAGACAAACGCGGAGATAGGTCGTGCTATGGTGAAAAACTGCGGATGGTGCTGAAAAGACGCGGCTTGGGGGACGACGAAGAACGCGCCTGCAGCCGGAACGACAGCGTTTGAAGGCACGGCCCACACAGGGACCACGCCCTGCGGGAGCGGAATCGCGGTGTGCTGCGGAATTGCGGGCGTCGTTGAGGCGGTCGTCGTGATCGTCCTCGCGCTTTGCTTGTTGGAGCTCGCGAGGCCGGCGGGGACCGAAACGGCGCCGTCGTTTACGTCCACGTAGGCGCTGTTGGCGGGTCGCTTGCGCTTTTTTTTCTCGGGCGGGTCTCCGAGTTCCGGGTCGGAGGGGGAGGTGGTCGGAATCTTGAGCGTGCCGTTGACGGACATGGCGATGGCGGGGACGGTGCCGGTGCCGGTAGCGGCGATGATGGCTGGCTCGGCGTGTTCGAGGAGCCAGCGGATGGTTTCGCCGTCTGACTTGTGGCCTAGTTCTCGGGTGAGCTGGAAGATCCGCGCCGCACACGTGGCGGGCATTCGGATCCTCCTGCCTCGGCCCTCGACTTTGGTGTGGCGGTCCTTGGTGGAGGCCCGCTTCTGCGGTTGGGCCTGGGCTTGGGCCAGGGCCTTGGACACAGACATGGACATGCCTGACGGCACGTGCACAGCCACCGGCATGACACGTATCGCGGAGCCCTCCTCCGTCTCGGGCTCCACTTTCGGCCCCTTGGGTTCTCCCAACCTTAGATCAACGTCTCCAGAAGATTGATCAGCCATATCTTCAGAAAAAGAAGAAGAAGAAGAACGTACGTAACAGAAAAAAACAAGTGTTTAAGGATGTAGGAATGAGGTAGAAGGTGGTGTTTGAGTTGGGTTAGAATGAGAGTGGTAGTGAGAATAAAAGTATATATAGTGAAGGTACGTGAAGAAGGAGTTGAGAAAGGAGAATGAGAAGGTGGGGGCCCTGGGTGGTGGGCCCTGAGGCCTGAGGTTGTGTTTACCGTGGATGGAAAAAAAATGAAGGGTGATGGAGGCGTGGAGGGTAAAAGTATTGCACGTGATGGGCCCCATGGTGGGCATTGGGGTAGGGGAGTTTTGGTCAATTGATTCACTTATTTGGCAACTGCAAAAAACGTTAAAAGATGGAGGGCATGGAAAAGGAGAAAAAGGAGAAAAGGAAAGAAAGGGCAAAAGAAATTTGGAATGGAAGAATGGAAGTGAAGTTGATAAGATTCTGGCATCATGAATCCATGATGCCCTCAACTATTTGAGGATAAGGTAAATGATTCTTTTTTTGGCTAAAATGTTTTACTTATCGTTAAGAAAAGTAGTCATGACTTCATATTTTTGTGTTGTGAGGGAAAAGGGAGTTAAAATGGTAAAGTTGGATCAGAGAAAAATGATCCCTCCCCACTTGGAATTCTTCAGAATAAACAATATTTGCATGCAAACCGTGGTTTTGTTTGTAGGAGGGTCACTCACAATACCATTTTAAAAATGAGTTGGAATAAGACACCTTACACGTACGTACCCAACATCTTAAAACAATCCACATTGCCCATACCCACTAGTTTAAAGGCATCAATGCATTAATTAATCATGCACTTCAACACACTAAACATTACATGAACATGAAAATTGTCGATCAAACAACAAAGGAGGGGGAAAAACGATGTTACCTTTGGCCTAGGGTGGATATGGGTGCACTTTTGGACTCACAAAGTTTGTGTCAAACAGTTATATTCACTCGAAGAAAATAATAATAATAATAATGAAAGACAGCGTGCGATGACGAAGACTTGAAATGGAAAGTCAATAGCATGGAGCGTGTGCGTCGTGCATGTTTGTTTTGAACAACAGTGGAAGAGGATAGAAACACACAAACATATACATCATAGGACGTGTGAAATAGTGAATGGTTCAGGGTGTGTGGGTCTAGCACCCACCCAATGTTTCAAGGACTTTTTTTATTTTTTAATATTTTTTTTAATGTTTTATGATTTTACTTCAAATACTTTTACAGTTATTTCACACTTTGGAGGATAATATAAAAAGTCCAATACTAATAAATTACGGCACTATTATTTAATTCTATATTTTGGTATAAAAACCCATGAGGGGAATGCCACTCGTATTTGGAAAAATAAAATAATAAAATCCATGGTATTTAATGATAGTTATTGGATGAAATAAATTGATAAGGACTACTCACTCACTTACGAATCAATGAGCATGCCACCATATTATGATCAAAAGCCACACGAATAAATTCTAACTCTCTTCTTCATTTATAGGAAACCCCCCCTCATCACTGTTTTTTTTTTTCTTTATTTTTTCCTTCTTAATCCAATTTTTATTCCATTTTCTAATGCTATTGGTCGTAATAGCTTTCAATATTGTCGAAAATATATTCATACAGGAAACAAATTTGTCTCCTTTTTCTTCACTTAAAGGGTAGCTAGTTTAACGACATAATTATTACGTAGTGCCATTTTCAACTCTAAATATTATAGTAACACTGATAATTAATTGGATACTAAAATCCAGCAGCATGAACAATGCCCTATTGAATGAATAAAAAAAATACTAAATTTTGGAGGAAATAAAAAAGAGGTGAATTTCCAAAATTGACAAGAGTGATATAAATACAGCGTTCAGCTCTCATTCTCATAGCTATTATGTCACACGGTTGCTGGTAATTAAGAAGCCTAAAACAACTCACACTATGGCTGCTAGATAGGAGTACCATCCTAATTAAATTCAATGCCAAAAATAAACCAAAGTATATAATGTTACAAAACTATGTCATCAATTCATTCTTATTATTTAACTTTGTTTAAGTATTCTTTTTTTATCACTCAACTTTCATTGAAAATTATAATTAGTACTTTTTAAAAATTTCGGTCCAATTTAGTCTTTTAGCTTTGGAAATGCATAAATTTAATCTTTTTAACCAAAATTTATTAAGTTTATTTGACGTTTCAAACTTGTTTTATGATGATATTTGAGTTTATTTACAATGTTCGACACATTTTCACTTCAATATTAGCTGAAATACCAAACAAACTTGAAAAAAACTTGTTTAAAAAATTAAATTCACGTATTTCTAAAAGTGAGAATTAATTTGGTTTAAAATTTTAAAAACTAATTTTAAATTTTATTAAAATTTAAAAGAGAATAAATATATTTAACTATTTAATTTTTTATTATCGGTAAAAAAACTCAAACAAAGATAATATCCTGATTTATAAAAAATATTTATATTACGGAAGTAGAAGTAGAGAGAAGGAGATGCATCGGTAGTGGACCTACGAATAGAAAAAATTAAACATATTTATATTGGGACATGGGGGGCCCGGGAGAAGGTTTCTGGGCCCGGCGGAAGGAGTGTGTGGTGGTGGCGGCGGCAACAGGAAGCGGTGCGCACGCTGAGATGCGAACCATCAGAGGATGGGCCCACAGCCCACACACTTTATCTTCCAAATCACTCTCTCTGCGTTGCCCACTGCTTCTGCCCCCGGTGGGACCCACCCACCCCCAATCCAACGGTCCCTCTTCCCCCACGTGGGGCCCACCACCCCCAAGCAAATAGGGCCATGGCCCTTCCTGGTTTGGTTGCCCCTGCCCCCTCTCACTTTGAAAGTGGACCACAATGGAGAAAAATTAGTGGTGGCCCCTCTGTGGGACCCACCATTCTCACACCTCCCTCACCCTTATCATGGGACCCTCTCTCTCTCTAGTGCCAATTTGGGTATTCACCAACACCCATGTTTCTTCTTTTTCCTTTTCTACCTTTTTAATATAATAAATAATTTTAAGGTTGAATATATTTTTACCTCTTAAATTTTATTAAAATTAGATTGAGTTTTTTCTTTTTAATTTTGAACTAATTTAATTCTCATCTTTTTAAAATTTGATAAATTTAGTGAATTTAGTTCTTTTAACCAAATTTTATTAAATTTATTTGATATTTTAAATACGTTTTTTAATAAATATCGAAGCAAAAATAATTACACAACTCAAATTATTATAAAATTTTTTTAAAAAGTCAAATAAATTTAAAAAATTTGGTTAAAAAAACTAAATACTCATATTTTCAAAATTATAAAATTAAATTAGTCAAAAATGTTAAAGAGGAATTGATTATAATTTTTAAAAAACCAAAATTATATTTAACTCATAAATTTAACTCACCAGTTTATTCACATTTAAACATATATCAAATTACAAACATCTCCCAGTCAATCTTTCTTTTATAATGTTACTTTACATCACTTTAATTCCTCCTCCGTTCGAATTAATGTGTTTAGCTTCCTTATTTTAATTTTGATTAGATAGAGATTAATTAATAATATATAAGTAAAGAAAAATTTATATTTTAAAGTTTTTTTTTAGTATAGTATTAAAGTTTTTCTAATGTTATTTGCCTGTTATCAAATTACTTACAAAAAGAATAATCTTATTTTAGTGATAAAATTTGTGGAAATGAATTAAATTTAAATCTATTTTCTATTAAAGTTATTGAAATAGTTTTTACAATTGAAGCTGTTTATATAATTAAAAGAATTAAATAAGAATGAGGAAATAATTAAAGTTTTAGTTAGCATGATTGAGTGCCAACTCTTCTCTTGGCTTCTGGATGGGGGGACCTAAGGAGGTGGGTCCTACGGTGTAGGGCTCTCTCTCTCTCTCTCACTTCTCACTTTCTCATATCTCACAAGTGTTTTTTTTATAATTTTGGTGATGGTTTGTTTATTCTTTATTATCTACCAACTTTTGGGTACTCCTAATGACGTAATTGTTTTATTTATTTATTTAAATTTTTGAATGTAGATGATGTTTATTTATTGTGAATGGTGGAAAGAAGTATTGGATTGGATGAGAATGGGGTATTGTGGTTTGTTTGAGATTGGGGACCCTTCTTAGCTTCATCCATCATGCTTCTTGGAGAGTGGTGAGAGGTGAATGCTCATTGCTCACTCATCAATGCCCATCACACCAACTACTAAGTAATTTTACCATCAATACAATCTCAAAAAAACTATTTCATATAATATTATTTATAAAATACAAGATTAATTGTGTTTTTGTTATTGTTTTAAACATGGATACACCTTGTTCTTAAACTTAAAAAATTAATAGATTTTATCATTTTTAATTCGATTGCTTTAAATTTTTTTATGTCAGATATACTAGATAAATATTTGAATTGTTTACATTGTTTAACACATTTAAATATAAATATCATATAGATTTTTTAACTTAAAGAAAAAAGAAAAAAAAAATCTTTAATACTATTTGACAACTCATATAAGAGATAAATAGTCATTAATAAAGTAAATTTAATTTTTTTATTTGTAGAGCAAAAAGAGAAAGTGAAAATTAATAAAAATAAGTATAAAAAAAATTGGATGTCAAAATATTATTGTCCAAAAAAATTAACATCGTTGAATTAACAAGACTATATTCATTTTTAAAGTTTTGAGACCATTATGTATCAAACTTCGAGATAAGAAAAATTCTAATTTTACGTCAAATTAATTTAAGGTTAACAAAAATATTTAACTTTTAACTCTAAAATAATTTACTCTTATAATATTTAAATTTAAAATGATTGATTACCATCTCAATCTATTAAATTAAAGAAACCATTTATTTATATAGAGCATAGGATTTTGGGATATACTAGCAAGAAATCTTATTACACTTACTTTAATATTAATTTAAAAATTTAATTGATTATGGCTTATATATTTCTTTTTCGGGTATAAAGAACACTAATATTGAGATTAGGTAGGAAAAAAAGATGTTGGCTCCTTCTTATCCTCATCAAACTACTTTTTGGCAAGTTGAATTCTGTTTTGTCTGCTTTTATTTAATCTTCTTAAACATTGATACATTGTTTTAAACCCAGATGAAAGCTAAATCAATTATTATTAAATTCCATGCCTTCATATCGTAACTGTAGATTTGACTCATTAAACTGATAATGGTGAAAAAATAAATAAATTTATAGCTGTTAATTGAGTAATCTATGCCTTGTAGGTGTGTGTGGGCATGTCTGAAGTTATTAAAATCTCTTAAATTTCAATCAATAACTATGAGTATGTATTTTCCTACTTAAGTGTGGACCCTAGTTTAGAAAGAAAAGAAAATGGTGATACAGATACATTAATATCTTATATTTAAAGATATCTTAAATGCATAATTAAAAATGTATGCTATATTTGACATTTTATGTTTGGTATAGTGATTGAATATGGATGATAATAAGTAAGAATTTCACCCATTCAACGAGTACGGGTGTGAATTTGATATTACACATTTATTTTATTTTATTGTTTTAGGATATGAAGCATTTTTTAATATGTTTAAATGAAATGGCTTTTTAAAGTATCTTTCTATAAGAAATTAATTAACAATCAAAACTTTCTATTAATAGTTTTGTATGATTGATTATTTTGGTAAACAGTGTTTTTTCCATTACAATATAGTGAATTCAATTTTAAAGCAAGGTTTCATATTGGGCTAAGTCGAGCTCATTGGGCCAACCCACTGATAAAAACCTTTGTCTCGCACCTCCATACTTTTTAAAATGATCATTTTACCCTTTATGAAGTAATTTCTAGTTTACTTGTTTCGAAAATATTCCAAAACTAGTTTTCTGAAAATTTCAAAATATGATTTTTGAAATAAATTTTTAGAACAAACTTTCTAAAATATATGAAATGTTATGAGAGGGAATGCAATACAATTGTGAACAATTTCATGACACTGTAACGCCATAGACATTTTGTTCATTCAAATATGAAAGTATTAAACAGTATAACCGATTTATTTTGCGAACCAAACAACTGTAACATTACAAAGACGTTGAATAGTTTACATTAACTTCGAACCATAACAAACTAAGTTACAGTTCTGAAAGTGGGTCAAAACCTTTGGGTTAACTCGACCCACTATGGGTTCGGACAAGGTTGTGTTGAAATATTTTTTACAAATTTCAGTACGGGTCAATTTTTAACACGATTCACCAACCCACTCATAGATAAATGATAACACAATTTTTTTTGCATTTGAATTGGGTTGAGTTGTATTTTTTTAGCCAACATATTGAGTTGACAAATGTAAACCTTTCGGACTAGGTTACGTGAATTTTTTTTTTTTTATAAATTTCAATATGGATCAATTTGGATCAATTTTTAACATGGCTCACCAACCTACTCGTAGATAAATGATCACACATTTTTTTTATATTTAAATTGGGTTGAGTTGTATTTTTTAACCAACATATTGGGTTGACAAATGTAAACCTAATATTTTTGTGATTTTAATTTGTATTTGGGGTTGAACATTATTTTAGATTGTATTGAAGTTTATTTAGATTTTAATCACAACTATAATTTATTTTTTTTGGGACTGAAAATAAAAAATTGTATTTTCTTTTTTAATGAAGTGAGCTAGTGAACCAACCCCTTTAACCCACTAACTCATGGTGAGCCAAACCGGATTTAAATTTTTTGACTCGTTAATAAATGAACCGGGTTGGGTTGACTCACTCAGACCAATCCGTGGTAAGCCAGGCCGGGTGGTCCATTTTGACAACTCTATAAGAAACATACTTTTGGTGGACAAGAATTGATAGAAGCTAAAATGTATAAAAATAAAGAAAGAATGTTACAAGATGAAGCTCATAAGGAAAAATACATAACTTGGCCAGCATTGCTGCTTCAGATGGTTATTCATTTACCTTCAGTGATAAAAAAGCAAAATTTAAAATACATTTGTCTACACATGGATGCTGATGGAAGATTAGCTTAAAACATAACAATTTAACATAATACAGTTTTCCGAGTTGAAGAATCAGATTAACTTCACTATCGATGTTCAGAACTACAAGTATAATCTGTCTCAACCTATATTGTGTATAGGAGTAGAACAAAATCTCCCAAGGAAGCATATTTATACAGAGTTATTGATAGTGAAACCATCCTTGCAAACACCTTGTCCCACAAAAGGGTTGCGGGATTGTCTTGCAAAAGAAATGTTCAAGCCTGCATGGTTTGTTATTTTTCAATCATCATAGCACTAGCTGGTTTGATATCTCTTCATCATTTGAAAGATCTGTAACAGGATATGGCATGGAAGAAGAGTAAGAATATCTATCTTTCCAAAATCTTAGAGGGTGATTAGGTGTTTTTTCCGGACTTATATCACGATCCTGACATGTAAGTGTATCGAGTTTGAGCTCCAATCATAAGCTCAACAAGTTTTGCTGTAACATACATCAGAAAAACAGATCAAATACTCAGAGATGAAGATGACAAGCAAGACAATAAAAGGTAAACTAGGGAAACAAAAAAAAGTATGAAGCAGACCTGTAAGAAAACCTATGACAGGAATTGGTTCCAAAGCTTTCTCCGTGTTCTCAAGTCTTTGCCTAAGACATTATAAAAATTTTAGTATCATTTTTTCTCCAACTTAGAAGTAGCACGTTACAAGACCTAAGGTGTTAGAAATGTGAAAGAAAGAGGAAAAAATGAGAACTAAATGTAAATCATTGCTACCTAGTATACTTGCTGAAAAATGGATCTCTCATTAGGTAAAGAACAAACAGCAGCTTTCGTCGTTTAACCTGAAGCAAAACTATTTAAGCATTAACTCTTTAGAGGGTGGAACAATACAAGGATCCAAGAGTTCGGAATGCAGAATTAAAAGCCAAAGATTCAATGCAGAAGATTATTTAAGCTCAGTGCATCTTATTTGGTATGGTTTTGCAGTCTAGAGAAACACAAACCTCATCCTTTTCTGGAGCAGACAGGTGAAACACTTGCTCTTTCCCACCAACCACTGATGATGTAACAAGTGAAAGAAAACTGTTTCCTATGCAATCAATAGCCAGTGAAAGGAACCAAGGGGTCCATGACCGAATACCATATTTTCGAATAAATAAAACATAAACAAGCGGTCTGCTTATAAAGAGAACTTCTCCAATAAAAAGCAGAGTCCCACGCAGACCCCTTTCTGACAGTATGGTGAAAAGTGTAGGTCTATCTACTCTTGAAGCTGAAAGAAACAAATATAAGTTGAATATCTGATGCATTACAATCAATTACACTAGTGCTAGGGATGTTTTAAAAAACAAGTTACTTGTAAGCTCCATAGTTTGTTGTTGGGGTTGAACCCGGTGTAATCTTGCTGGATCCGATACCTTAGCATTTTCTCCAAATCTAACTAGAGCAGATAGTGCTCTTCCTTCAAGATTCATTGGGTTTGCACCAAGATTATTTTTCATATAACCAGGTCTATGATGACCATCGGGGTTTAAGCCTATATGTTGTGAAGTAAAACTATCTGAATGCTCCTCATCATTGGGTGTTTCACCTCCTTGTAGCAGCATCTTATATCCACTCTTACGAAATAAAGATAATCGAAACAGTACCCTGATTTATAGTGACACAAGATGATAAGAAAGATGGATCATGGACAACATATATAAGAAATATAACAATAGACAGAGGATATTAGGAAGGGCCATACACTAAATTACATTATTCTGCTTACTTGGTTGCTTCAGTAACAGCAAGGAAATTCCATTTCCTATCATCACCATAGTAATGTTGTGCCACAACTTCAACTAATGTTTCCAAATCCTTTAATGCAGATAACCATAATGGATAAGGAAATGAATAAGGCTCAACAGAGCCTGAAATATTTGGCTTAGGAGCAGTATCAATTATGTGTTCATTGAGAGCTGTGAGGATACCCAGAACGGTTGTTACTGCATGAAATCATATATCTTCTCAATAAGGTACCAATCTCTATATCATAGCCAAATATAGCAAGAGAAAAATAATTAGAAAAAATAAATAAGGTAATTAGAAGTCGTTTAATTTAAAGAAAATACAGCTAGACTAGAAGAAAGTAACATGACCCTTGAAATCGCAACAGGAATTTAGTTAGTTAATAGCAGCAATTTGCAATAGGGATATGCAACAGGTAAACTAAGTTTAGGGATGCACACGGCTTTGCAAAGTAAATTTATTTTTTTAGCTGGTTATCATCTTCGAAATCAACATGAACAAATAACTGAACATCTAAGCTTCTAATGGAGCTCAAAAGAAGTAGCAAAAAGTTATAAAAATTCAGAAAACCTGCTTCAGGTCCAATCTCTGATTCAGAAAACCGTTCCGGAAGAAGCCATGTCACTCCCTGTCCACATTTTCAACTCCTCAATAAACTATTCACAAACTATGCTTCAACATAATGCCTTCATAGACTTGAACAAACAGAAAACAACAATCACAGCAAAACAGGCCGCTTCATTTATTTTCTAAAACCACTGCACTAAATATATTTTCATTCATAATTACAAAATCCCAAAATTTTCAGTTTTACTAACGAAACAACCAAATCATGATCATCGGTGGAAAAAGCACAACGAAATAGCACCATATGCAACAGCAATAGCCAAATTATAAATAAACCCACGAAATTCATATCAGAATCACCATTTTCCCCAAAATTTCGTGTGCAGTTACAATTGCCAATCCACAATTAGTGAGAAGTATCAAACAACACAGAAGTATAACCTAACTTAAAATTCACTTTGGCTCGTGAAATTGTAACAACGGAATGATTACGTTTAATCTAACCTAACGAAAAACGATATTGTCAAAATGTTAATCCAAAAGGTAACCTTACATTGGCCAAAGACTCCAAGGAGTGCACAAACTCTTTGTTCTGCCTCACCCATCTCTTGTAAGCCTCCATAGCTTCAAAAACTCAACGAAAATATACAAAAGCACGAAATCCAAACCTCGCTTGCAAAATCAGAAGGAATTGGAAGAGACCCAGTTGGCCAAGATTTAATATTTCGACACAAGTTGCTTGTAATGAATATGGGTTTCAAACATTTCAATCGGAGATGAGAAAACGAGGAGCACATGGGGATATGATCACGTGTCATGTTGTGGGGAATGGAACGATTTAGTCTTGACCGTTGATTTGTACAGTCTTCTATCTCTTGAACCGTTGGATTAGACTATTTACTCTTAAAAAAAATGGACGGTCAAGATTCGGTGATGAGGTTTTAATTGTACAGTGAAGAGTTTGTGCTACTTGTGTTGATGTCGCGTAGGAATAAATTTTAGGGCTTTTGAAGTTTGATTTGAAGAGTTCCCTCTTTCTCTCTCCTCTTTCGATTGTTTCTCTCTCTAGGGTTTTGGGGTTCTGCGGAGTCGTTGTTGAACATGCAGCTGACGCTTGAATTCGGGTAAAGATAAGATTAATGGGTACCAATTTCTTCTTTCAAAGGTTTTGGGTGGTTTGTTTATGAAAAAATACAGGAACTGGAGCAAGTATTCAAAATTTTAAATCTAATATTGTTGATGGTATTCTGTTTATATTAATTAAGGTATAGGATACATAATGTTATTTTAGAAATTGTATGCTTTATCTTTTTCTATTTATTTGGTAAACAGTAACATGGATTTTTTCAGCATCATCGGATGAATTTTGATGTTGTTCTGAACATCATCTATTCAACTTGGGTGATGGGATTGATGTTCTTAGGTCAGAGAATGTGATATTTGCAAAGTATGGAACTGGAGTGCAGTATAAATGAATCTTAAAATTGTAAATCATGGTGCTGGATGTGTATCCTATTAGAATCCATTGTAATATAGAATTATATATATATATATATATATATATATATATATATATATATATATATATATATATATATATATAAAAGTATAAAAATATGTTTGTGTGTGTTTATAATAAAAAATAAAAAAACATAAAAATATGTGAAATTTG
>Ga0099822_1007338_pt1 | contig 14261 bp, 10 predicted proteins | sample CowpeawhiteBW_FD_76839 | JGI IMG/M metagenome (GOLD analysis project Ga0099822, IMG submission 76839) | Root nodule microbial communities of legume samples collected from California USA - Cow pea white BW | ecosystem: Host-associated > Plants > Roots > Nodule | place: USA: California | collected...
AAATATAATATAAATATATATATATATATATATATATATATATATATATATATATATATATATATATATATATATATATATATATATATATATATCATCTTTCAATAATTGTATGCTTTGCAGCAACATCTGTAGAAGAATATCTATAATATATGTTGTATCTTTCAATAACTTTAGCCTTTGAAACTGACAATTCATTCTTTAGACCAAGTAAGAAGTGAGTATTGAGTTTTGTATAAGCTGTTGAATTTACCAATCAAAGACGTCCCCAAGGCAGCCAATGGTGAAGAAACTTTCACTTCTTTGACCGACAGATGAGGCGTGTTTTGACATTGACAAATTCCAAAAACATTCAAGCTTTCTCCATTCCATTCTCCCCGATGTCTCTCTGTATATGATGCAGTTTTTCAAGTGATTAAAACTAGAAACAGTGAAAAAGGTGATTAGGACGAAGTTCTAATACAAATCAAAACAAGAAGTCAGCATATATTAGAAATGCTTTATATAGAATCACCCAAGAACCAAAAATGGTAAACTCTGATAAAATGACCATTCATTAATTTACCAATGATTAATCAGATAGAAATTTAGCACATCCTAGATAGCAAGTCAAGTCAAGAATTTAAGTGGCTTCAAAGTCAAAGAAAGAAAACAATGTAATGAAACCTATATAATTATTACTTGTTATTTTAAAGGGATAACCTTTTATTGTTTGCCCACCCTTCTATATCCCTCTTTTTCCATCAACTTTGTTTCCTAATTGGCAGTTAAACTTTTCATTGTGAAGACAATGAACTAGAAGTCTTAACAGTTCTTGCATTTGTAAATTTGTGTAATTATTTTCCGTAGTGGGACTTTGAACTTCGAATCAAGTTATTGATGGGGACTGAAATAGCATCCCTCATACAAGCAATCTTTCAGGGACATGAGACCCAAAGTGTACTCACCTACTCTTCAGAATGTTGTTAACTCATCATGTGTTAAGTAGATTAAGTAGAGTACTTCCCTGCCCAACCTCCTTAACTAAATTTCATGTAATAACCATGAGAAAACAACAAAGGGAATAACACAAATTCCACACATCTTTTGTTTTGTAAGCAATTTTCATAGTCACAATTCACCTATCTGCCTTCACAAAAAAGTTCGTGATGAAATATCTTAAACTTGATCAAATTCAAAAAGAGGATAAAACGCCAAAAAAATGAAAGCCTACTACAGGACTACAGTAAGAAAAATACCTACCACTATGTGAAAAATCAGGCTCTTTCTCAGTATCCTCTGCTATTTGAAATAACCCTCTAACATATTCACAGTCACTAACATATTCTACCATGTGTCTCTACACGTACAGTTACCATTCACAAATCTATGGTATCTGTTGACATCCCTCACAATAATTTCCCTTTCCAAAACTCTTGTCATATACTTAAAAGCCTCGTGGCAATCCTTACAAATCCTCAAATTCTTCACAATCCTTAACGGCTTCCCTGGTAGTGCAGATCCACACAACACCCCAAACGCAACAGCCAACTTCTCACTGTGATACCAAAGAGCCTCTTTTCTCTTTTCCTCCTCAACATTATGCAACACCTCATCCAAAACAGGAACATACCCCAATTTTTCAATATCCCCCATAAGCTCTTGCAACTTCTGATAAATTTCCTTGGACCTCTTATGCTTCCAATCTGCCGCCACAAACACATGAACTTCTCCCTGCACTTCAATCCAACTCCTCCCTATTACTTTTTTCGCCCTCCTATCCTTTATCATCTTCCTCAATTCTGCAACATCATCCCACCTCCCCACACTCGATAACACGTTAGAAGCAACAATATAAGCAAAAGGATCATGCGGCTCTAGCTCTAATACCCTCTTTGCCATATACCAAGCTCTGTCGGCCTCACCAAGATACGAACAAGCTGATAGCAGAGCTCGCCAAACTGCAGCATCCGGCTCAAACGGCATATTCAACACAACCCTCTCAGCACGATCAAATTCTCCAGTACGTGCTATTGCACCCACCAAACATGTACAATGCTCCAAACTCGGCTCCAAACCATAATTCACAATCATCCTCGTAAACCACTGATCAATCTGCCGAAACATCCCAGCATTACACAAAGCAGTCAGGATCGCCAAAAAGCTATACCCATCGGGCACAAGTCTACAACCTTCCATAGACTCAAACAGTTCAAAAGCAGATTTATAATCCCCTTGCTGCGCATAAGCAGCCATCAACGCATTCCATGCCACAATATTCATATCAGACAAACTATCCTCAAAAACCCTCCTCGCATCGCTAACAACACCAGCTTTACCATACCCATTAACGAGAGCACTACCCACCACCACACTGGTATCAAACCCCGCAACAATTACGTGTGCATGCATCATTTTACACTGCTCCAAAGAAGCTAGCTGACCCGCAGCGCGTAAACCCCCGGAAACGCTGTGAATAGTGGACGCAAAACCCCGACGTGCCATGTCTGAGAAGACGGATAAAGCGTCCAGAGAGCGGGAATTCTGAGCGAGAGCAATGACCAAGGCGGAAAAACAGACATTATCCGGGTGGGGAATATCGTCGAACACTTTGCGGGCACTGAAAGGCATGCGGAACTTGGAGTAGAGGGAGAGGAGGGAGGAGGCGGTGAAGGGATTGCGGGCGAGGGCGAGTTTAAACGCAAGGGAGTGGAGCGAGAGGGCGAAGGACAGGGCGGAGACGGTGGCACAGGATTCGAAGAGGGAAGCGAGAATGCGGTGGTTGGGGAGAGTGGGGTAGCGGAGCATGGCGAGGAAGTGGCGGAGGGAGAAGAGAGTGTTGGAGTGGCCGGAGATGAGAGCGCTCCATGAGACGACGTTGGGAGGACGAGGGAGATGATGGAAGAGGGAACGGGCATAGGAAGAGAGGTTTGATTTGGAGTAGTTTGTTATGAGTTTGTTCCACACTGCACGGTCTTTGCTCTCCGATCGTATGGCCCGAGCGTGCATCGCACGGGGATCCATTCCTTCCTTCTCCTTCTCATCACACCACACCATTACTCACTCTCTTTCATCTCCATTTCTCACAACACTTTCAGCTTCAAACTCAGGTTTAAACACTTGGAACCTCAAAACACACACACTCGTTCACCTTTGAACAATTTAAATAAATTTCATACATTTTTTTATATAAATAAATAAATAAAATCATGATCAGAAGTCAACACAATATAATTATTGTTTCAAAATTCAAGTCTAAGAGTAAGTTTTAAAATGAAAAAGTTGACCGTGAATGATCCATAATCTCATTTGGGTTTATGATAATTTTATCTGTAGGTAGAGTTTAGCTTATTGGAATAGTCTCTTCATATGATCTCCTTCGAAAGACATATAAGTGTTATTGAAACTTAAAGTTTGTGTTGGTAACCGACTCGAATAAGTATTTATATCGAAAGTTTTTTAATCAGGCAAGTTTATTTTGTTAAGATAAATTTTTATATAAGAAGGAGTATTCGTGATTAGCTCAAAGAGGAAGTGTCAATGTGAATTTGAGAGAGAGAGAGGTCAAGGTCGTCAAGCTCAAGAATTTACATAAACTCATGAAAGCCCATTAAGCTCATATCGTAAACTCTTAAGAGTTTACCTTATAAACTCGTAAGAGTTTATCTTAACATGAAAAAGAAAATTATATAAATAACAATTCAAATAAGTTCACAAAATTATATAACTTAAAAGTAATTTAAACAAATAAGATGAGGATGCACTTGGATGAGTATCCACTTAATTTGATCCATTTCTAGACATAATGATCTAATTTTAGTATTTCACTACAAAATAAATAAAAAAAACGGATAATAAGCATGAGTTGTAGTGTGGAGTGTGTCCATGAGAGAGGTTGCCACTTCCTCCACCCCCATTTATTTCTTTTGCACCTCTCTAATTTCTTTTAATATCCACTTTACCCCAAAGTAAAAAGATAACTAATTATTTTTAATACCCATTCTACCCCAAAGTAAATAAATAACCCTAATTTTCATCCCCATCTTCCGTGCTGCTCCACACTTCTTCTACTGAGAGGGAAATGCAACTTCTTAGTGGTGTGGCGACCTTTCTAAAAAGGAGAAGCTCACGCGATACAACAACGTCGACCTCGGCGATGGCTCTGTTTGGGAGCTCTGCACAGAGTGACGCAACCAAGGACGATTACAAGATGATGGTCGATGGCGAGCATAGTGGCAAGAGAGAGTGCCGCGATGACAAGTCGGTGATGCAACTCTGGAGAACGAAGAAGAAGGAGCTTAATATCAAAAGATTGAAGCCCTAATCAGGTGAGTTTTCCCTTCCAAACGGCTTTGTTTGTCTTCAAAATTTTCCTCTTTCGAACTTGCCAAATTGCTACAAACTCGTGAGTTCAAACGACTCCATTGATTTTACATCTGATTCTACCACTTGTAGTTGAAAAATGAGTTTGCTTCCGAGTTGACTCAGAAGCCATGACTAGGAACATAAACTCGTCAAAGTTAACGAGTTAACTCGCGAGTTTGATAACCATGTGGGAGATTGTGGAAAAGTCCAGGTGAGTCTAAATCTCATATTAAGTAAAAATGAGAAAAGTTGAACATTATATATGGGAAAACTCATAAATTCATTAACTTATAGTGTGTTTGGATGAGGCAATTTAATAAAGTAATTCATTTATGTTGAATATTTGAAATTCTTTGAAGTAAAATTGACTTGTTTGAATGAGGAAATTAGAAGGAAATTGAAATTTAGGAATTTCAAATAATTAAAATAGTAGAATTTGATATTCACTCAAAAAGGATGGAAATTGAAATTCCACTCCTTTTAACTCCACTCACGAAGGTTGAGCCAAGTCAACTCAGGCCAATGGACGAGCTAAGGCAAGTCGGGTTGAAGGTCGAGCCTAGTTGACTCACGCCAAAGGTCGAGCCGAGTCGGCCTATGCCGAAAGTCGGGCCTAGTCAGCCCAAGTTGAATCCTTGCGAGTCGACCCGAACCAAAAGTCAAGACGAGTTGTCCAGGATCGAAGGTTAAGCTAACTCAACTCAGGCTCAAAGATAGAGTTGAGTTTGCCTTAAAATAGAAAATAAATTATTTTCTCCAAATAAGAAAATTGAAATCTATGATATTTCAATTACTCCATCCAAACAAATTATTTATAAATGAAGAAAATTCAATTGTAAGTAATTTAAATACCGTGTATTTCAATTTCTTGAAATTTTTGAAATCCCTTATCCAAACATAAGGTTAATTTCTTTTTCCAAACATGTCATTTTCCTTGAAACAATTTCAAATTCTTCAAACAAATGAATTACCCTCTTGAATTACTTCATCCAAACACATAATTAAGGTTTTGAGTTAAAAGTAACATCATTCCCTTATGTATGGTCCCAATGTTCTTATGTTCTTCTCTCGAAAGACCAATCAATAATGCAAACATGAATCGCTAGGTCATGTAAAATGAATGATCATAAATGAAAAAAAGGTTTAAATATTGTTTTACTTCAGATTGTTTAGTTTGTCCCTTCTTTGTTTTTCTTTCACATTCAATTTGGTCTTAGGTTGCTAAATTATGTTCAATTTCGTCCGTTGACGCCGTTTAAATTGATAACGGCAAAGTGTACAGCTGACACTGTTCACATTACGTAGACTGTTTTAATTATGATTGTTTGTGTTTTATTCAAATAAATTCCTATTTTACTTAAATTCTCACCCTTCAATTCATCATCATCATCAACCTCCAATTCATCATGACCCTCATCATCCACTCCTTCATCACCCTCCCCCTCCATTTCATAATCCTTCACTATAGCCACCACCACCACCACCATCGTCACCGACACCACCACCACCATCATCACAACCACAACCTCCATCACCAAACTCACAACCACCACATTAAAACAACAACCACCCATATAACTACCACCATTATCCCTCCCACCACCACATTTACATGACATTTCAACAATAACATGTAACATTGTCATTGTCACTATCACGTCACATTATCTTTATCATGTGATAATGTGAAAAGACCCTTCCCTCATTTGACATGTGACAATTTAAAAAAATATAAGAAATAAAAAAAAAACATAGAACAGACACATAACACATAATTAATATCGTTATTATTATATTAACAAAAAGGCTTAAATACCTTTTTCGTCCTCATTTTCGTAGTGTTTGTTGCGGATGGTCTTTATTTTGACAGAATGTTTAAAATGGTCCTCATTTTTACCGAATGTTTAAAATGGTCCTCATTTTCGCAATTCGTGTTTTATTTGGTCCTTTTTGTGACGCTGTTTAAATCAGTTACGAAGCATTGTACAAGTGACACTGTTTGTATTACGTTGCTTTGGGGTGTGTTACGTGTACTGTACAGATGGCTAATTAACGTTAACTTTTCAATTTGGGAGAAATTTTACAATTATGGCTTGAGTTGGATTGCAGTCGCGCTCTTCATCGTTGGAGGCGATTTCTTCATCGTCTTTCTTGAGCTTGAATTTGTAGAGGAAATAACTAATACTTGCCATTTCATCGTTGGATTGCAGTCGCGCTCTTCATTTCAATTTTCCAGTTAATCATCATCAACGAGGTAAGTGGGTTTAGGGTTTTCTGGGTTGTGTTTGCTCGTGGGTTAGGGTTTTCGTAATTCTATTTTGAGGTTTGTTTCTGTTTGGATTGTTGTGATGTTCTGCATGATTTCTAAATTACTACACATGTACAATACATGTAACACACTCAATGCAACGTAATACAACCAGTGCCACCTATACCGTGCTCTGTTACTAATTTAAACGGCGTCATAGAAAATGACCAAATAAAACACGAATGCGAAAATAAGGACCATTTTAAACATTCGGTCAAAATGAGGACCATTTTAAACATTCTGTCAAGAGGTTTATCCGCAACAAACGCTACGAAAATAAGGATGAAAAATGTATTTAAGCCTAACAAAAATATCAAATCGAAACACATTTAAAAAAATGAAATCAAGACTAAAAAAAAATTAATTTTTAATAAAAATAAGATCAACCTTAAAATATAAAAGTCCAATCACAATATAAAAGTCCAAACAAAAACAAAGCAGAACAAATTAAAAAAAAAACGAACATAGTTATATAAAAAAAAACATAAAAATTATTACCATTTGTGATTTATTCATTGTAAGTTTCCTACATAGTTCTCTCTCTTGTTGACGAGATTACGGTGGTGGTCGTGCTCGACCTCCCTCTCGCTGTCTGTTCCATTCCTGGCTATCTGAAGCGCAAAACCGCCGCAATCGCATCAAACTTTGTATCTTGATCTTTATCTTAAGGTAACGAACATCGATCCCCGATCTAGTCATGGAACGAGATCTCACTTCCTCATGATTCTTGTTGTTTTGGACCATTGATTTTTTAATTAATTTTAGAAAGAAGTTTGATGCTTGTGTTGATGAGTCTGTTCTCTCATTATTGTTGTTAGATTTGAAATTGCATGGTTCTTGGGTTGAAATAAATGGGGTTGCTTGGGGGTGTTTGTTAGGATGCGTTTGGTTCAGAATACTTTATGCTAGGCTCTTGCCGTTCTGAGGTGTATTTTCGCACCCTTAATTTCTATTGAAAACGTTCTATGTTTCGAAGCCATTTCTAAATTGATTTATTTATTTATTTATTTTTTCTTCATTCCTTTGAGTATCTTTTTCCCTTGTGCTCCTTTTGGACTTTTTATTACTAAAGACGAGTTTCTTTCATGCAGTGTAATCTTTAACTTTTTAGAAGAATTAGTATGCATTTATTGCTATAAATTGTTAATTTTTGTATCCATTATTAGTGCACTGTTTGAGGCTGTATGTAAAAAAATGTTAATAGGGAATACAGATGATGGCACTGCATGCTAATAGTCAATACTTTTTGCCTTTCTTGAGCATGTTAACAGCAATTTCAAATACTTTTAGTGATGATTTTTTGAGTTATTTGTCTTGATTCTGATTGAACCAGAAAGAAAAATTTGTTTATGCAGCTGAGGAAGAGATGAATTGGATTCAGCGCAAGATCTACCTTTACAATGTGACGTTCGGTCTCTACATGTTGGATTGGTGGGAGCGTTGTACTTTCAGTATCCTTTATTACACTATCTTTTAAATGGATTTCAATTCTTTCATGTGTCTTTTTCTTTCTTGTTCTCTTGAAATGCACAAATTTTGATCATTTCTAGATATTTATGTGGGGGTTTCTTTGAACTATGCAAATGCAACTAGGATTCATCAATTGTTGGAAACTTGTGTTCCCCGTACTCCTAACGTAGTGTAAGCAATAGTGGTTTACATGTACTTTGGTTAGAAAGATAACTGAAACTATATTAGAATTATGACCAAGAGATTAAGGGATTTCTTGAATTCATATGCTGTCATGTCTTCTGTGGTACTGCTTGTTGGATTTCCTAAGCTTTTTACAGATATTTTGGTGATTGTATTAATGTGTTTTGTCGTTCGATATGTTACTCAGTTCTTCAAGAGGTAGTGCATCTCTTCCCTTCTCATCAATCATCTTAATTAGTAACATAAATTGCATTTGGCCATTTCTTAACATGCAGGTAGTTTAGTGGGATATAATGATATATATAGTTAGTTAATAGCACTTCTAATTGCGCTAATTCTTGTTATTTAGGACTACTACATATATCTCTGCAGAGAATATTTGACATGCAGGTAGCAAACAGCACACCATGGCATTTCAGTATTCATTTACATTTTCTTAAAAAGCAAAAATGCTTAACCCTTGTCTTCTTGCTTCGCTAATTTCCTTCATTTGTCTCTATCAACCATACTATAGGCTTTATGTTAAATTTTGGAAGAAGCATAGATGTATGTATAGCACCTTTACAAATTTCTACAATAATCAGATGATAACCATTGTTCAAAAACTCAAAGTTGATACCTTTCCTCCAACTTCCTTCACTGCGATAGATGTAAATTAGAGATCCAAGCCAAGCCACAATAAGCAAAGCCCTTTCATGTGGAGATTATATGTTTATATTATTATAATCCAATTGATGTAAATCCTTTCTAGTGCTATGCAGCAATATACAATTTTGAGATCCCTTTATATCTTATCATCCGATCTAGTCCTATTTCCAGTTCTGAATATGCAAGTAAATGTTGGATTATATATTCTTTCTACACAATACTTCCACTCACGTCTACTAATTTATAATATAATGCTCAAGATTTTCCATTAATGTATTGCTCAAGGAAAGCTGCATGTAGTGCAAGTTTAGCCATTGGGAACTTTTGGTAGTTTCCTCAATGGCAGTGTTTTTACACCAGCATGAAAATCCAGCCTTATACTTTATAGCTTCTCAATTGCTATGGAATATCTGTGCATGTTGTAATTGATATTACTGTGTCAAATTGGTCTTCTCTCCCCTTCTAAACTTTATACTTTTTAATCTCAGGTATGTGTGGTAAGAAACAAAATCCATTCTCACGTGAGGAAGCAAATGTAGATTGTTACTTGGGAGTTTAAATTAGTTGCAGCCGGTGTATTTGGTATGGCTGACTAGGGAATATCTTGATATAGCCTGACTTAGAATTTCTTAAAGCTACTTTTCATGCCAACTATACACCGCCATGAATCTTATTTGAACATTTCTTTACTTCTTAGCTTGTATGGATGCCGTTTGATATTCTTTACATTGTAATAATTATATTATTATTGGGAAATGATAGTTTAGACTTTTGAATGGTGTAAAGTGTGAAATGCACCGTAATACCATCAAAATGAAGAGTGGTGGTGTAATTAAAAATAACATTTTTGACATTTCGAAACATTGAATAAAACTGCTTAAAACTTTTGCCTTTTTTCATATCTGAAAAGCATAGTGAGAGGAAAATATACGGAAATTGGATTTAGTTTTTTTTGTTTTACGTTGTTCTCTGCTCCCAGCATTTACTGGATTTTCCTCACGAGCATAACTGAACATGACTCAGGTTGTTCTATTAACTTAACAATGTTTATTTTGACAAATTTAAGATTTATGCATTTTCTAAGACTGTTTAATTTATATTCTGATGCGATGGTCTTCATTTTAAATCATGTCATACTTTTTTAGTCAATAAGAATGTCGGAATTTTTAACTGTATATAGAGTTATCATTGAAAAATTAACTTAGAAAAACAATTAAGAACCCATATTTTGAAGAAAAAGACAGAAAAATGAAAAAATAAACATTGTTTTAGAAATAAACACACACCCCATCCAATGCTTTATATTACAGAGGATTTAGGTAGTGTGTTGTCCAACCAACCGAGAATGAATTTTTTGGAAATAAAGCACCCACTCCACAAGATAATCTCAAAACTATTGACATTTTATTAAAGAAACATGCAAATTATAAGAAACAAGTAGCCATGTTTGGAAAAGCTAAAGACTAGGATGTAAATCTTTACAACTAGGGGTTATATAATCAGCAACGAGGGTGGTCATGTGGGACATAAAAATCACCACAAAAAAGTATGAGAAAAAAAAGGTACCCACTACTACACTCCATTCTCAGCATAAATAAATACTAAGGACATTCACACCTGGGTCAATGTTGTTGTGCCAGAAGACTCTATCTTGTAAACCTCTAAGTTTGCAGTAGCCACAGGAGACAAGTTATAAATCTCAGGAGATCGAAACTCATCACAGTCTCTGGAGCCATTTTTGGTGAAAAATGCAATAAGAGTATTCATCATCCTACTCACAGCTGACTCGAATTCCTTTTGGCCGTTAGCCGGAGTTGTAGAAATAATACTTGGAACTAGATTATGTACAACCGACCCGACCGGAGCCCCCTCCACGTATGATTTACATGCTGTCAGTATGAAATATGCTCGGGTTCGGAAATGCCCTGCAACAAAATCCTCGAAGGGCTGCACCACAAGGAACGTTAAGATACATGAGATCAATTATCATTTAGCCATATTCAGGTGTTTGACTGCGTTCAGGAAAATAACAGAGTAACCTACAAATGACCTATGTCAGCAAAAACAATGAAACAGGTTGGAAAGTGACAATTCAGAAATAATCTGCATTTCCCGTTTATCAAGTGCTCCACAATTTGTAAAACGAATTACACATTAGCTCTTTCTTTTTACTTGATAATACTTGCAATGGATTTTGGCCAGTGGCAAAAAGATTCTTGATTCGCAGCAGTACTACATATCTGTCACTTGAAGTATTTATTTGGAGCTTCTGCATTTGGCATAAATGCTTTCTTATTTTTTATTGAAGCATGTTCATAAGAAATTTTTGGAGACTACACAACAGCAAACACCCATTACTTTTCCTGCCCAGTGGTTTTTTAATTTTGTTTTCTCCATGACACCCCAAAACCAAGTTTTGCCCCTTCCTTGCTATCTTAGACAATCTTCCCTGTCCAATTTTCTGGTATCACTCTTTCTTGTACAAACTATTGAAAACATTAAGCAAAATGGAAACAAGGTAACATTTTTTAATAAATAATAAAAATATAAATTAAAACAGTCGGAAAGATATCGAACTATCAAGACAAAGGCATAACCAAGAATGCAGAATCAGATATTGTTCTAGTTTACATACCTTTGGAGGTTTACGCAGGGTATACATCATTGTCTTCAAGGAATAAATAAATGTCTTTTCGTTGTACTCCTTAGATCTTCTTTGCCCCTCCGGACCAGGAAATGATGATAAATATCCAGGCTCATTAAAGAAAGGCTTCTCATTTAGAATTAGAGCCTGTATTGAAACCAATACTTGTAGCATGGTTGATTTTTCTGGAATCCAGTTTTCACTATTCTTACCATGCCAAGTTCCCAGAAGACTAAGGCACACTTTTCCACATTCATATAGATTTGGATTTAGTCTTAGGCCACCTGAGTGGTAGTAAACTTTCTGCAGAAGATAATAAGTTTTACATTATACACAGCATAAGACACCTGAAAACATGTTAAACATTGATGATACATACCGGTGGAACCCCAGGATAGTTAGAAGGAAAGAGGCAATCAAAAAAGAAAAGACCATCATGATATGGTGTGCCTTGAGGTCCAATGATGACAACCCTTAGAAGCTCCATCTTTGATTCACTAACTCTCACAAAGATTGTATCTGAAAATGAAAGCAAATAATCATACAGAATAATTTCAATTTCACCACAATGATAAAAGGATTGATTGTAAGAAAAGAAGTTAAACGATTATTTACCTTTCTTCCAAAATAGATTTTAAGGATGGCAATTGTTATTAGAAAAACTGGATTGAAAAAAATGCAATAGGAAGACACCTCAAATAATAAATCTCTAGAGAAAACATGAGCAAATATCATCTTACATATAAAGGATAAAGAAAAACTTTTCTAATGAGAGAAAGAGATTTTACCAGGCAGATTTTCCTCTAAAATTTTCCATTCCTCCAGGATCTTTTTGGCCCAATTTTTAGGTTTCTGTATCATTTTAGAAAAGCAATATTCTATTCCATCAGTTGATTAAAAGTATGGGAAATAGTGGGTAGAAAGCTAGAGAAATAAAAAGAGAAGTGTATGAATGATAGATGATATTATGCGATAGGAAGAGAGACATAGAAAGAAATAATTACTGTGAATGTGTTTGGAGTTGTGAGATGCTCATGTATCATTAGTTCATAACTATAAATATATATGTCCTGTATATACAACCTATCGCCCAAAAATATTTCACAATATTTATCACCTGAGACTCTGAAGTTCCCTCCTTATCATAGTGATGTTCAGGAAAAGAATCAACAGTATCAAATTGCTTGAATTGTTGAAACTTCTGTACGACCATATCATCAATTTCATCCACTTTTCCCTTTGAACTAGATTCTGCACGGGGAAAGGTCACAGCCTGCTTGACATCACTAGAAGAAATGTCCTTCAACCAAGGCAGTGATGCTTCCACCCCAGGAGGTAAATCCACATTGTCAAAATGATCCTGCATACTTGAATAATTGTCTTCATAAATATCGTCATTGTAGCTAAAAGCATAATCAGCATCTTCATCTGCATCATCATCATCAATCATATCTGCGTCATCATCATCAATCATATCCTCATCTTCTTGACATGAAATGTCAGAATTGGAACCATTTTGATTGTTTGAATTCAGTGATCCTGAGGTAGAACTTTTGCAGAGATCACCACTCCCAGATGACTCTCCTACACTCATAGAATTTCCATGATTACTGATCAAAGCATCATCCTGCAAATGATTAAAAAAATACTTAAAATTCACATAGAGCAAAAGGTCATTCTAAGCACGTGCGCTCATCACCAAAAAGAGTCAGGATAACTTAATAGTCTTACACTGTCACATATTTCAACCTGTTCATTATACTCTCCTCCCACCCACACACACACCCTTTTTCACTCAATAAATGTTTTCTCTTTCAACCTCAATCACGTCAAAACTAACCCATCATAATATAACATGCAAGATTGACACACGATTTGACTTTGCACATCAATGTAAAATTAGTAAGTCAAGCAGTAAGCCACCATGTCACAAGGTTTCTTACTCTGTTGGAAGATTTAAGAACTTTCTATTACTAAACTGTAGGCATGCTTAAGATTCACCTACAGGTATTGATAGGTTATGAACTCAACTCTTATAGGGACTTAGAAATTATGAGGTGCTTAAGTCTCACATTGAGTAGTATAGGATGTTCTGTGAACTTAGTGGATTGGGTTTCCTCCCTTGACAACTAGTTTTGAGAGTGTTTATCAAACTAACTAATTTTAGGGGGAGACAAACCCTTATCTATGAATTTAAGATGTACCAACTAGTTGTTCAGAATAGGATCATACCCAAAATGTAAAGACCTGTCTAAATGGCCTTCAAACAAAAAGACAGGGTTCATGGTTTTTCATGGCAGTAATATAAATGTAATACAAAAACTCAACAGATACTTCCATACTTCCAAATCAAAAGCACTAACAAACGCATTTCCAAGGTCAGTCTGTTGGCTATTTTCAAAGGTAACATAGGCTGATGGTCGAATCCTTACAAAAAAAGAGGGGGTTTTATGGCATTTTAAGCATTGTTCCACCCCCACATTAGTTAATTTCGCTGTAAAATTCAATGGCGAGGTTTCTATTGTTGAGTTGCACAACAACCACAAATCAACACACCTGAGGTGGGATAACGTGAAACGTAAAACAAAAAAAAAAAAATCAAACCAGGAAAACAAAAGAAGAAAAGAGGGAAAAAAAAAAAAAATATATCATAAAAAAAAAAAC
>Ga0099822_1007340_pt1 | contig 14259 bp, 11 predicted proteins | sample CowpeawhiteBW_FD_76839 | JGI IMG/M metagenome (GOLD analysis project Ga0099822, IMG submission 76839) | Root nodule microbial communities of legume samples collected from California USA - Cow pea white BW | ecosystem: Host-associated > Plants > Roots > Nodule | place: USA: California | collected...
TATATAATATATATATATATATATATATATATATATATATATATATATATATATATATATATATAGTCCTATTCTTTCTCTTAATATATCAAATGTATAATCTTTTTTACAAAAAATAAATTCACATTGAAAATGATTATATCATAAAAAATTTAATTGTTTTAATATTAAATATTAAAGAAAAATTTATAGTTGTATAAATTTTCAAATAATACAAAATAATTACTAATAAATAAATAATTACTCATAATTAACATTTTATAGCATTTTCAACATTTATTATTCCTATAAATATTAAGAAAAAAATAATTGAAATATATAAATCAACTTGATAAATATCAAGTAAAAAATAATTAAGCGAGAAAATAAAATTTATATATAAAAAAAGATATTATTCAAATAAAATAAATCCTAAATGAAAAATAATTTATTTAATTACCTAATAGTAAATTTAAAGTGTTTTAATAATTTAAAATAAATATAAATATATAAAAACAAAAAACAAGTATATAAACAAAAATAAAATAAATATATAATATTTATTTTCGTCCCTGGTTTAAAAGTTATGTATTAATCGTGATTGAGTTTATTTGACATTCTACATTATAAACGTATTTTAGTTTAGATGCACATTTTTACTTTATATGCTTTTATATGTAAAAATATATATTTAAAACATTTCTATATTTAAAATCTTTTGTGGATGAAAACAATTTTCTTAAAGAAAATACTATTATCTCAAGAATGAAAAGTAAATGCCAAGTGTTGCATGAGAAGGTCCCTCTAATGATGGGTAATAATTCCCTAATTGTCATCTCACCATAAAGTAGTGTAGGGTATACACGTGCATTGTGAGTTGTTATTATTAATTATATGTAGAATATAATATATTCCAGATACATAAATCTCATTTTATTATATCTAAAGATGCATTTTATTAGTGCTTCCTAAATATTGCTACCATTCAAATTTTCTTACTTTAATGATACTTCTTACATTGTAAGAAAGAAAATATTCTGTTTTCGTTTTTACTTTATTAACATTTTATGTTTATGAAAAAGGGATTTATTCTGTCTGTACTCTAGAAAAGATATTTTACACTTTTGTTCATTTAATATCTTACATTTATAAATAATTTATCACTTTAGTGATTGAATATAGGATATAAGATTGATTTTAGTTTTTGCAAGAATGATTAATCTGGTGTTATCCATAAATAGATAACAAAAAGAAAAATAATCATAAATATTATAGCTTTAGTGTCAAAATGGTGTTTAAGCTTATATTTTATTGACATAATATTTTTGCAAAACTAAATAATTAATGTTATAAGTGATAAATCATACTTTTGGTTCTTTTCATTACTAAGTTGGTAGTGGTGCATTACTTGTTCACTGACCCAATTAGTGATCCACCTTTTATTAGTCTACTCTTCTTTTCAAATCACCAAATCTGTATTGTTATTTTAAATAGTTATCATGAAATTAAAATTAAAATTTGATTTTTATCACTTTTCTATAAGGATCTAATGGTTTACATATGGTAGTCATTAAGAATTTAAATGTGTTTGGGTAGAAGATGAAAAAAAATGTACAAATATAAGAAATAACATTATATAATATGTATAAACATATTATCTGTGTTTAGATGAAGCAATTTAAGAGAGTAATTTATTTATTTGGAAAATTTAAATATTTTTTGGGAGTAAAATAACTTGTTTGGATGGGAAAATTAAAAGAAAATTGAAATTGAGGAATTTTAAAAAAATATTTCAAATCACTAAAATAGTAGAATTTGAAATTCACTAAAAAAATGAAGGAAATTGAAATTTCACAATTTGTGGAATTTCTCATTGTTCAATATCATAAGTGTCAATTCAGCTTAGATGACCTAGATGACCTAAACAGGCTAGGCCGATTCGACGACCCATATGGGTCGGGCCAACCAAATGATCTAGACAGACCGAGCAAGATCGGGGATACAGACGGGCCAGGCAGGCCCAACTACCAAAACGAGCCAAGCAAGCCCGACAACCCAAACAGGTTGGGCATGCCCAACAACCAAGACAGGTCGGACCTAGACGATCCTAACAACCCAGACGGACCGGGCCGTACAAATATTGAAATTCATCCAAATTTGGCCGAGTTGACCTCAACCGAAATTTGGAGAAAAATGGTCTAGTCTGCATTGGCCGAAATTTGGCGGAATGTGATTGAGTTGGTTTCGATCTAAATTTGGCCAAATTGGACTGAGTTTACATCAACCAAAATTTGACCGAATTTAGCTGAGTCAGCTCGATCAAAATTTGGCCAAATTTAAATATTTTAAGATTACAATTAAATTTGTTAAATTTAATTTCAAAAATTATATATTAAATATATATTATTAAAATAAAATTTTATCTCATAAGAGAAATTCAATTATTTTATCCAACAAGAGATTGAAATGTAAGGTATTTCAATTACTTTATCCAAACAGATTATTTAAAAAATGTAAGGAATTCAATTACAAGAATTTCAAATGCAATGTATTTCAATTTTTTAGAATTTTTGAAATGTTTCATCCAAACACAAGGTAAAGTTTTGGGTGGAATATGGTGTTATAATTTCCTATAAATTTGTTCGCAATTCATTGGTGTCAAATATTTTCATAGTATCCTTTTGAAAAAAAAAATCATCAATGATAACATAACTGATAATTTTTTTGCGTAGTTAGCTCCAATGAGAACACAAAGTGTGTAAAGAATTCTAGGTTAGGGATTCTTTTGTATCAGAAGTCTTCTTGATAAGGGTTTCAAAGAAGCATGTTCAGTTGTAATAAACTATAATATAAGTAAAGGATACTACTAAGGTACTTCTGATTAAAAATGCTTCTGCTAGAGGGGAGAGTACTAATGTGGAAAAAGACTCACACTTAAGAGTGAGATTATATAAAATTCAAGTGTGAATTTGAATCTCTCATTGCGTAGAAATAATAAAGTTAAGCGAATATGAGAAAAAAAAAGACTTACAAACTCATTATTTCAAAATTTTATGAAATAAGTGATATCATAATATTTTATATGAGTTTGTTCATAATTTATTGGTATCGAATTTCCTTAAAGTATTTTCCTCGAAAGACTCCAAGAGTGTCTGAGTGTAATGCATTGAAGGAATACATTCACATATTCACATGCATGCAAATGTGTCTTTATGCCAATACCAAACTAGCTTCTCAACAAATTAGAGGGGTTTCCCTTGAATCAAATAAGTGTCGACTCCACAACGTTTCATGCCTTTCCTCACACTTTAGTTGAACCAAATAAGGAACATATCCTCACATCTACACCTTCCCTTCTTGGCTTGTTATGGAGCTTTGGAAGCCTATAAAGGTTTAGAAAACTCATACGACGATTAAGAGATATGACTCAGTTAGATGCGAGTTTATGTATTATATGATGGTAAGGCTAGAATTTTGTAATAAATGGATTAGTCGTTGATTCTTCTATTGTGTCTATTATGGTAAATGGAAGCTCAACCTAATAATTTCAACCAACAAGAGGTTTGAGGCAACGGGGCCTAATGGCTTCATTCTTAGTAGCTCAGGGGCTAGCAAGAATGGTAAGACAAGCAACAAAGAAATAATTATATCAAGATGTGAGGGTGGGGAATAAGGGAATTAAGGTTGGCTTATTACAATTTGTATATGATATTCTATTTATCTGTGAAGAAAAACACATGTAACATAATGATTATAAAAGCTATTTTAAGAAATTGAGTTTGTGTTTGGACTTAGGACTATTTTTTTTTATATAAAAGCAAGATTGGAGGAATGAGGATTAAGAGAGAAGTATTGGATAAATTCTCTTGAATTCTAAATTATACATATGAAAATCTTGTTCAATACCTATGTTCGCAAAAGGGGGAAACCTAAGGTAAAACAATTTTGGCAAGAAATGTTAGAAAAAGTGAGAAAATGACTAACTAGTTGGAAAGGCAAATGTTTGCCTAATAAAGTCAGTCTTTTAAGCACTTCCTTCGTGTTGCAACATGAATCGCGACGGGATGATGAACCAAAAATTAAATTTGGAAAAATATAGTTTGGAGTCGCTACCATAATTTATTCTGGAAAAATACGAAAAAACAAAAATAAATAAGGTAAGGTCAGCAAGAAACCAGATTTTGGTTCAAGAGTTGGTTACGCGTGGGGAAGGTATTAGCACCCTACAGCGTTCGTCCTAAGACGGTACCTTTAATTAAACATGCAAAAGGATGTGATTTTCAAAATATTTATTTTCCCCAAAAATAATAATAAAAGAATGTACAAAAGAAACAAAAAGATTTTTTTTTTGTTTTTTGGGTCCGACAAGGATTAATCATTGCTCCTATGTATCTCCATTTAGAATGGAGAATTAAGGTTACGTGGTTCTTAAATGAAAAACTATTTGGAAAATGATTTATTTATTTTTTGATAATTTTGAAAACTTTTTTATTTAAATTTTTAGTATTTTTAATTATTTTAAAGTTGGTGTCACACGACGCAAGCAACCGGACAGACACTAAAAATAAATTCTTTTGTTTTTAATTTTTTTTAATCTTTTATAATTTTTTCATATTTTTTAAAAGGTATTTTATAGTGGATGTGGATGTCATTACGATGTGAGCAACTAGATAGATATCAAAGAGTAAACAAATAAAGTTTTTTTTTATATCTATACATATATTTTAGAAAAAAAAAGTCTAAATTGAGTGTCACGCGACGCGAGCGGTTGGATAAACACTAAAAAAATGGAAAAAAAATATTTTTTGATGATTTAAAAAAATATAATGAAAATTAGAAAATTTAAATCAAAAGAAAAAAGAAATTGGCAGTGACATACCTTAAGAAATTTTCAATATCTCTTCTTCTATATCAATCTCACCCTCTCATTTTGTACACTACCTTTTTCTCTTTTCTTTTTCTTGCCTTTTTTTCTAATATTTTTGTGTTTTTTCCCAAGACAGATAAAAATGACATGTGTCTGTGTGAGTGGTAATGAGAGAGAAAGACAAAGTGTAGAGAATGTTTTCTTTTTTTTTCGATCCCCTTTCACATGACAAACTGTGTATTTATATTCACACATTGTAATATCAATACAATCATAGCCTTAATTGTAATGAACAATATAAAGAAGGAATCGGTCACGATAACACATCACGAGAATCAAAAAATCGTAGCAAATTAGAGCATAATACCAATCATCATCAGTAATATTAATTATAATCATTAGAAGATATATTGTTTCTAATTATTATAATCATATCATTATTTTCTATTTTCTCTATCATGAACAAAGGGCAAAAAATACGTTGTGTTGTTAGGCTCTTCTTCTTTTTCTCCTTTTTTTTCCATCTCTCTCTTTTTCTTCTTTTTGCTTTTTTTGCTAAAATTAAAGTTTGAAAATCTTTGAAGAAAATTTTATTTCACCTTCTTTTTATTCACCATTAATTAGAAAAAATTCTTTTATTTGTTTTTTTTTTCAAAAATAAATATATTCATCTAGACAAAATTGGGTGTTGACACTCCTTATTATCTATCTTTCTTTTAAACATCTAAAATGTGTGTTAAGAGCTCATAATAACATAAAGAAACTTCCTTAGGGGCTGTAAATATGAGGATAGAAAGACAACATGGATCAAATGAGAAAGCTTATGTAAATATAAGAAATAGGGGATGCTGGGTATTAGGGATGGAAAACCAAAGGAAATGGAAAGATGTTCTATAATCTAAGTATGGATCTTGGAGGAATTTAAGTGATTTTAAGACAACAAACAATGAATCTTGGTGGTTAAAAGATCTAAGGTCTGTTTGTTGAAGCACATAACACAATAATTGGTTTAAAAATAGAGTAATGTGGAGAGTAGGATAAAGAACAAAATTAGGTTATAGGAGGACAAATGGGTAGAGAAACTTCACTCTATTCCATATTCCCTAGGTTATATGCAATTTCAAATTGTAAAGCTAGCACTCTAAGTGAGTTGGGGGATGGTCACATAGTGAATGGGTATGGACTTTAACTTGGAGAAAAACAATATTAGACTAGGAAAAATATAAGAACACGACTTAATGCATATCATAAATGTTAAAATGATTAAAAGAAATTGTGATGATTTTTGGGTATGGATGGAGGAAGATGAAGGAAAAAATATAGTAAGGTCTGCCCACAATCAAAGTACTATAGGAGCGAAAGATAATAGTGTTTTTAAATCTCTATGGCTCTTAAATGTGTTTCTGAAGGCACAAATATTGGGATCTAGGTAATGATGGATAAGGTGGTAATTAAAACAAAGCTAACAAATAAGGGTATACATTTAGGTAATATCTTATGCAAGTTGTGTGCAAAAAGTGAGGGGAGTGTCACACATCTCTACTTTGACTTTAAAATAACCAAAGTAGTGTGAGCGATGTGTGATATGTGAGTCGATTTGAATATAGTAAATCATAACAAACCATGTGTCAATCTCCAACACTTTCATCTTATGCAAATAAATGAAAAATAAAGTCAAATATGGAAAGGAATGTGGTTGACAATTATTTGGAAAATCTAGAAGTTGAGAAACAAGGTAATTTTCAAGCAAAGGAAATTTACCCAGAAGAAATCTTTTGTATAAAGACAAGTAAGTGCATGGACTTGGTTGAAACATAAATTATCAAGTATAACATTCTCATACAGTGATTGGTACCAATACTCAATTCAATACTTAAAGTCATTGTGATTATTATTAAGGAGTTATTATTCAAGGACAAACATACACTTAGTTTGATAGAATGGGAGTGATGGTTTATTTTTATAGAAATAGAGTGTTATGGGAAGGCTTGAGGAAGATATGTTTTCTTTTCTGTAGAGGATGAGTTTAGTAGAGTACAACTTTTGTTCCTATATGGAATTAAACATCGGGACAATACAACTGTTCTACTCTGGGAATGAAACTAGGAGACAAAAAGCCATTATGTTTTGCTATTGCATGGACTAGGACACTGTTGTGAAATTAAGTAAGGATAGGCAACTATTAGGAAAATGCCATTATGTTAGCACTATCATATTAGGAGCATAATTTTATGATGTTGTGTAACCTTAGGGATAATATGTAGTGGAAGGACCTGAGAACCTTTTTTGCTACTACATGTACTTACCATTGCAAATGTATAATGTTGTTATACTGGTCTGCATATAGACTACTGATAACTCAATTTCTATATCTTCATATTGAAGCTTATTGCACTCCCTTAACATCTTTGTTTTTTTTATCTTTCAATCATAGCTTAGATATGTGCCTTTTAGGTAATTTTCAACAACTGCAGTATCGCCCGACGCATCTGAACTGCCGCTAGGCGCCTACTCCCCGTTTTGGTAATGCCTGACGACATTTATTGTCACTCGACGCATCTTAAAGGAGAATTTTCCCTGTCTTTGATGCCCGACATTGTCCCAATGCAACCCACGCTAACGAAAAAATGTTTATTTTTTCAGCACTGACCTTTGTTGATTATTTTGATCATAACTTTCACTACAGGTGTCCAAATGAGTTAGGTGTCCAAATGAGTTTGTTCTTATTCCGTTGGATTTTACACTCAAAGAGCTTTAATTGAAGTGGTAGAACACAACTTTTGGAGCTTTGTACGAGATGTAGTGTAATCTGGAAGTTCTAAAACGTTACATAGACAAAGCATTTCAATCACTTTTTGTTAGAATATATTTACAATATGGTTTTGCCCTTTATTATATCTTTTGTCTTTTATGTAACAATAAGGTGATTCTAGAAATAGTTTGTTGCTGATTGTCAATAGTGGTGTTGACTTACCTCTTAGGCTCTATATAATATTGTTTTTGTGCTCTCCGAAATTTGAGGAAATATATAAGATATTATGCCTACTCTATATTTCTCTCCATTCTAACATGGTATATAGAGCTTGACAAGTGATTTTCATGGCTGACGTCCCTGATCGCTCCACTACTCCCTCTCCCGTCCTATTCTCTTATACTATATCAGAAAAGTTATCTAATACAATTTTTTTAATATGGAAGCAGCAGATTGAACCAATTATCAAGGCCCACCGCCTTCACCGATTTGTGGTCAACCCTAATATCCCACCAGAATACACCTCCCTTTCTAATTGTGACCAAGGGAAAGAGAATCCCGATTATACTCTATGGGAGACACAAGACCAACTTCTTCTCTCATGGCTACAATCTTCCCTCCTTGCTTCGTTCCTTCTGCGAGTTCTTGGGTGTAAGCATTCTTTCCAGATTTGGGAAAAGATTCACTCCCACTTTCATACTCAAACCAAAGCCAAAGCTCGACAACTGCATCCTAAACTTCGTAACATGAAGAAAAGGGATCGTTCCATCATTGAGTTTCTGCTTCGTCTCCAAACGATTGTTCATTCCCTTTAGTCCATTGGTGATCCCGTCTTTGATACTGAACAACTCGACATTCTCATTGAAGGTCTCCCCCCTGAATATGAATCCTTCATCCCGTTGCTAAATATCAAGCCTGAACTGTTTTCTTTTGCTGAAATCGAGTCATTAATCGTTGCTCAGGAGGCTCGACTCGAGAGGTTCAAGCAAACCGGTGATAATTTTTCTCTTAATTTCACTCAGGCCAACTCACAAGCAGCTTCTAGTCACCATGGTCAAGTTGTACCCACTCATTCTGCATCCTCTCATACTCACTTTACTCACAAAGGCTATAGTTATCGTGGTTGTGGTAATCAGGGGCGTCGCATACTGCGACCCATTGCTATCATCACTTTGATCCCAACTACACTGGTGTTTCTTATGGCTCTCTTTTGCGACCCAATCTTGCTCCCTATTTTCCTTATGCTGGATCTTCTCGTGCTTTGCCTCAATCACACCCACCACCACATTCTGGCCAACCCCAATTTCATCTCACCGCAATAGAGCATACTTCAACTCCACCACAGATCAATCTTGCTACCCCTGTTCAACAGTCACAAAATTGGTTTATCGATTCAGGGGCTTCATATCATATTACAGCTGATCCTCATAATCTGATGGAGATTGTTCCTACTCCAACTGACACCATTATGTTCCTAGGCAATAGACAAGGTCTGCTTGTACATCTCTGTGGTTCTGCTATGTTTCTATCTGCTACAAATCCCCCTGTCCCTCTTCTTCTAAAAAATTTGTTACATGTTCCTTATATTAATAAAAACTTGGTTAGTGTTAGCAAATTTGCTAGTGATAATCATGTTTATTTTGAGTTTTACCTCTCTCTTTGTTTTGTCAAGTCACAGGTTGACCACCCTGTTCTTCTCACGGGTTATCTAGGATCTGATGGTTTATACCAATTTCCTTCACTTTCGCTGCATTTTGTTTCCAAGTCCTCTTAGTGTCATCTCTCACAACGCTCTTCAATTGCTGCCTCTAGTGTTCCTTTGTCATCTTCACTTACATCATCCACCAATTCTGTTGTTTCTCTATACTCTTTGTGGCATCATAGACTATGTCATCCGTCATCTTATGTTTTACAAAATGTTCTAAAACATTGTAATCTTCCTTCCATAAATAAAACACTTGTTGACTTTTGTGTTGCATGCTATATGGGTAAATCTCATCAACTTAATTCTCAGTCTTCTTTCACCACTTATACAATTATTATATTTCCTTTGTTGATGCTTACAGTCGGTACACCTGGATTTATTTCATAAAAAAAATGATACTTTACATATTTCAAACAATTTCAAAACCATGTTGAACTACAACTCAATCATAAAATTAAAGCAGTGCAAACTGATTGGAGTGGTGAGTTTCGGCCTCTGACTCAATTTCTTCAATTTGTTTGCATTAATCATAGACACATTTGCCCTTACACCCACCATCAAAATGGTGTTATTGAACATAAGCATCGTCACATTGTTGAAATAAGACTCACCCTTCTATCCCAATCTTCTCTTCCTCTCAAATTTTAGGATTATGCTTTTCATACTATTGTTTACCTCATTAATAGACTGTCTACTTCTGCTATGCCTCATTCTGTTCCTTATTCTCTCATTTTTCACAAAGATCCCAACTATCACTTTTTACATGTGTTTGGTTGTGCGTGTTATCCTCACACACGTCCTTACAACCAACACAAAGTAGCCTTTCGCTCCACAACTTGCACCTTCTTGGGTTATTCCTCTTGTCACAAAGGTTACAAATGTCTAGATTCACATGGTAGGCTTTTTATTTCTAAAGATGTCATATTTGATGAACACACCTTCGCCTTTTTATGCACATCCCCTACCCCTCCTTCCTCCACTCTTCAATCTCGGCCTCATCCTCTTGGTCTTCTTCCCATTCCTGTTGTACCACCCATTTAGCATGCTCCTCTTGAGTCAACCTTTGTTTTATCCTCTCTTATATCCTCTATTCCTACATCCTCTCCAGTTAGTTCTCCCCCTAATTTACCTCCTTCTAGTTTTGCTCCTGATTTCCCTCTAGTTGCCCCTCAATCAACTTCCACTCACCCCATGCAAACTCGGTCAAAGTCTGGTATTGTCAAACCCCGCCTCTATCCCTCTCTTCTTATTACTAATGTAGAACCTCATACAGTCAACAAGGCCTTGTCTTCACCTCTTTGGAGAAAAGCAATGCAGAATGAATATGATGCCTTATTGGCAAATAATACATGGTCTCTCAGCACTCTTCCCTCGGGTCGTTCAGCAGTTAGCTACAAATGGATTTTTTGAATTAAAGAAAATTATGATGACACAGTAAACAGATACAAGGCCAGGTTAGTTGCCAAAGGTTTTCACCAGCAATTTGGCTGTGATTATTCTAAAACTTTCTCTCCTGTAGTGAAGCCTATCACTATTCAAAGTATTCTCACATTAGTTGTTACTCACCACTGGTCTATTCAAAATATCGATATCAACAATGCTTTCTTAAATGACACTCTTCATGAAGATGTTTACATGACTCAACCCCCTAGTTTTGAGTCCGTTGATTCAGCTATTGTTTGCAAACTTCATAAGTCAATTTATGGCCTAAAACAAGTCCCTAGAGCTTGGTATGAGAAACTCACCACTACTCTTATTGGTTTTGGTTTTCAGCAAAGCAAGTATGATCCATCTTGGAAATCTTGAGTATTTTTTGGGCATTGAGGTCAAACGACTCACTAATGGCTCTCTTTTACTTTCCCAAAGCAAGTATGTTCAAGATTTTCTTAACAGAGTTGGCATGGCTAATGCAAAAGGCATTTCTACTCCTCTTCCTAGTGGTCTCAAATTTTCTAAACTTAAGTCTGATTATATGGATGATCCTTCTCTTTATAGATCTATTGTTGGTGCATTACAGTATATCACTATTACTAGGCCCGAGATTGGATACAGTGTGAATAAAGCTTGTCAATTCATGGCTCAACCCCTCATGGATCATTGGAAGGTAGTTAAGCATATTTTACGCTATCTAAAAGGATCTATTGCTTATGTTTTGCATATTCAGCCCATCTCAAATGTCCAAAACAACTACACTATTCATGCCTACTGTGATGCAGATTGGGCTTCAGATATTGATGACAAACATTCCACCTCTGGTGCTTGTATATATTTTGGTTCGACATTGGTGTCTTGGTGGTCTAAAAGGTATACATTGGTTGCTAGATTAAGTGTTGAAGTTGAATATCGTAGTCTTGCCACTACTGCTATTGAAATTGTGTGGCTCCAATCTTTACTTCATGAACTTTACCTCAAATGCAATACCCTTGTCATCTATTGTGACAATCAAAGTGTTGTTGCTCTAAGTCACAATCATGTACTTCACTCCAGAACCAAGCACATGGAACTGGACATTTTCTTTGTCAGGGAAAAAGTACTCCAACAGTCCTTAATTGTTCGTCACATTCCAGTTGTTGATCAAATTGCAGATATCCTAACTAAACCTCTCTCACAAGCTTGATTTTCTGCTCTAAGACACAAACTCAATGTGATTGATCCTTTTCAATTACCTTGAGTTTGAGGGGGACTGTTAGAATATATTTACAATATTGTTTGTCCTTTATTATATCTTTTGTCTTTTGTGTAACAATAAGGTGATTCTAGAAATAGTTTGTTGCTGACTGTCAATAATGGTGTTGACTCATCTCTTAGGCTCTATATAATATTGTTTTTATACTCTCTGACATTTGAGGAATATATCATATATTATGCCTACTCTATATTTCTCTCCATTCTAACACTTTTGGTGCATTTAGCAAGGCCTTGGAGCAGATCCTCCCTTAACCTAAGGGGCTTCTTGATTGCACATGGAATGGCCTAAATGAAGCTGGGCCAGGGTTGGCATTAGTGTCACATCACCAACCACAACAGAAATGGGCCTGGCAGCACACACTCTCAGAACACAAAAAAGGGAGACAAAACAACTTTTGGAGGGGTGGCAACAACTTTTTTAGAGGATTTTCTCATATTCTGTTATGGGGAACGTTTGTTTTTTGGAGAGAGGAAATAGAGAGAGGAAGGAAGGTGAAACGAGAGATCATGAATTAGGGATCGGTTTGGTTTTCTGAATATGGAAAGGAGTAGGAAGAGGTCTCAAGCTTTTCTCTTGGATCAATGTAATTTCAGCAAAGTGATACATTATTGATACTTTTGGGTTAGTTTTAATTCACTACAATTCTAAGTTTTGTCCACTATTCTCATGGTTTTCTTTAGTGTTAGTTTCACTTAGTTCTTTGCTTTTCAAATTTGCATGATAATGTGTTTTAAGGTTTGATTATGTTGTCCGATAACACTAGTTATGATTTGGTAAGCTTTGGTTGGTGCTATTTTTTTTTTCAGCTTTCAAATTAAAGTAGTTTTCATTTGATATTTGTTATTTAGTAATCTTGAGCACTATTTCATTGGTCTTGCAACCACCAATCAAAGAAATTAATGTTTAGTCATTGTTTCATTTTAACTATTGTTTTATCTCTTAGTTAAGTATGCCTTTTATTTAAGTTAGAGCTATTATTATTCTACCGATGCTTTTCTTTTAACATTTATTTTTATACTTTATTTTGATCATGCATTTCATTTAATCCGTGCTGCATTTTACAATCCACTCTTGCATTTTAATTCTCCTAGCTATAGTGAAAGTAGTACCCATGTTCTCGTGTTCTCTTGTTTTCTATTACACATTTATCTCTTTGGTTAAATTATGTTTTCATGTTGCATTTATCATTTTGTCAAGTTGGGCTACAGTTTTAAAAATCAGTTTTGGGATCATGTTAGCTCTAGGTTGCAAAGTAGTTGGTCAATTAATTTGATGTTTCTTTCAAGTCCATGTACAACCATAATTTTCTGCATAATTTTTCATTTACAGCCTTGTAATATGTTTAGTTATATGTTGCTCATTGTCAAAGTAGTCTAGTTCTTTTTGTGGAGTTAATCTATAGCCTTAAGTAGTTTCTTTTTGTTTGAATTGAAATGTGTAACAGTCAGGCATTTTAAATGAGTCACTTTCATTAGTTTAGCACATTGCAATTGCCTTTATCTCAGTTTTATTGTCTATCTCCCAAAAACATGTATTTTGCATTCAATCCACTTATTGCATTGGTCCTATCTTTGGACTGACCTGAGTTGATCCTTATACTACATAAGTAAAAGTGATTAATTCACTTTGTTTGAGATAGTTTAGGCGACAAAAGTTGTCTACCAACTACCCCATTAGCTTCTTCCTTAACACTCTTGGTAGCATTATCCTATAAGATGAATACACCTTCTATAAAGGTACTATGTACATACTTTTTGTAAAAGGGTTAGAATACTCCAAATGTTCTACTTTAATTAATTCAGTTTTTGTTAATCGAAAAAAAAAAAGATTACAATTTCTTATCATAAGTGAAATCTTGATTATAATGTAATATATTTCATTTCATTTTTTTTTCTAGGCAATTGAAATACAAAAGGAACAATCAACATTTGTTGATAAAGATATTGGCTCCTCTTTTTTGTGCAGTGAGAGGCCCTTTTTTCCTTCACCCATTATTACTAATCGCACCCATTATTATTAAAAAGACTAAAATACTCCTCTCGATTGTACACGTCATTGCTTTTACTCCTGCTATCCATTGTTTTAGACTTGTTCCAAAAAAAGCTCATTATAAAAGCTACATTTATTTTATGGAAATCTTGTTTCAAAATGCATTTAGTATATGATGGAAAGTTTATTCTAAAAGGTGTCATATATATATATATATATATATATATATATATATATATATATATATATATATATATATATATATATATATATATATA
>Ga0099822_1007347_pt1 | contig 14252 bp, 11 predicted proteins | sample CowpeawhiteBW_FD_76839 | JGI IMG/M metagenome (GOLD analysis project Ga0099822, IMG submission 76839) | Root nodule microbial communities of legume samples collected from California USA - Cow pea white BW | ecosystem: Host-associated > Plants > Roots > Nodule | place: USA: California | collected...
TGCCACCTAAGCAAGTCACACTTGTCTTGCCATGGGAAGCTAACTCTCATCCTTGGAGAGCAAGTTTGAGAAGCTTCTAGGCTTTTCTAGAGTAGACACACTACTTTTGGCCCATTTGGCCCAGTTCCCCTTTTTGGTCCAAAATTACTTCTAAAGCCCAATTTCCTCTAAGGCCCAATACATGGCCCAAAGAAAACCCTATTCTACTGGGCCCAAAATACAAAGTCCAAAATAAAATCTTAATCTAGTATTTACAAGCAAAGAGTCCTAGGCTAGGTCTTCACATCTTCCTTGGCCCATGTGAAGTTCATCTTGGGCCTTACATGCGCATTTAAGGCACATTCCTCTTGTATTCTCCTAGCCATGGCTCTTGTTGTAGGTCCCTTGGCTCGAGGCATGTCATCATTACCCATGCAGTTACCTGTTTAAAAAATAATTGCGGGCTTTTTGAAACCTATGGATACTCATGAATACTTGTGAATATTATAAAAAAGATATTTTATAGATTTTTAAGATATAATTAAAATTACAAAAAATATAATTTAAATTGAATAAAAATTAAATTTTAATTTTAATTAAATTTAATCTAATAATGTATCGTCCTATTTAATAAATAAACTTAATTAAATGAAACATCACGATGAATAATATAAAGAGCAAAGTCATGGAATATAAATGTCACTCCTTACAGTTATCCAAAATATACTAGGAAGGAAACCAAGGCATACCACGATGCCATTAACAAAACGGGATAAAAGGTTAACAATATCCAAAATACATGCTTAAGTAGTAGGATAATACATAGGTCATAGCGCCTTAAAAGAAAACTTGGAGAAAGGGGATCCAACCCAAGGTAAGTTACGCAACGAAGTTTCCATCATCCTGATGACCACGAGGAGTTCCCACATCTGCTCACATTAATAAATTGATGATCATCGCAAAGGGAGAAAACCACACACAAGACACACAAACAAACAGAAAGGGTAAGCTAGAGTGAAAAATGTTTTATCATACAATTGCATACAATTTAAAAGACAAAGATACATAAAACAACCAAATGTGATGACTAACAAGTAAGACTCTAAGACTTAATTATCCGGATACATATAATCAGTCAGATTCACTAGATGCTTACACTTGTGGTGGCCTCTACTACTCTGCAGAGCCATTGCCAATGGGTTTCACCCTACCACGCACAAGGTTAGCCTTCAAACATCTAAGGCCATTATCCTGCCAAAGACTAGGACCTCCTACTACTCTCACCACTTTAGTCAGTACGCTCTACATGAGACTAACTGACTCTCTAGAGTTTCAAGATGCAATCCTTACTTGAATCCTTACTAAATTATATAATGAGGCACCACCACGAAACCTTCGTGGAATTATGTCCTAACCATGAGGCACCACCATGAGCTCCCAATAAAAGGGGTCATGGAATTACGTCCTAACCATGAGGCACCACCATGAGATCTCACCAAGACATTCATGCAATTACGTCTTGACCATGAGGCACCACCATAAGCTCTCACCAAGAGGGTCATGGAATTACGTCCTCACCATGAGATCTCACCAAGAGATTCATGGAATTACGTCCTAAGCCATACCAACATCATGCATCATCAACCCAACATATATATATATATATATATCCAACCATTCAATCATGTTCTATACGAAAGATCATACCAAACTCATCAATTCCAACTCATAAACCATTTAATACATGCAAAATCTCCCAAATCATGCTTTAATAGAGTAATTCAACCAGACATGCACTAGTGCAGATTTGACTTTTTAACTCGTCTTATAAGCTTCGGTATAACCGAAGCCTATAAGGAGGCGGTGGTATTTTTGCAATTTTGTCGTACTTTTTTACCTTGGGTCTCCTAAGAACCGGTGTAGTAAGAAGTTTTATGCATCGGTTATAAATGAACCGAAGCCTATAAGGCAACCCAGTAACCAAAATTTCAAAAATGCCACAAGCATCAGATGTTTTGGCCTCGTTTATTAATTGAAATAAGGCCATAAAGCTTGTTATAATTCCCAATTCGCGAACCCTCTCCACTATTCATCTTCTCTCACAATTCTCTTTATGCGAACCCTTTGCACTCTTTGCCACCACCATTGTCCAGCTCCGTCGCCGACTATCTGCCGTCGTACGACACCGCCTCCGTCGTGCCATCTACGGTCACCAATTGCATTGTCGCCTCTCGTTGCCGGTGAGTTCGAAAAATGGGTTTCCCTTCGCATTTTTTTATTTTGCATTTTGGTTTGTTTGTGTTGCTTTGGGGTTCATAGATTTAGGGTTCAAAACACACCATTGCAGTGTCACAAAGAGACACTGCAAGAGAAGAAGTGTCATTACCATCGTGAGGTCTCCCGCATTCACACAATGCCATCAGTGGTTGCGCAAACCAGATCGGCGATAACGAAACCTGCAAATCAAAAAACCAGATCTGCAAACATTGTCACGACCCCTACAGATCCACAAACCACCACTGACAATTGTTGTTGTGCGGGAGCCACGAGCCCCACCACGACGAGAACGCCTCCACTGCGGACGCTACCACGACCATCGTTGCTTCAAGAGCTCCAGATGTGTTGTCACGAGCTTTTAATTAATTAAAAAAAATTTGACACAATGGCTTCGGTTCACATTAGAATTAAGGCTAAAGAGTAGCTTTATGGCTTCGGTTCACACCTGAGGCCAAAAGCCATCCCTTTTGGCCTTGCCCTAATATGTCTCTGTTCTGGAACCAGGGAAGAATATAAAAAACAACTGGCGTCAAAAGCCCTTACTACACTAGTGATGTGACTATCAACCAAGAACATAGGAGGAAACAACATCAGAGCACGTCCCTACCCAGTTCTCGCTTAGGCTAGAAGCCCTTGCTCAGGCGAGAGAGGTTCTCTCGCTCAGGCGAGCTCCTTTCGCCTAGGTGAGAGCACGAGCAGTGGAACAATGAGGTTTTCGCGTGTTCTCACTTAGGCGAGACCTCCTCACCTGAGCAAGATGTCTTCTCGCTCAAAATGTGAGCTCGTCGCCTGAGCGACAACGCGAACTAAAACCTGGGAGGGTTCTTGGTACTCTCGCTTAGGCGAGAGCTGCTCGCTTGGGCGAGAATATCGGGTTCTTCCACTGTTCGTACAAATAATCCAAGATAGCACCAAGAAAATAGCACAGAGTCACAACCAGTTCAATCTCATGCAAGCATAACCATCAATCCAACATTTTAAATCAAGAAACAGCAGCCAAACATCAACATATTACAAAAATGCGAAAACCCTAACTTCCCTTACCTGGAAATTGCTAGCAACAGACACAGACTCCCAAACAATTGAGCAAAAAAGCTCCAGGACCATATTCGCGAGTTGAAAACATTGGTACAAATTGAACACGAGGTTACTAAGGCAAACCTTAACTGTAACCATGAAAAATCAAACCAGAAGAGGAAGGGTATGAGTTGAGAACCAACTTACGTGGAAGAGAAATGGGTTTCTCTAGCTCAACGAGGAACGGGAACCAAACCCTAGCAGAGCTCGCGTAGGCAGTTCTAAGGGGAAGAGAAACAACTTCTACAAAGTGTTAGAATGAGAGGGTTAGGGCTGGTTTTGGGGTTTTGGGGCACCCTATGGACCAGCCTTAGGCCCAACAGATTAGGGTAGACCCTTAAACATAAGAGTAGAAAAAGTGGGTCTTACAAATAAAATATAAATTAAATTTTAATTTTAATTAAATTTAACTTAATAAAATATAAATTACTTTTAATTTTAATTTTTTGCGGATACCGGATATCTACGGGTATAGATAGTATGATATTTGTATCCGAGCTGATTAATAAACAAGTATTAAAATATCTGTTACCCGTAGATAATAAATATTTGTAAATATTTATCCACGAATATCCACAGACACACTTATTTTTGTCCTCTCTCATCTAACTTGTAGGAAAAGCTAAAGGAGATTCCTTGCAAAGCTTGTAGAAGAGCATAAATAAGAGACTTTTCAAATTAGACGTAAAGAGATTGCAGTAAAATTTGAATTTGAAATTCAAATTTAAGAAACAATTGCACCAAATTCTCCTCCCCATACTCCTGTGAGCATGTAGATCTAAGCATATGACTTGATATAAATATGAATTAAATTCTTAATTTGGAGAAGCCTGTGAGCATGTAGATCTAAGCATATGACTTGATATAAATATGAATTAAATTCTTAATTTGGAGAAGCCTATATTTAAGGCTAGATTTGCTTCAAGCTTAAAAGTTATAGTACTTGCCAAATTCAAGTCAAAAAGTTTACACAAACGTAAGCACAATGAAAATAAATAATAATAATAATAATACATGGTCTAAATTATTTTTATGCTACTTAAAATGTAGCTCAATTGTAAGTTCATTGACGAATCTAATTTTCATGAATTCTTCTAGATATAATTCTAGTAGTAGATCCTTTTTGTCATCTCCTTTTTGTCGATATGACTAGATTAGATATGACAAAAATATTCATATCCATAGATATTTGTGACTAAAATTTGTCACGGTTAACAAGAGGATACATTGAATGGGTATCTACAAGTAGCGGATAAGTTAGTACCTGCTCATTCCCAGGTCAGGGGTGAGTATTATACTACTTGTATCACCACTCATTAAAAAATAAAATTACATTTTTATCCCAAACTAATTAGATTATATGAATGTGAGTGCCTTTCTCTGTTATTAGTCAATTAGCCCACTAAGAACCTAACTCACTCGAGTTGAACCAGTGGCGAATCGGGTTGGCTCATCAATCCGGACATAAAAAAAACCCATATCACTTTTGACTTAATATCCAACTCAAAACACAAACAAACTTTTTCTTTTTAAATTTTGGGAGAGAGAAACTCACACCTATGACACTTCATTCACCTTTTTACCTTTGTTTTTCATTAGTCATTTTCTTTCCCTAAGGTAGTAATATATAATCTATTTTCTTTAGAATTATGATTTCAATTTTGGGATGAATGATTTATTTATTGTTTAAAATGAGAAAAAAAAAATAGGTTTGGACTTTTTGAATTTTGGTTACATATTAAAAAAATGTTAAATTGAAGAAAAAAATTTGTAATTTTTTTTATTGAGTCAACCTATTTAATCCACCAACCAATGATGGGTTGTGCCGAACTCAAATTTCTTGAATTCATTAATTATTGAGTCGGGTTGAGTTGACTCACCAACGGATTGAGCGTTTTGACAACTTTATGGATACTTATAAATTTAAAAAAAAAATCATGGATATTTTTCAAACAAGAACTCAACAAATGGATAGTAGATAATAAGATAAATTCTTTTAATGTGACATGAATAACTAATAGGCACTATCCAAATCGACTTGATGTGACCTAACCCACCCTAAAGTGTATCCTCTTTCGTCAATAAATACACAACTTCAATTCTTTTATCAATTAAACTACATATTTAATCTTTAAAGTTTTCATAATTAAATAATTTCGATCCACCACTAATATCTAATATAAATTAAAAAAAACATTTGAATGTATTTTTTTGTTATAAACTAATTAGTGATTTATTTTCTTAGAAATTTAATAACAATGTCTAATAATAAACTTTATATGTTATTACTAAAACTGGCTAACATTTTGTTTTAGTAATTATGTTGGACTAAAATGGTTAAGTTACGAAGATCCGGAAAACTAAATATGCAATTAACTTTTTATGGTACCAAAATTACATATGTGTGAAATTATAGGAATGAAAAAGATTATTCGAGGCCTTAAAAAGACAATAAATAAAAATCCAGCGAGAAGAAAAACGATTCCCCAAACTTAAACAAAGTACAGATGTTAAGAAACATTATCCGCCATGGAAAAAACATTGACAAGTTGTTTCGTAGATGGCAAAGCTAACAAACTATTGTACAAAAACTAAGCAATGTAATCAAGTTGCGAACCCCAAATCAACGAATGACAAATTTGCTGACACCAAGGTTTTGCAAAACCAAAACCTTGGTGTTCATTGCAAACCCTAATTCTGCTTTTCATGAATCTACCTGATAATCTTTTCCCTTCATAGCAAAGAACTCATCATATTTGTTCAATTGTTGTGACCTTTTTCAAGGCCTTGCGTGTGCCAAGAAGATGGAGGCGAACCAAACACTCTTCTCTTCAGTGACGTTATTGCACGAAGTGCCAGAGTTGGGATTTGAGGCCTACAATGTGTGCGTGCATCATCCAATGAAGATCATATCCGATGGCATATGGACTCAACATGGAAGTGCATTACCTACACAATATTCATACACAATGCTTGAGCTTCAAATAGTTATCATCTTCGTGGTCACGCAAGGCTTTCATTTCATTCTCAGTCGATTAGGGGTCCCTTATTTCGTTTCACAAGTCATGGTTGGTATCTAGTACCCTTTTGTTGGATTAATTTTCAGATTTGGGTCACTTATTTTCTAGAAATTATAAAATAGGATTGATTGATCAAAAATTTACAAAATTGAGTAAAGTCGGTCGAATCCAAACCTATATCTAAATAGAAGTTATCAGAACTCCTAGACTTCATCTCAATGTCGCAATAACTCATAACGACTTCTTTCAGAATAGAAAAAAGAAATCGTCATCAAAAGTGACCCAGAATTAAAAAAAAAAAAAAATTGTTATGTTCTATATGTAGATAGATAGTTGATGAATTGAGATCAAATTTTTGTTCTTCAGACAGGGTTTCTGATGGGGCCATCAATTCCGACAGGACCATTTGAAAAGTACAAGAAGATGCTGTTCCCGTTCGGGAGTCCAGACATCCTAAGCACACTGTCATCGTTGGGATACTCATTCTACCTGTTCCTGAACTCGGTGCAGATGGACCTAAGCTTGATCACGAAAACAGGGAGAAAGGCTTGGGTGATAGGGCTTTGCTGCTATACAATTCCCATATTGGTGGGGTGTGGGAGCATGGACTTTTTGAATTCCACGTGGGAGAGGATCCTCGGAGAGGACATTTCTATTTTGCCTGTGGTCTTCATATCTCATAGTAGTTGCTCCTTCGCTGTCATTTCATGGTTGCTCAATGACATCGGAATCCTCAACTCTGAACTCGGACGCCTCGCACTCTCCGCAGCTTTTGTCAACGATGTTGCAGGTACCAATCGACGCTGTTACATCAAAATTAAGAATGTGATGCATGACATAGTATGAGTCTGTTTGAACAAATTTTCTTTATATTTTAGAAAAAGAAAGTTGTTTCGTAAGTTAAATCTAATGTTGTCTCTCTAATTTAGTAAATGTTTAATTCTGATCCCTGTTAAATTGTAGTGGTGGATTTCACCGTTCAATTTTCCAAAATTAAACAGTTTTGGTCCTCTGTATAAATAAATGATTAATTTCAATCACTCATTAATATATATAATATCAAAGTTTAACAACATTTTTTTATGCATGCAACGCTGACATTCTTGTTTAACAATTGAACATTATATTAAAATTCGTAAAACTATACAAATCTGAAGTAAATCTGAACTGAACATAAGTCAAAATTAATCTATGCAGAAATAAATAAAAAATAAAAAATTATGATAATATTCCTATAAATTTATTTACTCATAAACTGATTTTATCTTATATACTTTCTTTGTTTTTACCTTTTTTTTTTCTATTACAAATCCTTACAAAGATACTCCAAACCGAAAATCTGGCACAGTCTGAATTAAATGCTTATTGAAATATATATGAAAAAATCATTAAGGTATATCTCTATGTGGGGTACACGTATTATAACTAGTAGAGATACGTAACATTCTTTTTTTTTTTTCAATATCACAACACTTTAGTTAAATAGGTACAATGTTTTCATTAAATTAATACGTGAATTAAAGTTTAAATAAATTGTTGAAACATAAATGAAAGTTTTGTAATAACATTGGTATTTTATCAGGTGGACTGTGGGCAGGGATTGGTGCTGCATATTTTGGCAGACAGGACATGATGATGTCTATCCGTATTAGAAACGTTACGGGATTTCTTGCTTACGTAATGTTCATTCTTCTGATCGGTCGTCCTGCAATGAGGTGGATCGTGAAGAGGACCCCAGAAGGTAGATCGGTGAACAAGGCATACATCTACGCCATCATAGTAATGTTCTTGGGATTGGGCTACTTTGCCAAGACTTTCGGTGAACCCTTCTTAGTAGGAGCTGTTATTTTTGGTCTTGCAGTCCCCGAGGGTCCTCCTTTGGGCTCTGCACTCGTTACCCAACTTGAATTGTTCTCCAAGTGGTTCCTCTGCTCCATTTTTGTCACATGTGTCACCATGAAGGTCGATCTCACCAAATGTAACTCTCTCTCCTTCGTAATGGTCATTTCTGGTCTCATCATCATGGTGCATCTCGTTCGCTGGCTTCTCTGCATCGGAATTTGCAAATACTGTAAGATTCCCTTCAAGGATGGCTTTTGTCTTGCTCTCATTTTGAGCTGCAAAGGGGTTGTCGATATCTGCTCCTATCTCCTAGTCTACGATGCAATGGTAACTACCTTGTCTGCATTTTATGAAAACATAACATGTCCCACGATTCTTTGTTCGGTAGTTGAACTCAATAACTAACTCTAACTACTTTAACTATTTTCAGGTGCAAAAGAGAATAGTAGTTGATGTTATGGTCGTCTCAGTGTTGGTCCTAGGTACAGCTTCGAGGTTTGGTGTGAAGGCATTGTACGACCCTTCAAGGAAATACGCAGGGTACCAGAGTAGGAACATCATGAGCTTGAAACACAGTGAGCTTCGGATAGTTGCATGCATCCACAAGCCATGGCACTCGGTTCACATCAAGAACGTGCTCGAGTTTTGCTCCCCGGCACCGGATAACACACTGGTGGCCGAAATTTTGCACCTCATGGAGCTAGTTGGAAGGTCCAATCCCATTTTTATTTCACACAAACTTCAGCAAAGTTCAGGATCATCATCTTACAACTATTCCGGGGAACTCATTGTAGCGTTTGACCTTTTCGAACGTGACTATGTTGGAGCTGTCACTGCCAACACCTACACTGCCATATCCCCAGCGATGTTCATGAATGAAGATGTGTGCAACCTTGCTTTGGACAAAAACGCAGCCCTTATAGTGCTTCCGTTCCATGTGAAATGGGGAGGGGATGGTTCAGTTGAGTCAGAGGATAGCAACATAAGGGCACTTAACGCCAGGATTTTAGACAGGGCACCTTGCTCTGTTGGGATTCTGGTGAACCGTGGCCCTAGCTTCAACTCAAGAAGAATAAGTGCGGCCATGGTTTTCTTGGGTGGACCTGATGATAGAGAGGCTTTGTGCTTGGCTAAGAGGTTTGCCAAAGATGTTGAGAATAGTTTGTTTGTGTTCAGGTTGATGGCACACGACAAAGATTCCTCGAATTGGGATCAAATGATTGATGATGAAGCGATGAGGGAAATAAGTGGAGCTCATGTTAATCTAGAGAATGTTAGATATCAAGAGATTACTATAGGAGATGCATCTCAGACAACGTTTCTCATCAAAGATATAGCCAACAAATTTGATTTTATTTTAGTTGGTAGACGCTATGGAGTTAGATCTTCTCAGACCTATGGGTTGGAGCATTGGACTGAATATTCAGAGTTAGGGGTCATTGGTGATTTGCTTGCTTCACATGATGCAGATACTACGGCTTCAGTTTTGGTTGTGCAACAACAACCAACTCATGAAGACCACAGATAATGTATAGTTACAAACTTTAATTAATGTATAGATTTTAATGATTTTGTTCTCTCCTTCTTAATGAAATTTTCATTTTTGAATGGATCGCTACCATACCATATATAGCATCCTTTAAGAAATAAATTGTCACCTTAAAAGATGTTGGAAATTACTATAAAAGGGACGAATCGATAAAAATAAAAATATTTTAAAGGGAAGATTAGAATTGTATGAGATAGTCTTGTTGATTCTGAGAAGTTGATGCTTAGGTTGTCTATGCATTTGGTTGTACATGCGAGTCTCCAACTCTCCAACTGTGTTTTGATGATAAAAAAAATGAGAGAATGAGAGAATGAGGGTTAGTTTGAATATAAATTTCGAGAAAAGTCTCCAACTTTGTTTTTTACAATGAACTAGAAGTGTTGGATGTTATGCTATTTGAAATCAGCAATAAATTGTGCAAATAGATTGTTCAAATAGAATTTCCTCTTTATATAATCTGATGAGTGAACTCTAAATCTCTTTTGCCCTTTACTTTTTCTTCAACACTTAACAAGATCGAATCTACCATTGCAAGATGCAGACTGTTATGTGTCATTCCTATCACTCTGCTGAGTCTAAATGAATGTAAATGGCCATATTATTATTACTTTAGTACCCAGCAACATTTTTGTTATGAACTTTGCCTTTAGCTAACCTAATTTTTTCATATTTCAATGTAATTCTAACAATGAATTTTGAGATACCATCAAGATGATGAAAAGATACCATTCAAAGGAAAAACAATACTGCATAAAAAGCTTGTATTTTCAAACACTGATTGTTTTACAAGGCTGCAAGCTATTATGAGTGTCTCCAAAGTGGAACATGATCATAATTGACACGAACAACTTCTGTACAAGTAGGTCTGCATTAGTGCCTTCACATACCTTTTTGTGCCAAGTCCAATCGAACTAGAAATTTCTTTTATAGGCTTCAATAATGACTAATGATTGCAGCTTGGTATAGAATTTTACTCTGTTCTAAAGGCATCATTGATGCAGAGGCTTGGTAAATGCATGATTACTCTTTGCTCTTTCAAAACTCATCAACAGTCCAAATTTTCTCTCAAATTTTGTTTCTATTGTTGCATCACGCTCAGAATTTAAGTTGTATACATGCTATTCACATTTAAATGCATTGGAGAACCTAAAGATTAGAACTTACCTAAAGGAAAGACACGCCAGAAGATCCAAACAAACAAGGAATATTAGCTTTTACCCTCCAAAAACTTCAAACTATGATATTGCTTAGTTTTCCTTTTTAGCAAATAAAAACAAAATGAGTAATTGACTATCCAAGAATAAAACTAGTAAAAACATCAAACTCCGTAAACAAAAAAACAAGATTACGAATTTAAGAACATGATGATGCATTCATTAACAATAGATGTGAATTGTTTAGCTTTTTTTAATAAAAAAATGGAAACTACATTTCATAGAACAGGCCAATCAAAATGGCTCATGCACGGGACCACACATCCTTAGGTACACCCTATCCAATGAACCCTCACGCAACCATTGTCTGCTAGTGACACTACAATGATGCCACATGGTCGGCGCATGTTAGCATTCGACACCCACATAAGTGGCGCGTCGGTAAACCTCCGGTAAATCCGCCCCTCTCCCCCACTCTCCGGTGGCGCAATCATAAACTAAAACAAACCCCTCTTTCACCCCTCTCGCCTCATTCAAACTCTGAATCAGCACCACCTTATCGCCAATTCCTACAAAACTAAACCTCATCCTAGTGTCGACTCTAACTTGAGCCGGTAGTGGCGGGCTCTTTATCCTACACCACTCTCCAAATCCTTTTCCACCGCCGCTTTTCCTCCGCACTTGGAAGCTCCAAAACGAAAACTCCACTGCGTGACTGGTGAGTACGTACAAGCGCCCTGCCGCAGCGCAAGCCGCCACCACGCAGCCTCCATTAGGAACAGTGCGGCTTCGGAGCCACACACGCGCCTCCACGTCAAACAGATCCATGGAACTCGCATACGCCGCGTGGGCCTCAGTTCTACAGGAAGCGCGTGGGAGCAGGTTCTGTGCCGATGCGCCAATTCTCAACCCGCCGATGACATAAAAGATCCCATCAACCGAGGCTCCAATGCAGCCGTATCGCATACGTGGCGCGTTGGAGACCACGACCCACGTGTCGGTTTCGGGATAGTACTCTTCGACTGCCGCCGTCCGAGAACTTCCGCCGGCGACGTAGATTTTCCCAGCAACAGAAGTCACCGCAAATTTTTTGCGCGGGAAAACCGTGGCAGCGCGCATTGACACCGACGCAGTCCACGTGTCGTACTGCAGCGTGGCGCTTCTGCCGACGAGATAGATCCTGGGACCAATGGAGCACGCGCGCGCGTGGGCGACTAGGAAATGGAAGTCGTGGAGGGAAATGGCATCGAAGCAGGGGACGAATAGGGAAGGGAGCCAGGCGGAGTCGAGGAGCGTGGCGACGGAGAGGCCGAGGTCGGTGGCGGCGAGGGCGACGGCGGTATGGCGGAGTAGGTGGAGGCGACGGCGGAGGTAGGAGAAGGCGGGGGAGCGGAGGAGGCGGGACCAGCGGCGGCAGACGAGGGAGAGGGCGGGGAGGGAAGCGGGGGGCACGCGGGAGAGGCAGTCCAAAACGATGTCGTCGGGGAGCGAAGATAGGGTGGTGGCGGGCGCAGGGGTTTTAGTGTGGGGCTGCAGTGGTAAGGGGAGTTTTGCGACGGCGTCGTTTGGGCTGGGGAAGCATGACTTCATGAGCCATGTGAAGTGGCGAGAATTGCAACTCTCTCTTTCTCTCTCAGAACTCATTAGTTTGACAGAAAGATTCTAGAGAGAGAAATAGTGTCAAATGATATTCAACCAGCAACCGGGTAGCGCTAAAAATACTTGTAAACAAGTAAAATTTTAAGAATGAATTTAATTAATTGAATAGTTTTTAATACTTGTATTAATATTTATTGATTATGTTACTTGAAAATGTAATATCTGTATTTAAAATTATTAAATGTTTTGGAACTGCAGTAATGTTTTATTTTTCTGGTTTTAGTGGTGATGAACGAAACGTTTGATTTTACTCAATCGGCCTGGGAAAATGGGGTTCGGGAAGGTGCTGTAATGTAACTAATATTATACTTATTATTTTGCACAAATTTTTGCAAAAAAATGAGGTACTAAAATAATTTTTTTAAGAGGATATATCTTAGGTTAATCATTTAATAGTTCCTAAATGATTTAACAGTCCCCCTAATCCACTCGATGTCTTTTATAGATGATAAATATATGAAGAATTCTCTTTATTTAAAGGAAAAGAGATAGCAATAAGGTTAAAATAGTTTTTTTATTAGAGGAGTGAGTATTTTATTTGTAGAAGAAAAAAGTCATACATGATTTCTACTTCTCTTAAAGTCGAGAATCTTTCTGTTACAAAAAATATATAGTAATCATATCCTAATTCTATCGAAAAACTCTGTCTGTATTTTGTTTTCGGTCTCCTCCTTTGACTACATCCTTTAATGATCAGCCCAAAATTTTCTTAGACAAATTGGGTATGTTTGTGCGTTATTGGACTAGGCTCACCTCAAGCCTTATCCATGTTCATCTTTCTTCTCCATTTTAGTCCTTCTCATAGTTCAACCCACGACCTCTCTGGTAGGTGGGTTAGGGCGTACATTCTCATAGGTGCTAAAGAGATTGACTTTGTAGTAACAGTTGCTAAAGAGATCAGTCTTTTTTTTTTTTTTTTAACTAAAATGTTAGTTTAAGCAGGTGCCCCTAACCTAAGTCGAGATTGAAGTTTCTTTTGTTTTATGTTGTAAAATTGGTAATCCACGAGCCCTTAGCGATAAAAAAAAAATACAAATGACACACACACAGCTGCTAAAGAGATCAGTCTTATCTTTTTTCCATACTAAAATGTCACTTTAAGCAGGTGCCCCCGACCCAAGTCGAGCTTGAAGTTTCTTTTGTTTTATGTTGTAAAATCAGTAATTCACGAGCTCTTAGCGATAAAAAAAATAATACAAATTACACACATATTATATATATATATATATATATATGTTGACCAAAATGTTAGGGGAGCCAAAATAATATACTTAAAATTTATATATTTAATATTACTGTTACTAATTCAATAAAAATGAATATATAATTTAGTATAGCTATAACTATAAAAGAAATTACACATATCCATCATTTTTTCATATTCTAGAACTTATCAAATGATTCAATCATAACTACATTTTTTAGCTATTTTTTTCAATATAAATAACCATATTATTTACAAAATATTCATTTTGCCTTTTACTAATGTGCACATATTGATTCAAAAGTCATCACAAGCATTTCATTTTATTGTTATGCGATGAGTAACGATATTGTCATGTTTTGATCTTCACTTTTCTTTTATCAATTTTAAAAAATGAATTTATTCTTTTGTTTTTCATCAATATACCTATTTAAAAAACAAATTTAATATTAAAAATAATTTATCATAATCTAATCAAACATTAAGAGACA
>Ga0099822_1007353_pt1 | contig 14250 bp, 6 predicted proteins | sample CowpeawhiteBW_FD_76839 | JGI IMG/M metagenome (GOLD analysis project Ga0099822, IMG submission 76839) | Root nodule microbial communities of legume samples collected from California USA - Cow pea white BW | ecosystem: Host-associated > Plants > Roots > Nodule | place: USA: California | collected...
AAAATATATAAAAAAAAAAAAAAAAAAAAAAATATATATATATATAAAAAATAAAAAATATATATATATATATATATATATATATATATATATATATATATATATATATATATATATATATATTTCAAACTATAAAAAATACTTACTTTATTTTTCGAAGAGAATTAAAGTTTATTCAACCAAACAAATAATGATGAAGTCTATGTTTATCTCTTCTTGTGTATACACAAATTTAACAAGGTCAAACTATTATCTTTTATGAAAAAGAAAAATAGATCCATAATGATATAATATTGTAAATTATAAATATTAAAATATAAATTTGTAAAGTTTACAGTTCAATCTTTTTTGTAAATCAGAGAGTAAGTAATATAATGTTTTCTGATGCTTTATATGATTGACAGCAATAACTATGAGAATGAGTAATATATAAGTTTTAAATGTATATTTATTTTGTTTTTATTATCATACTTATCCTTATCTTAAATAATTAATACACTACTAAGATACTCTTAATTTATTTAATATTTTATTTTAAAATTTATGTAATTACAATTATTAGTTTTATTTGACATGCAAGAGAATAAAATGTACAATATATTAAGTATGAATTCTTGACATACACGGAAATAGAAATGACACACCAATTTTGTATCTATTTCAGAGATTAAAAAAAAGTTACAAATTTTGACTTCAAAAAAGAAAGAAAAATGGTATTTTAACAAAATTTCATTCGACAAATTTTGATAAATAACTATTTTTTTTATTTTTACTTTCATAAAAAAATAAAAAATCACTTTATTTATTAACTTTGTCAAATTTATTAATGAAATAACTGTTAAAAAATAATTTTTGAAGAGAAAAAAAAAAAGACGATAGACAAACCACTAAAACCTAATTGCCATCCACCCATAATGCACTCACATGTAGGGATGATATCAACATTCAATATGTATCTATAATAATTATCGAATTTGGATTATTTGTTGGCTTTTTTTTGCTGTTTAGTTTTTATTTTTTAATTAAGTTTGGTATTAAATTTGCTTCGACTCAAGATTTCTAATCCTTCTAAGATTGAAATTTATTTTAAAAAACTACTATTTCCTGACAAATTTTCTTTCAAGCACAAAAGTTTGAAAATCAAACCATATTAAAATAGAACTATTGTTTTATCAGTTTGCATTACCCGTTTCATTTGATTAAAACGTAGCGTAAGAACACTAAAAACTGCAATCCTCTAAATATCATATCAACACTATCCATTATCGTTTGACTTAAGTCTAAACCCAAACCCCAACTTCAAGTCTAAAATATGATCATACATTGCAGTGTCCAAACTGAGGTAGTTTCCAAATTTGCATCATTTGTGTCATTAAAGTTGTAGTCTACTCACCTAAATCCCCAGCAGAGGAACATTCAACAAGAATTATAATTAGTATCCTCCTGCTTGGGCAGATACTGATGCAGAGGCAACAAAAATTTATTTGTGTCTAAGTCAGTTGTCTTGTCAACCAAAATAACATGAAGATGGTAACAAAGATCTAATTTCATATAACTCCCATTCACTTGAAACAATCCTAAGAAATCATCTTTCACTGGGCACCTTGCCAGACAGGAAGAGAGATAGCTTCTCTCTGATAGAGTTTGCAGTGTTGTCCACAAATTCACAGGTTTGGTCTTGATATCTGGAATCATGCTGGTGGCAAGAGGACATATCATTCAGTACTTCATCCTTCATATCGATAACTATATTATGCAGTATGCAGCAGACAAGAATAATTCTTGGTAACTTGTGCTTGTCAGGTTTCCACATCACACCTTGGATTATCCTCCACATCTCCTTCAGCCTAGCCAATGCTTTCTTGGCCAACATTTGAGTTTCAACAACCCTTCTATTGAACTCAACTTGAACATTTGAGAGTCCTTTACCTTCGTAAGGTGTAAGAAGCCATGGCAAAAGAGGAAAGCCTCTGTCCCCTATGATATATTCCCTGAGAACTGTTCCTTCTGGAAGTACTTTCCTACCCCCATTCAACCTTTTCCCTTCTTCACCAAGTTTGAAAAAAGAAGAACTTCTCAGCACTTGCTCATCACTCATACTTCCTGGCCATCCAGTAACTATGTCACGGAATCTCAGATCAGGATCCACAATGGCTTGCAGGACCATGCTGCAGTTCTTCTCACGATCAAGCCACACACTATTCAAAGCATCCACAGAGGGCAAAGTCATCATTATGTGTGTGCTGTCAACGGCACCACAACAATTAGAAAGGCCCCTGAAGTTCTCAAACTTGCCCTTTATCTCTTCCATTTCGGTTTCGGTTGAAGGCCAGCTGAGATGGTGGAGTCCTCTTTCTTCCATTGCTTCCACAAACCTCCATGTTACTTGGGAAACAGTCGACTGGTTCATCCGAAATGAGTCGCCAATGGTTGACAATGACTCACCAGAGCTCAGCCTTCTAAGAGCTACAGCCACTTGGTCATTTATAGACAAACGTTTGCCATTTAAATCAACAAAATTTGAGGCTCTGGCCAGCAGGTCTTCTTCCACAAGAGAACATATGTAGTTGAACGTCTTCCTTGAGATCTTGAAAACTGACTCAAATTTCTCTATATTTTTAGATTGAGCCAAAGGTCCTAAAATTGGAAAATTAAAGCATGAGCATATCATGAAGATGGGTGGTTGAATTTCACAAATGTATTATGAATAAGTTTAGCACATCATGCACCATCTCGAATTACATGAAAGGATGTTAGCCCACATAGGCCAGAAGAAGTAATGCCAGAAACAATATTCTTTATATCAGGACACAGTTATACTCAAATATATTAGAAATATATGTGCAAATTCTTTGTAACTGGGATGGTCTAACTAGAGGTAAGTTTTCTCTGAAAGCTGTCAGAAAAATCCTTCTTTTCTTATACTTGTACAAAGAAATCTACTCAGGTCACAAAGCAGAAATATCACAAAAATATGAAGAACCTAATGGCTACATGAGACAGAATTCTGATTCAGAAAATCAGTATAGTAAGGCATTGACTGAAGGGGTTCAACTATAAAAAACTGAATAAGGGTTCATACCTCTGCTTTTCAGATGTTATTTTCTTTTAAAATCTCTTCAGCAGTCAATCAGATTATAAGGTTTTGAACTCATTTTTTTACCGTACCAACCCTGCCAGTCTAACATTTATTCCCAGTTCAGCACATCTGACATTTAAAGAGAAGTTTCACAGAATCTATATACCTTAGTTTTGCAAATCGATTTAATAAGTCACATGCAAAAATACATTTCATAAATAGTTTTATTAGTTGGAAAGTACAGTGTTAACCACAAGCTTGAGTAATCTCATTGGTTATTCATCTGGGTATTATTCAGTATAAAGATGAAATTGCAAATTATATGACTCTTCAAAGCAGACATTGGGAAGAGACGAAAAGCTAGATCAAAGGAAGAAAGATCCTTTGAAATGGGTTGAAAGTCAAAATGAGTATTGACTGACATCAATGCACAACAAGATAAAGAAGCTGCACTCACGTGAAAACAATGCACAAGATACCCAAATTGTTGTGTTAGTGAATTACCGCAACAAGTAAATAATTCTGGTGTTTATACCTACAATCAGGATCCCACCAATGGTCTAATTATGTGGTGACACCATACCAGAAGTTTCACAATTTGGAAGGTTAAGATACAAATAACAACTAGCCAAACAGATATATGATAACCAAACATGATTCAACAAAATTATAACCAAACAATATTAAAGTTCCTAAGTTAGAAATACATTCCTTGTGAGAAACACATTTTGGTCAAAGACATGGGGTCACTTTCTTTATCAAGTAACTCAGCAAAAGATGTATGCCCCATAAGAGCAAAGAAAACAAAGATATCAACAAAAGATGAGTAACTTATTAAGCTCGAAGAAACAAATCTTGAATCATTATAATCCTACCCATTACCAAAAAGCACATAACTTTTTTGCCCTACATCAGATAATCATAATAATAACAATAAGTCTTGATATACAATGAAAAACTAAGTAAAAGAATAACACACACGCATGTCCAATCACAAACAAGAAAGGATATTGCAGTGTACCTGAAATTCTGAGAGAGAAATGTTGCCACCAATCGAATGGGGTGGCAGAGGCATCTTGGCCATCTCTGTCATCAGCCTTCTTCCTCTTCTTGATTCCTCTGATGGAACCCATTCAGTGTTTATTCACAACCCAAAATAACACCAAACCAAAGCAAAATCAGAAAAAGGGAACAAAACCCATTAATCACCACCCAGATTTCAACTCCACCAAACAAGAATCAAAGTGTGTGTGTGCAAATTGCAGAGTATTTATTATAATATGAAAAAGATGAATGAATGAAGTAGTAAAGCTTAGAGAGAAAGGGTGAAAGAAAGAAGGAAGCAGAATACGTGAGTAACTAATGCCTGGTGTAATATCCATATATGTATATATAGATGGAGTGAAGGGAATCAAAGAATGTAAAAAAATAAAATTATATAAAAAAATTAAAATAGCTCGATGAGACGAGACCGCTAGTTTATGTCGTAAATCGCCATGTCATGAACAATTCAACACTTCCTCCTTATGGTATTTCAATTCCTTTTATTATTACTTTTCTAATCACTTTACCCAACCGTAACTTTAGCATTTAAACAATAATTTCCAAATATAAAAACTGATTTTTTTTTACTATCAGAAACATGAAACCCTCTTGTTAATTTATCTGTAGTTTTACCCTTTACCATTGTCGTTCCATTCATGCATCATCGTGTCTCTGATATTCATTTCAAAATATCATTTTCATTTACTACGTTGTTGGACCATTTCTGTTTTCACATCATCGTCACTGTCTCTGGAGCTAGCTTACATACGTGTACAAGTTCATTTAAAAAATATCAAAATGTTTATTTTTCAACAGAATAGATTATCCTCTCTTGGGATATAATGCTTACATTATAATGTTTATTTATTTCAAAAGTTTTACTATTTAAATTAAAACTATATAGGGTATTAATCTATGTTAACACTAATGAATAGTTTTAAATCAATTTCTCAGCTGTTTTTCTGTTTCTGCATATTCTCACCTCTAGCTAGGTGCCACTAAAAAATAGTTTGACGTTCTTATACTGGTTTTTGCGATTTTATCAAATGAAAAAAAAAATGTACAGTGTTCACTTCTGGATTTCAGACAAAATATTCATGTTATTTAAAAAAAATTAAAATCTGTAATAGAGGGTGAAAAACTATCCATCAAGTGAAAAGAATGTTAAGATGCTCATTTGCATTGAAATTGATCCAAAAATATCATATTTAACCTCTAAAAGGTATAAAGTTTTAAATTTTATAAAAAAAAAAATGTAACTTTTCATTATGATAATGTTGTGGGGAAAGGTTTGAATTCACGAAGTGAATTTTCATATTTTAAAATATTAATTTTTAATTCACAATCATTAAACACCTTAAATTCATTAAAAAGAGAAAGTATGATAGACATAATGTGATTTGATTTTTTGAAATAGAGTTTACTTTGCTTCCAAACAAACGGTAAATCCTTTGAACTAAACTGTGATGATCAGAATGACTGAATATGCTCTTGGCCATTAGTGTTTAAGAAAAAAAGATATATGAGTGGAACTTTTTAAAATACGGACACAGCAAGAAAGAGATGAGAGGAAGATATTGAAAACACAGTATTTGCTTTTAATCCACTTGATCAAAAAATATTATGAAAAGCTAGCTTTAATATTTTTTCTAGAGCAGTATCTTTTGACTTTTCAAATTAATACAGGTAGCCAATAAAAGTTAGTAAAAACATTTTGAACAAAAACAAATATATGACATTGAAATACTCAAACTTTTCCAATAAATATATTATTATTTTTGTAAAATAAGAATATACAAATTCTTAACTCGTAATCCGTAAAGAGGTTAAATTACGTCCCACCGTGGGATTCGAATCCACGATCACAAAATTAAAAACTTCAGTTCTACCAATTCAACTAGACATGCTTCTTGTTATATAATTCAATGTGTTAAATAATAAAAACAAAAATTAAAATTGTCAAAAAAAATAAAACGCCCACCGTGGGGCTCGAACCCACAACCACAAGGTTAAGAGCCTTGCGCTCTACCAACTGAGCTAGACGGGCTTTTGTTTTTAAATTCTCATCTTTTGATATTTATCTGCACATGTCATTAAATTAAATTAGAATACATAGTGATCTTAATTAAGTTTAAATTAATATTAAAAACACTAATATTTTTTAAATCCTTCATATTTTAGGCTTTGGAAATGATATAAAATCAGAAACTATACATGCAAAAAATAGTCTCCCACTTAATATTTTAGCAATGTTTCTTTCATAGATTTGCCACATTTTTTTAATACGTGTATCATTGAACGGTTTAGCGTATTGCAGTATCTAATTCCAAACTTTTAGTCATATAGTATGAGTGATGTGTCTGATATTAAAAAAGCGTTGGGGTTAAAATAATTTACACTTAGTTCTGAAAGTAAACTCATTCAGAACTTCTAAATATAAAATATCACAGAACTAAATTTAAATATATATAATTTTTTATGGTTGGGAGTAAAAAGCAACCCTGCCTCTTAATATTGAAGCAGAACTATCACAAAAAAATCAACCTATATTCATAACCAAAGGCAAGGCAGAAGAGTTGAACTACGTTCCAGATCTATTTTTTCAAGGTTAGATGTTCATAACAATATCAGAAGAAAATGTATTTTAATTCGTGAAAAGAATTTGAAATGAAAGATAATTCAACAAATTCCATTTAATTGTGAACTATCTTGTTTAGATTACTAAATTTGAGTAAATTCAACAGATTTCTCTGCAGACAAATGGTGATGCAATAACATTGGGTGCCGACAAAAAATAGAAGGAGCAATAATTCATGTCATCACATGTCTAATTTGATTAAAGGGACAACACAAGAGATAGATGTAGCACTAGCAACAAGTCATTCAACTTATTGTTCCATTTATAACTGAACTAGAAACAGCATAATCATACCAATTGGAGTAACTAATAGTTCCTCATTCGTAGTACTGAACTAGAATCTTTTACATCATCCACATCTGATGAACTGCATGAGAACTTCTGAAGCCTTGATCCTCCCACTTGGACGTTCATTCTCAACCCTCTGGTTTCTGATATCTGCTGATTCGTAACCCTTCAAAGACCCTTCCAACGCTCCAAAACTAGAACTAGAAAATCGAAAAGACCCTTCATTTTCATTTTCATTTTCATTTTCATGTTCACCCAACTCCCTTGCATCATCACACTCTTCTACTTTCTCCCATTTTATCCTTTCCCTACGCTTCTCCTCTGTCTGAGTCGAGGCATTGGTGGCTTTCCCTGCAAACTCCTCGCACGTCTTTGCCCTGTAAAACTTATAATCACTCGAGTTAAACGATTGGCTTCTACCCTTTATGGTTGCAGGGGAATCTGCATCCATGCTAGAATTGTTTGCTTCTGTCGAACTTTTTGAGCTCGACGTTGATATTGTCTCGAAAGATCGAAAGCTCAAAGAAGCTTCTACCATCTGTGTCCCTTTCAGGACATACTCATGCCCACCACTCGGGTAAATCAAATCATTCTCTGACAAATCTTGCCACACAAACCCGTTTTTGTAACTCCTACGAAGAAAAATCGCGTTAGTTGCAAGAGGTTGTGTTCGGATTCACTTTAAGAATGTAATGTTCTACTACTATCCAAGCACAAACCTTTTCATCTCATTCGAACACCCACGTGAAGACAATTGGGTCTAAAGCGATAGAATAATAGAATAATAGAAAAATACCTTTTTGTAGACCAAGAATACATGTTGGTCATTCCTTGTCCCCGGAGAAAACTCAATCTATCTATCACATCTGATGAGAAGGAGAGGGTGAACACACAAGTGAAACAGTGAATTATATCTGGGCATAACTATTTTCCTTGAAGCATTTACCTTTAAGACGAAGCACTCCTTGTGGAGATGAGATTGGAACCTCCATGAGATGTGGATGCTCAAGCTGGCCATTCCGGGAAAGGTAATATATTACTGGAACTCTGAGCTGAGTTGCTTGATGTTTTGGTTCAGTCCACATTTTGGAGCTCTCAGAACCTGCTTCTCTTTCCACCATTTTTTTCCCCTTAACAAAATAAAAATAAAAAGCAGCAAATGGAGGTAGTGAAAGCCAAAGATTGTGAGTGCAGAAGGAGAAGGTGTTGTATTATTATTTGAAATGGGAAGAAGGGTGTGTGGAATTGTATTCTCAATTCAGGTACTGAAGCGAGGGAGATTGTTGGCATTTATAATGAAATGGGCCAGCATGAGGGAAAGTGGCTGTTGTCTGCATTTGGGTAATAATGAGCTTTCATGTACCAATGCATATATTTCACGGCAAGATGCCAAACCTGTTTTTGAGGTTATAATATTATAGAGATGCTACTGCTATAGTTGCAAGTTAAGGGTCAAATGGTGTTTATCAATATCAAATATCAATCATGGTACTTGCTCACGGACCAAAGTGAGCTCAGGACAAATTTTTCATTTTATTCGTATGAAGTCAAAAGTTGTCCCGTGAAACCATCGCACTGCTTTCAGGGAAAATAAATGGACAAGTTTCGGCAACCACGCAGATTGTGCGGGAAACTCATCGGAACGTCGTGCACAAAATAAAGTTATAAAAATGGCTAACTCACTGTTCTTTTACATAGAAAATTTAAACGACCAGAGAAAACAACGAACCTCAAACTACTACTACCAACTGATCAAACGGCAAGGCATGTTGTGGAGGAACTCGATGGCGGTGTAAGGATAAGGAAATTGTCGATGTGGGACTTAAGATAATTCTGAAACACTAGAAAAGTGTCACACGGTCTACAAGAGAAGAAAAACAATAGAATATTCTGAATCATTAATGAAGTCTTATCATCGGAATAGCTATGTTATTGACCTTCCTTGTTGGTGAACATAAGTAGTAATAAGGGGTTTATTTTTGCATGACAAAACCTTAGTAATCAAGTTTGAAGGAAATTTCTCATTTTGACTCTGTTGTTTTAGCCCATGTTATATGGTAAAAGGGACCAAATTTTACATTCTATTAAATGGTTTAAGAAACTTTTAGATTGTTCTATTTATTATAGAAAAAGAAAGATTAAAATCAAGATATTTTTTAATAGGAGGGATTGGGTTGATACATTTAACATCCCCATGCAGACTTTTTTTTTTTTGCCTTGTACTGCAGATCGTTCTCTCACTTTATTTGTAAATGAAGAAAACTATTAAAAATCTGCTTAAACAATTACAGTTCCACCAAATAAGTACTTTTTTCCCTGTCTTCACCAACTCTGCCACATCTCTCCTGAAAACCATTAGATAGATATTTATGGTGATTATGCAGTATAATCTCTGTGTAGGAAAACCACTTGGTCACGCCATGTCTCAAGCTGTTTCTCTCTTCTCTGAAGCTGAAGTGGCGTGTGAATGAAAAGAGTACAGTGGCAGAAAGAGAATGAGAAAGCAGGTGGTGGTGAGAGATGGGATGAATGATAAAAGCTTACGTGTGATAGGGAATAAATTCGGAAACAAATGAAGAAACTGTGGACAGGCACAGCGTGGCATTTGCATTGAGCCCTTCAATGCACAGAACAAGTTACCGGGCCACTATTTGGAACCACTATCACTGCAGAGTGCAGACAGAGCAAATTGCATGTAGAAGAGGGAGGAGTGTGCTATTTGTCATCATCAAAGAGAAGATGTTTGGCCAGTTGTATTCTTAGAGTCCACAACTGCAGAAAAGAACAAAAATGAAAGTACTTGTAGAAGGAATCCAAGAGGGTCGAGGCCAGTTCACCACTTCTAAAACAACAGTAAGATAATGAGCAAACATTTTATGGTCATTGAATAACAACGATTTTGTAACTTTGCTCAAAAGGGTGTGTGTACTGTGTGCAGAAGCCTGTGTAAGCAGATCTAGTGACTCCATTTTATACCTTACTGTATTTTTCTCTCAGATTAACAACTTAGTCGAGAAATATGTTTACATGCAGTTTAGTCATTGAATGAGTTAGTTCCTGAGTTTATAAAACCATGTACAATGTAGTAATGTAGTCCCTTCCATTGATACAAATTTTCTGTATATTTTTCTCTTGAATCCTTCCATCTTCCTGACAATGTGAGAACCACTTACCTCTTAGACTTCATTTTCAGTGAGCAGGTAAAACAATTGATTGTGATCAATGATGAACAGGTAAGTTTTTCAAGGAATTCAGTCAAATTTATATTCTTCATTTGAAATCTTTGAACTGATATGGCTTTGGCATGGCAGAGGGTTGATTCTTATGTCAGTGCATAAAATCCTAGCCCTAAAAAAGAAATTATATGCAATAAAAAAAACATCTGATCACTGTCAAGATTGAAGCAGTAGCCATAATAATTGCTTTGATAAGTTTCTTTTAAGGTACTATGCAGAACCGGAACCAGAAACTTGAAGGGAGACCCCTCACTTGTAGCTGTCAGATGATAATTGCATCACAAGAAAGTACGTGCTGAGACAAATCTTCTTCGTTAGATTAATCAACTATCTAATCATTTCTTTTTCAATCTTGTAGTCGTTGATTCCTGAAATTCAAGGAGAATATGATAATCTAATCTATAATCTATTTTTAAGATTAATGAAAAAGTTAATGTGTTTACTAGAAGAGAGATGAGAAAAGTGAGACATTTAAAGTAGCAGAATCTGTTAGTTACATGTTAATTCATTTTTGCTTTGATAATTGGTGTCCTCAATTAAATGCAAGTTTGAATTCGATACACAATCTTTTATAATTCATTATAGAACCTAAAGCTAATTGATTCCATTTTCAATTTTTTGATGTGACTTTAATTTAAGGACCAAAGTTTTGTTTGTCATCTAAACGTGCACCGATTGACTAACCAAACTTACTTCGCATGATTGTAATTTTCTTAGTTACTGATAATCACATTAATATTATTTTTTTAGAAGTACGGAAAATATATTCCCTAGTATATTTTTCAAACACATACATCCATGTTCTGTGCTTCAGTTTTTATCCGTTTATAAGACTTTCATCTTCCTTACAAGTACAAAGCTCAGAAATATTCTCATGGATGAGAAAAGCTAGTCAGGATAAGATTTAGACACAAATGGAGACATCTAAATATGACAAATACAGCCACGATAAGGTGCTACAGAAAAGAAAGCTTGAATTTGCTGTTAATTCGCACCAAATTGTCTTATCAATCGTTGAACAAAACAAAATCTCAAACTATTTGTAACTTTTTAATTTCCACCTACTTTCCTTTGCTTACAACAAACACAAAATTTTCATTGTAACAGGGGAAAATAATTATCAAAATAACAAGGGGAAGTAAGAAACTGAAAAATCCCGATCATCTATGAATGCAGAACTATTGTATTCTATAAACTACAATCAAATGTCTACGACAATAAACAAGAACCGTGACCTGTTTGAGTTTTCCTACATGCTTTAGGTTGTAGCTGCAACATCTGTTTGTTTCTTAGGACATTCCGAAAAACCATGTCCTTTCTCACCACATTCATAGCACGTCCTTCTCTTCATCTTGCCACTTACTGTGGAACTTGGCTTTTCACCATCAGCTCCATTCATCTTGCCACTTCCTGAGGAAGTTGATTTATCACCATCAGCTCCATTAACTGTCGAGCTTTTGTGAGTTCCTGGTTTTTTCTTCAGAGGAACTGCACAACTTATCTTGACAGGTCTCCCAAACAAAACATTTTGGTCCAATGTAAGTGCTGTTTTCAGTGACTGACTATCACCGAAATCCACATGAGCATACCCTCGAAACTCTCCTGTCTCCTTATCCATACCAAATCTTACGGACGTTATCTCACAATTATTGAAGAATTTCCTCAGTTCTTCCTCTGTTATATCCCATGACAAATTCCCAACATATACTCTATTGTACCCCTCCAAAATTTCTGGAGCAAAATCCGATGTTTTATTGGCTCGCGTTGCTTTATATGGTTGGATTTTAAGAAAGAGCCCTCCCCTGTAACACATTAATGTTTCAAGAGAAATGCGCAAAAACAGTAAATCATTTAAGCATGAAAGAAAATTGCCAGTGTTACTAACATGTCAGCTCCATCAAGAGCCAATGCTCGTTTAGCTGCTGCTTCGGTCTGCAGGAACAATGACACAAAATTGTCAGTAAGTTGTGAACATGCTTATTACTACCAAAGTGAAGTATAAACTTAAGAAATAACATAACTAGTAATGGAAGAAGAAATAACTTAAAAAAGAGGTTTCTAGATTCAAGTCGAAATTGAAGAATACAAAAAATAGGTGAAGTGTGAATGGCAGTGTGAAAGTAAAGTTAAGAAAAAGGTAGAATAGTGCATTATTTATCACTCACCTTAAAACTAATAATGGCAATCCCTCTAAACTTGCCACTTTCAGGAAAATACATGCAATCAACTTCAGTTATGGTGCCACAGCTTTCAAAATAACTTCGAATATCATCCTCCGTTGAATAATAAGGAATTCCTCCAACATAAACCTTTGTAGGGACATCACCATGGTCTTGACTGAATACACATCACAGAACACAAACATTAACAAACAAAAATCTCAATCATGTGAAACAGTGTTATTTATAAGGTGATAATTTTATTATAACCTGGTAGTTGTATTGGTCTTGGTTAACTCTGTGGCCTCAGGCATTTCCCCTCCACCATTAGAACCATTTTCCTCCGCGGTTTTGGTTTCTTTCTTCTTGTTCTTCTTCAGCTTCTTCTTCTTCTTTTTCTTCTTACTGTTGTTATGGGGTGTGTTGTCGGGAACTTCATTTGCCACGTCATCGCCCTCTACCTTCCTCTTTCTCTTCTTGTTTTTCTTCTTGGGTGAACCCTCTGTTTCAGTTTCCTTGTTGGTTTCTTTTGGAGGGTGTTCGGAAGATCGAAGCTTTCGGCGTTTGTCTCGCTTGGACAATCTGGGTGTGGGGGTGGCAGCGTCCAAAAGAGATTTGAGAGAGTTCGAAGATGAAGGAACTTCGTTGATATCATTTTGTTGTTGGGACAATTCAGCTCTGAGCTTAAGCTTCAGTTTCTTGTTTGATAGAACCATTTTCCGAGCCCCAGTTATGGCTGCAACTCCACTCTCAAACCCTCGTCACAGAATCACAAACAAAAGGGTTTTGGGGAAGACGCAGCAAACGACGCCGTAAACTCGGAGGGTATATTGAACAAGGTTTTTGTTCTTTTGGGCTTCGGAAAGGCCACGATTTATTTGTCTGGGCCTTTAGCAAAAGCCAATATCTATTCCTTCCTGCACTCCTACAACTACTGATTACACTCCATTCTAACATATTATATGCATTTTGTAAAACTTATTCTAAAATCTTGTTTCGAAATAAATTTCATACATTTTGGAAATCTTATTTTAAAACATTTTTTAGACAAATAGTTTGAAAAGTAAAATGGTTATTTTAAAAATTCCGGAGGTTCATAAAGAAATTGTGAAAGTGTAGAAAAATTGAAACCATTTTGTATTTGGACTACATTGTTAAAAATTCAAGTGTAAATTTCACATTAGTTAGAAATAAGAAAATACAATACTATATAAGAATAAAAACACATAAACTCATTATCTTACGATTTTGGGTTGAAAGTGGTATGAATATCTTGAGCTCAGATCCCATCTGTATTTGTTCTCCTCTCTATACACACATTATTTCTTAAACATCTTTTGAGATATATAAAATGTGAATTGTGCCACATCAATTATAAAGCAAGGAGAATAAAAAAAAAGTTTATTATAGTGAAAAAAAAACAGATATTATAAAACACTTATAAAAATATATTACGAATCATACAACATTGTTATTAAAAAAGTTTATAATACACACACGTGTACATTTTGATAGTAAAATATGAAAAACGAAGATAGATATCCACACAAAAATGCATGATGTTTGTTGAGGTTTTAATCTAATCAGTTTTTAATTATTTTATTCTGAATACTGGAGTCAATTATTTGTTAATTATTACTACAAGATAAGATGACAGTGTTATTACGATAGTCTTAGACAGCAGAAAAGGACAGACACAAAGCAACAAAAAACAAAAGCCTTCATATATATATATATATATATATATATATATATATATATATATATATATATATATATATATATATATATAATAAATATAAAAAA
>Ga0099822_1007354_pt1 | contig 14249 bp, 20 predicted proteins | sample CowpeawhiteBW_FD_76839 | JGI IMG/M metagenome (GOLD analysis project Ga0099822, IMG submission 76839) | Root nodule microbial communities of legume samples collected from California USA - Cow pea white BW | ecosystem: Host-associated > Plants > Roots > Nodule | place: USA: California | collected...
CAAAAATTGAAAGAAAAACCACAAGGAAGATGAACTTATCTCTTGACGTCAAGCTTGATCAACCAAGGCTCTAGATACCACATGATGAGTCCATCTTCAAGAGTAAGGAAGCCAAGGAGAAGCTATGCAGAATTGATGAAGCTTCCATGGAGAAGGATGAAGATGCAGAAGTTAGAAGATGAGAGGAGAAGTGGTGCGGCAATGGTCTTTGGAGAACCTCTCAAGTGAGGTTGGGCCAACACTCAAGGAAGGGGGCTAGAGGAAACCAAGAAGGAGAACTCTAGCCTAAGTTGATATAACCAATACTTAAAAAAAAAACATTTTTTTAACTAGGTAAATTTTCATCTCCTAAAATTCAAACTTGATAAAATCAGGAAAAAGATCCCACCACCTAGTACAAATGTTTCTATTGTCAAAAGAAAAGTAAGTTTGGAAGTACAATGTTGTCTCTTTATAGATGAGAGATACATGAAATCTCACATTTTTTAAGTTTATGCGACGTACTTTACCGGTGACTTTGCATATGCTAAGGAAATATGTTGATGGGGAAGGCTTGAAGCAGCAGCATAAAATAATACAATATAATGTAGAAATTTTATGAAAATAATATTACGTGGAAATATTACATAAATGTTAAATTTAAGTTCTGATATCAATACTAAAAATTAGCCTATATATTAAGAAGAATGAGTCATTTATGACAATTTTCATTCAGAAATTAAGAACGTGAAAAGTAATTAGGGGTGAGGAGAGGTCACAATTAAAATTAATAAGTCAAAGATGTCACATTAAAATTGATAATTGGAAGATATTTGTTAGGCAACTGCTATTACTCGAAGTGGAGCTACACTCACGTAATAAGAAAAGATAACAAAAAAAGAAAAAAAAATACTGTTTTTCATTCATTCCCTAATTTCACTCCATGGAGTGATATAAATAATGGACAGGATTGCAATACAAATTTAGTCTAATGAGGCCTTCTCCCTACACCTCCAACTATCTCTCTTGTACCCCAAAAACACATATATTTCCATTGTACCACCAAAAACACATATTTCCATCTTTGCCCACGGTAAAAACTAAAAGTAACTCACGGTAAAAACTAAAAGTAACTCACTCTCTCTTTGTATCACCACAGACCCTCTGCACTCCCAAAACTGCAGACTCCTCTGCACCCCCAAAACCACAGACCCCTCTGCACCCCCAAAACGCACTCCAATAAAAGGAATCAGATTCCCTGCACCCCTGCACCCCTGCACCCCAAATGAATAAATCGTTGACCTAGCAGCGGCAACCTTATTTCTTCTTCACCTTTCTTTAAGGTTTCACTTCTTCCTCTTCGTCCTCCACCATCCACATTGTTGCACACTCTTCTGCCTCTGCACACTCTCCTTTTCCTTCTGTAGTTGGCTCCCTTTTTCTCCCTTTTATATTCGTGCACCTCTCCTCTCCAATTGCATCTCCAATTAGCTCCATATTCTTGCACACTTCAACACTGCCAACACTCTATTGCCAAGGAATATAATCCAGTTAAGTTATTATATACCATGTATCTATATTTTATTTGATTTTAGGAATGGTTGTGCAATAGATCCATGCTTAATATTTGCTTAATTGGGTTTCTGTCAAACAAATTTTTTTTCACTACAAATGAGCATTAGATGTCGACATCTGTTTCATAAAAATAAGAAACAGATGAAACGAATGTCGACATCTATTTTAGTTTTTTTTTCATTTTTCACCGTTACGGATGTCGACATCCACTTCGCAAAAGTCTGAAATGGATCTCGATATCCGTTTCAGTTTTTTTTTCACCGTTATGGATGTCGACATTCGTTTTATAAAAGTCTGAAACGGATGTCGACATTCGTTTCATGTTTTTTTTTAAGTCAACTATTCTTCATTCTTTCAATTCAGTGACTGATTAAAATAAGTTGAGATCCAAACAGAGTTTTGTATGGTTACAGATGAAGTTAAAAAGCATAGCATGACTTTGTTTTTGTAAATAACCACATGTTTGTGTGAGATGACTTGTCCCTTCTGATGTTATTTATTTGTTTGTGTTTTTCTTATGTGTTTGTAACTGTGATTTTGTAATGCTTTTTGGGACATTAGGCAAACACAGAAAGAACATCTCATGTGCAATGAATAAGAAGGAATATATTGTTTTTGGGAAATTTTGATTTTTGAGGGAATGCAGATTAGGACCCGTCTTTTGGTTTAATGTTTGAGACCTTTTTTTGTCTCTGCACTATTGGAATGCACTATCGGAAGAGCGTGAAAGGAGAGAAAAAGAGAGGTTTATATGGAGGAAAAAATGAAAGCCGAGTGCATGAGGCTTTGCTGTTCCTTTGATGGAGTCATACAAACCATAATCATAATCAGGTTGTTTTGTGTTTCTTGGGGATTTATGTTTGCTTACGTGTTTTTATATTTGGTTACTGAAAATTTGAAACTTTGAATTATAGATATGGTTAGGACAAGAGGAAATTTATCTAAACGTGGTTCACATGATGCACCCGAGAGTTCTGCATAGGGTGCACGGAGGAGACCGACCGCTTCTGCTCGTAGAAGGGGTCAGCACGCGGCTGATGTTGTTGAGGATGATGTTGTTGAGCATCATGGTTCTGATGTTGCTCAGGACAAGGAGCAGGGGATTGGCCACGATGGTGCAGGATTTCCAGGTGGTCCCTCTAATACATCTTTATTGACTCGGTACTAGGATCATATTGCACATATCATATGGGAGGGTCAGGTTAGTAAGAAATATTTATAAATGTTTTATTTTATCGTTGTTGTGTATTTTAATTGTTTTATGTTTCTTTTTTCTTAGGATCGAGTTGTGAAACTAGTTTCCCATATTAAAAAAGTGAAAAATTTAGGACGTCCTCACCCTTCTATTCTCCCTTTTGTGGTAGCTTCTGGATTATCACCTCTTTGCGATATTTTATATGAATATCCCGATACTGGATTAATATTGGGTTTCATGGAGAGATGGCATCCCGAGACTAATACTTTTCATCTACCAATTGGTGAGATGATAATCTCTTTAGATGATGTTTGGTCTCTCCTTCATCTTCCCATCACTGGAGAGTTTTGCTCCACTGAAAATCTTGAATATGAAGATTCACTCGAGATTATGATGACACTTTTTGGTGTTGATCAGGCTATGACTTCTAGTGAGTTGAATCAAATTCGGGGTGTTGAATCAAATTTTGAATCGATGACAAGCACAGAAGGATTACATTATATCGATTAGCAATCGCATACCCCATGTCTGGTATAGTCATCCACTTGTCTCGATTAGCCTGTATATAATTAATTAGATTATAATCAAACAAAATCATAAAAAACTTTTAATAAATAAGTTCCAACATTAGTGTGTAAAAGTCATACCCCTGATGGTGAATGAATTAGCAAAGACTTTCTCAGTTCTTCCAGACGATCATAGCCTCCAACTAATGTTGCATATTCATCTCGCCATTGACTAAGTTCTTTGTCTAAATCATGTCTGATTAGAGGCCATGACTCTTCACCCATACCCAGCAATGCAGCAATGCATTTATACCCACAATGACCATCTCCCACTACATCTACAACATCCACTATGTAAGGCTGAAAAACAGGATTGATCTGTTCTAGCGTGGGTATTATCTTTTCTTGAATTACACCTTTGGTCTTCAACTTGTTTTCTGTTTTTGCAACACATGTATCTTTTCTTGAAGACTCAATGAAGGCGTCAACATGCTCAAAATATAAGGGGTCACATTTGGTTGACATCTTTGATTGATGACTTTTAGGTGCACCCTTCGTCTTAATTTTACTCGTTAGCGGCAACATCGATGTCATCGAAGGGCAAACTATGTCAGGTAATTTATGTTTGGTGGTGACTTTTCCTGCAATGTCAACTTCTTCGAAAAGATTAAGCAGTAGATCAACCTCTCTTTGAATTGATAGTTGCCCTTCATATTGTGAAGAGGACACATTTGAGAAGCTCAACCTAGTCCACATGACATGAATTTCTAGGAGAGGAATCATCCTAGGGTCATATCATGCTAATTCACATGCACATGGAAGACCATAAATCTGTCTGAGAATGTAGCCACAACGACTAGTATCGAATCCAATTTTCTTAACTCTTTTTAACTTTGGAGCAAGGAGTTCTAAGGTAGATCTAAAAACATATCCCACTAATCTTCTATAACTCAATGCCTTGTAAGAGTCACTCATCAGATTAATACTTCTTTCAAAAGACGCCTTTATTTTGTTATGTTGCAAGATAATAACGTTGTGAATTCCATCCCAATACGAACAAAGGTCTCTTATACTACTTCCAAGAACTTTCTTGAGGCTCTAGTGAGCAGACTCAACCCTAGTACAATTTATACATGGAATCATATAAACCATTAATGAAAAAAATGAATTAATAAGAAGATGCAAACATACCTGTTTGATGGTGTATTCCTTAAATGCATAACTTTGTTCGTCCACGCCTTGACAAAGTATTTCTTGTAAGGAATGATCCACAAGTCATTAACATATTCAAAGAATACAGGCCATGACTGACAAACAATCTCAAGAGGATTAACACAATCATTAAACTTTAACTCATCTTCACAGTCCATAACATTCTCCCATGCTTGGAATACAACATCCCATGCATCAACAGAATTCACTAACATTTTGCACTTTGCCTAAACATTTTTTTGAATATGGAAACGACATAGAAGATGATAACACTCAGGGAACACAATGCCAACAACATTCATTAGAGTCAGATCCTTGTCAGTTACAATGACTTGTGGACCACCCTCAGATGTCATAAACAAACTTCTTAGCCTTTCAAGAGCCCAAGTGAAATTATTTTGCTTTTCACTAGATAAAAATGCAAACGCAATTGAGAAAGTTAATCTTGTTGAGGTTACAACAACAATCTCAAGCAATGGCAATCGATATTTGTTGGTTTTGTAAGTACTATCCATTAAGAACACAATATTGAATGAATTTAACAACTTCAAAGCATCAGGATGGGTCCAGAACAGATCGCTAACCTTAGATTCATCAACACATATACTAAAATGGATATAGTGATCACGTTCCAACATCAACATTAACTGTTGTAACTCAAACCTTAAACCTCTTATTGAATGTTTGTACCTATATCTTGCATTATATACTTGCTTCAAAGTTGTCACATTACACTCATATTTTTCTTTGAGAGTGAGAAGTATATTTGCAGGTTTTACATGACTTTTAGTCATATCAATAAGCAACGAGTGTTCAGTGAACTTCAACCTACCCGCATACGGGTTACCAACTAAAGTAGATGAGACATCGTGATTATAGTACCCACATTTTACGTTCAACACCCATCCCTACCCTTGAGAGATGGGTTTGCCTCTCAATCTAAAGGGACAGTCACATTTTCTTGTCCCAGATAAACTCGGTTCTGCATCACATTTGTATTTTCTATATTTTCCACCTCTTTCACAGCCTAATAATACATGAGTCTTTTTTCCTAGTTGTCCATTATATTTATCTGATCTTAGAATAATAACAACAAATCCAAAATTAAAAGCAACCCCTCTAACCCACTTAATTAAATCTTCACGTGTTGGAAAGATATCATCAATTGTAAAGTGAGATGTATAATCTTGTTCGCAGATATCATGAACGAAATCAGAAAAATCTGACATGAGACTACAATTAACCTGAGAATCCACTTGAGAATTCAAGAAACTCAAATAACTAAAATGATGATCTTCCATGATGAGCTATAATAAATAGAAAATATTTTAATACGTTACAGAACCCGATTAAGGGCAACCACATAAGCAAAATATGTAATGCAACAGAAGAAAAAATTGATCCTTAGCTAAAACCAAAAGAAACCAACACAAATAATGAAGCGCACACACTAATATAATCACACACCTCACAAACTCACGCACACCACTACACCTCAATGGACTCTTTCACCTAGCACACAACACATACTACCTCACAAACTCCTGCACACCACTACGCCTCACTCACACACACTACAACCACACTCACTGCACTCTCTCACCACGCACACAACAAACACTAACTCATAAACTCACGCACACTACACCTCACTCACGCACACAACACACTCAGTACACTCTCACCACGCACACAACACACACTACCTCACCCAGATAACGCACTCAAACACACTGTCACCTACACTCCAACCTACATTGTCACCACCTGCACTCCAACCTCTACATTCCAACCTCACGCTCCCATTAAACCATTCAATTTACATATCAACTACTTCTGTATCATGGTTTTGCCTCAGTGATTCTTTGTCTCGCTTGCCTCCCATGACATCCGTAACAAGGAAAAAAAACACTAAACGGATCTCGACATTCGTTTCGTGAAAAAAGCCAGAAAATATTGAAATGGATGTCGAGATCCGTTTTAGGAAAATGTGAAACGGATGTCGACATCCGTTTCATGAAACGGATGTCGACTTTCGTAATAGGAAAAAAAAACAAAAAAAAACATCCCAAATGGATGTCCACATCCATTTAACATTTTCTTGAAATGGATCTCGATATCCGTAATGATCACATCGCAACAGACAACATTACAATATTCCAACAAACCATTAATAAAAACATGAAGGAATACTAACTTGCAACGTGCAAGAGAACGAGAAAAGCTATAAGAAATTTCAACCACGTGTGGAATGACCTTGGAGCAATGAATTTGGAACAGCTGAAGCGCGACCACTGCTACAACTTCAGATAAGGAAAGCAGGGACCACCACCACTAGAGAGAGCACCTTCAAATGAAAGAGAGGCAAAACTAGGACCACTGGATAGTGCAGAGAATAACGATAGAAGAAGAAGAGAACAGAGGAAGCAGAAGAAAGAAAATGGAACAGAGAAATATTGGGGGTGCAGCGCTGCAGTAATAAAGGAATACCAGTCGCAGTAATTTCAGTTTAATTCTCTCAACCACCGAGACAGGTAAAACATTTATTAGGGTTAATACTGTCATTTTTGGGGGTACAGAAGAATGCTTGGCGGTGCAGGGAGAAGCCCCTTGGTCCAAAAGGTGAGCCCTAAACATTCAACAAATATTTATAATAAAAATAAAAATCTTTCATCTTGCTTCTAAACCTTGTGCTTGGTGGGCCTACGTGTCATAGGGCCCGTAATGATATCACATCAAGATTGATATATTAAAGAAGATTCTTCACTTTGAATCAAAAGATTCATATTCAATAATTAAAAGTTATATTCAAGAATTGAGGGAAGGAACAATTTTTATAATTCTACAAAAGTTAACATAAACCAATTTATGCCATGAACCAATGCTACTAGGTTCATCCACTATGAGCCTAACTAGAAAATAATATTCATACAAATTACAAAAATATAGAAATAATTACAAAAGCCCAATATATAAAAGAAAATACAAAAATTAAATATATATTACAAGAAAAGAAAATAAAAATGTAAAAACTTTAAATCTATTGTTTACTCCTTCAAGCACTAATCAAGTTTATATATTGTTCTTATCCTTGTGACGAGATTTAGCAATGATTAATTATGCAAAGGACAATTTTTTTTAACATCCTTCTTTTTAAATACAGCACCAAATTGAGCATATTACTGAGAGCATAGAAAGTCTAATACTTTAAACCCTTTTAGACAGTCTAATCCTCTAAGTCCTTTTAGACATTCTAATCCTCCAAGTCCTTCTAGAGAGTTTAATCCTCTATGCCCCTCTAGACAGTTAGATGAGAGATGTCAAAATGGCCCATCGGGCTCAACCTGACCCATCATAGGTTGACCATTTAGTGAGCCAACCCAACCCCAATCACACTTGTAGCCTTTCTTTTTTAAAGTATTATCTTGCCTTTTCCCACTTAAATTCCATTTAGTGGTTGGAAAAGTAGCTTAAGTAAAGAGTGAACAGACAATGTGAAAAACGTTGCGAGATCTAAATCTTGACTCAAGAGGTCAAAGAAAATACAAAACTCCAAACAAAAATTCAAGGAATTTTAAAAACACAAAATAATACAATTAAAAAATAATAGAACTATCAAAGAGAGTTAAATGAGACAACGTAGAGACTCTAAGAAAAAACTAATTGTAATTCAATAGATCAATAAACCAAAAACAAAATTAGAGACAAAATTTGTGTTGAACTGTTGAATTTTTATTTTTTTATTTTTTGCTCTTGGATCCTTACTTTTTCTTTTTCTTTTCTTTTAATATATATATTTGTTTCCAAAACTCATGCAAAATCAAAATAAATAGTTAATTAGAACTACAATTAACAAAAAGAAAAGATAACTTCCACACATCAAATGTAGAACTGGGCAATTATAAGCGAAGAACCTGAAATGCTAAAACCTCAACAGAATTGGATAAAACCTTAGGGATCTTACTCCTTACAAAACTCTAAGAACAATGAACCGAACAAAATGTCAAAACAAAGTACATAAAATAAACATTAAAAAAATGGGTTTTCTTAAATGATAGAAAAAATAAGATAGAAGAGGAAATTCAAACCGAAATCTTACTCTAGATAGCAAATGATACGATCATATCCAAGAAAGAGTACGTTCACTTTTGAATTTGAATCCTCAAGAGGCACAAACAAAAAATAAGTCAGAGAAGAACGCAAAATAAAACAAAGATATAGACGTAACAATTTAATAGATTGATGAGTCATTGAAGATTCACCACAAAGATTTTCATCTTTGATAAGAACTAGAGTAAGTGATGCCACAATCTAGCATATTGATGAGTCAGTGAAGATTCACCACAAAGAAGTCCATCTTTGATAAGAATAAGATTTCTATGATAATCAAGAGAATCCTCTCTTACTGAATTAAAAAAAAAATCATATATTGACTAACCAAGGTGTCGACATATGTATTTGGTGCCCTTATATATAGGCACAAGTGTTTAATCAATCTAAGAAAGCCCAAAGACATCGAGCCCAAAATTAACTTGAAAATTCCAAAAAAAAAACATAAATTAGAATAAAATTACAATTACTTTTAATTGCCTAAAACTATTCTATAGTTATGTTCCAAGTCATGATCTTCATGTCTTCATGTCCTTTGAATTGCAAAGGTTCCTCCTCAAGTTCTTCTTGTTCCAATGAATCTTAGAAAGCTCTACCTTGCATTTTGCACATGTGGTAATATGGAAAGAATGAACCTGCTAAGTTGGTTAGCCACACTTGAAACATGTCTAGTTTGGAGCCTTTTTTCTTTTGAATGTCAATTTTCTCGCCCTCTTTTTGTTGAGGTTGTAGTCAGCTCCTAATCCTATAAATAGGAGTGCTCAACCTTGCATAAATCAATTTGTAATTTATATGGAGAAACTCTATCAAATTTGTAGCTCTCTCTTGTTTCTAAGCTCATTAGGATAGTCTTTCTTCTAGATTCCCTTCCTAGACATTTTCCTTGAGAATTGGTTGAAGCTCTCTCATGACCACATTTCAATCCACTCTCCAAAAACTTATGATCCTTCATCCAATCCACGTTTTCAATGCAGCGTAATTCCATGGAGCAGTTTCAAGTCACGTCAATGGAGTTGATTTCCATTATTTGGAACCAAACCTTTTAGTTCTTCCATCATAAAAACCCAAACTCTATGTCTACATGAAACAAATTTGATCACCAAAGACCGTTATAAATAGAGGTCCAACATAGCTGACCAAATCATCCATACACCATCATGTTTGATGTTGTCTTCCACATGGAAGACTAAACTTTCGAGGTTGATTCTCTTGTAGTTTCATAATTAATTATGAGGTTATTTACAACTATAGTGTTTTTCTTTAACTTTCTTCAAAACAAGGTATGTTTTATTTGTTCTTTTTGAGGTTTGATTTCTACTCTTATGACTGGTTTAAAACGCTTGTTGATAATGCAATCTTATTTTGTATTAAAATTATTGTCAGTTTACTTAATCATGATAACTTTTTGTTTAGGTAAAAGAGTAAAATTTCACATGTAGATGCTTGAAACATGTGAGGTGTAAACAACACTTCATACATAAATACTTCAAATGAGTTAAGTGTATATAAAAATCACTTGTAGACGCTTGGATTGAGTGAAAAACTAAATGAATTAATTGATGCTTGTTTAATTAATTAAAATATATGTACTTGTTTTCATAATTAAAAAGGTAAAAGAATAAATTAATATTCCACATGTAGATGTTTGGAACATGTGAAGTATAATTAATATCTCACTTGTAAACATTTGGAACAAGTAAGAGTCTTAACAAATTAATTATGCTTATTTACTTAATTCAAAATCTATTTATAAATTATATAAATGGTAATTGATAAAGATTTTGACAATGAAAGAGCATAAGAATCAACCTGTAACATCCCGTATTTATTACATAATTATTTATTTATTTATTTAAATTTTACAGGTCTTACATTCCCCCCACCTTATAAAATTTTCGTCATCGAAAATTGAGCTTACCCAGGAAAAATGCAGATAGGACTGCCTCAACTTACCTTTATCTTGAAATTCTCCCTTCCTAGTCTCTACCCTTTTATTTCAACCTTTAACTCATACATTTCCCCATGTTTCCTCCCGACGTTAGTCATATCTTAAATTGTGGTATCAATTTAACTCTTCCACCCTACGGCATAAACATGCGCTTACACCTCTCCTTGTTCTAACTTTTAAATTCAATTCCTCTTACCACTTGTAGTGTTAACCCCAAGAACTTATCCTTAAAAATCCCTCCGCCAAACGCGTTGATTCTGTGTTTCGACTTCACTTTTTAGGCTCAAACAACCAACTTATTTTTTTTCCTTGCCCACCGAGATATCCTTATGCATACTCGCATCTTCGATCAAGAGATCTTCTCAAAGGTCCTACACAACCCTTGCAAAACAACAGATCAAGTTTGACCTTGATTCTATAGTCAACCACTACAGATAACACACATATCACAAAACAACGAAAACCTAACAAGAAAGGTATAGGAGACAGACTCAACCTATTACTTTTCTCTCTTTTACCAAAACCTTTAGAATTAAGAAAGGAAGCTATCTCAGATATAGTCATGAGTGTGCACCCTCATCACTCTACCAAGACATTTTCTGTTCTTAATACTTTCAATTCACAAGTTCCTTTCCTGCGCACCAACGCTTCTTGGAAGAACCTCTCCTCTTGCGCACCAACGCATCGGGAAAGAAAAGTAATACCCCTTACTTGCTCGCCAAAACCTGGTAAGAGCATTACTTTCCTTAGGTCTTATAAGCAACTACCCTAGCCTGCTCACCAAAACCTAATAAGAGTACCACTCTTACCTGCTCACCAAAACCCGGTAAGAGCGCTGCTTCTACTAAGACCTGTAAGCAACAACTCTTGCTTGCTCATCAAAACCCAGCAAGAGTATCACCCTTACCTGCTCATCAAAACCTGGTAAGAGTGTTGCCTACCCTGAGACTCACAAACAACAACCCTTGCCTGCTCACCAAAGCCCAACAAGAGCCCACCCTTTACCTGCTCACCAAAACCCAGTAAGAGTGTTATTTTCCCTGAGCCTCACAAACACAACTCTTGTTTGTTCAACAAAACCCAACAAGAGCCCCACCCTTACCTGTTCACCGAAACCTGGTAAGAGTACCACCCTTACCTGCTCACCAAAACCTGGTAAGAGCATTGTTTCCATTAAGACCCATAAGCAACAACTCTTGCCTGCTCACCAAAACCCACAAGAGTATCACCCTTACCTGCTCACCAAAACCCAGTAAGAACGTTGCTTTTCCTGAGACTCACAACAACCACCCTTGCCTGCTCATCAAAACCCGGCAAGAGCCCACCACTTACCTATTCAACAAAACCCGGTAAGAGTGTTGCTTTTTCTAAGTCCCCACAAACACAACTCTTGTATGTTCAACAAAACCCAACAAGAGTCCCACCCTTACATATTCACCAAAACCCGGTAAGAGCATAACTTTCCCTAAGCCTCACAAGCAATATTCCTTGCCTGCTCAACAAAACCCAGCAAGGACATTGTTACTAAGCTTAGATCAAAGTCTTACAGTAACTCAAAACTCCATTTTACCCGACTCTCCAAAGTCCTAAGGGTAAAATGGCAACTCCTTTTACTCGACTCTTCCTAGTCTTTTGAGTAAAAGTACAACCTGGTTTTAAAAGTATGAACGAATTTCGAGCATACATCACACAAACTAACATAACATGCTTTACTACTCCAAAAACAATCAATTCGAACTTTACCTTATTGTTGTGGTGGCACTTCAGACTCTCCCCCGTTCAGGGCACGATTTCGCGTAATGACCTGGCTTGCGACAATTGTAACACTTCTTCTCTTCCGGCTTTGCTCCCGAAAGTTCCAGACAAACTCGTCGAAAATGGTCTCCCCCGCACTCGAAACACTCCATTGTCCCTTGTCCTTCACGTTGAGGTTTGGTGTAGGGTTTCTCTTGTTGTCTCTCGTTGATGCTACTTTTGTTAGGATGTGCCCTCATGACCCGACTTGGGTCCCTCTCTAGTCGTTCCACCATCTTTGCCTATTCCACCAATACAGGGAACTCTCAGATCCTCAGAGGTACGAGGAATGGACGTAACTCATGGTTTAAACCGCCCTCAAATTTTCTACAGCACCACTCTTCGGTGACAGCCTGTGAGTAGAACCTCGCCAAGTACTCGAACTTGTCAGTATATGCTTGTACCGTCATAGTCCCTTACTACAAAGTAAGAAATTCTGCTTCCCTCTCATATTTGGCATTGTTGGGAAAGTATTTCTCCAAGAATCATGTCCTGAAGTTAGCCCAAGTCACCTGCTCTTCACGGTCTGCATTAGTTGTTGCATCCCCACCCACTAGTACTCAACGTCTGCCACAAGAAGGAATGTGACGAAGGTCAACTTCTGTGCATCAGTGCACCCAATCGCTTGGCATATCTTCTCACACTCACCCAGCCATGCATCAGCCTCGTCTGGAGTGGCCTTGCTAGTGAACTTAATTGGCTTGTGCCTCATGAAATCTTCCATAGTCACAGGACGAGTAGGCACGACTTTGGCTCTAGGTTGCGTTGCATTAGGTTGCATCGCGTCCACCATCCGATGAATCGCATGTGCAATCTCATCAGCCCTTGTATTATCCCTTCTTCTCCTATTTGCCAAAGCTTGTGCGCGCCACATTTCAGTTGTATTAAACAACACATCTTAAGTCATGACTTATTCAAACAAAAAGGTTTAACACAAAAGAATTAACACACTAACTCGTAAGCAGAACACGATAAGCTCACTCCCCATAGACCCCAAAAATCTTTTAAAAACCATTGCTCTAATACCAAATGTAACATCCCGTATTTATTACATAATTATTTATTTACTTATTTAAATTTTACAGGTCTTACAGAACTTGTCTTTATATATATTTGTGTTTTTCTTCATAATGTCTACTTAAAAACAACAATGATCAATCAGGTGTGTGTTAGCAAAATTACATAATTACCCTACTTCTTATTGTGACACATGTCCCCTTTAATGGTTTCTAGTCATTTTGCACCCAACTACCACTCAATTAATCGAAATACCCCTACTTTCTTAATTTACAAAACTATCACTCAATAAATAACCTTACCATTCTTCTTAATTTACAAAAATGTCACTCATTAAATTCCCTGTTATCATTATTTTTATTATTATTATGATTATTATTATAATCATCATCATCATACTATCATCATTATTAGTAATAATATTATATTAGTATTATTATTAGTATTACTATTAATAATATTATTAATATTTTTTTCAATTAATATTAATATTGCATTAGAGATATTACTAATTTAATTAATGTTATTATATATTGTTAACTATTTTTTTCAATTTTATATAGCGTATATATTTTTTACAATTTGTAATTTTATTTTCTTTATATTATTTTTTTCAATATCTATTAATATTTGTAATTATTTTTACTATAGTTTATACTATAGATATATTTTTAATTTCAATATTTGGGATTTAAATAACTATTACATTTTTATTTAATTTCAATATTTTTACTACAGTTTTATATAATAAATATATTTTTATTATTTATAATTTTAATATGATTTGTTGACACTACAAGAAAACTTGGTTTTAGTAACTAAATTATTGGTCACTAAAATGATAAAATTAGTCACTAATTCAATTAGTAACCAATTTAGAGTCCAATAGTCACAAGTAGCTAAAACATAGGTA
>Ga0099822_1007358_pt1 | contig 14246 bp, 8 predicted proteins | sample CowpeawhiteBW_FD_76839 | JGI IMG/M metagenome (GOLD analysis project Ga0099822, IMG submission 76839) | Root nodule microbial communities of legume samples collected from California USA - Cow pea white BW | ecosystem: Host-associated > Plants > Roots > Nodule | place: USA: California | collected...
AAATATAAAATCTAAATAATATATAATTTTTTTACTTCTCCCAAATATAAAATATATATATATAAAATATTATATATATATATATATATATATATATATATATATATATATATAACATATCTATTCCACCTTATATCCAATTTAGAAAATAAAATATCACCCATCCTCATGTACTTAGTTAATATAGAAATTTTCCTTTAAAATCATAACAAATTTAAATAATACACATAGGACAAGTTTATTTACATAAATTTATTTATTTGGATTTGAGAATATGGAAAAATATGAAAATTAAGGGACAACTAGTAAAAAATGATATTGTTTAAATTAAGAAAAAAGTTATATAAAGTAAATGAAAAGTTTATGAAGCATTATGATTCATTTGATGATGTTATCATATATATATATAAAGATTTTTTTTTTGCGTTTTACATTTATTTTCCAAATTTATCATTTAAATATATTTTTTAAATTAAAAAAATTATTTTATGAATTTTATCATTTCTTTTAAAAAAAATTCAATTTGACTTTTTTTTAAATTTAATATTTTTAATTATAAAATCACCTAAAAAAATTAAAATTATTTATATTTATTTTATAATCTATGTTATTACATAAAAGAAATTATCTGTTTAGTATTAATTTTGTTTAATTTTGTCCTTCAAGTGGTAGTTATTTACTAATTCAACCATTTCTTTAACTTAAATAAATAAAAATTATTTATAAAATAAATAAAAACTATATGTAACCAAATTGTAAAAATTATTTACATATATTTTTATAATTATAATTTCATTATTTTTTAATTAACATTAATAAATATTATTATTATTTAGTATTTCTTTTGTTATTAACTATGTAGAATAGCAGAAGATAATTATAAAAACGTATATATGTTTAAAAATGGAGGTTGAGCAGGTTCACATGCGGTCCATCGACTTCACATTCCGATATCCCTCACCCACCCAACACTTGGATCATCTCCTAAACTCCTTGCCTTAAAATATTCCTCAATTGAACCCTTCAACGGACCAGATCATCCCATCATAATTATAATCATGATCATCAAGTGTCCAATCCCATCCATGATGATCAGTGGGACCACACTCTTCACCCGGTTCATCCTGTGTGGCGGAGTGTCAACGGCTTTAGATTTTGATAATATAAAGTAGTTATGATGTTCGTCTGAAGCCCCTGCATCTGCATCACTCTCACTGCTTAGTTCCACAGTCAACCCACACTTGCTTTTGCATTTGCATTATTGCCTTCAGTCAAATAATTCAGCTTCTCCCCTATCTACTCTACCAAATTCTAATTTTAATAATACTATATAAACCTTCACGAGATCAATTTCACTTCTGACCCCACCCTCGCTTTCTTTTCATACTCCCAATACATTACAAAACACTCTATTCCTGTGGGTCCTAATTGCCTAACTCTCACTCTCGCCATGGATTAACACGACAACATAATATGCACTTCAAAATCTTTTAAAACAACAATAATAAAAATAGTATTAATTATATTATAAAATCTATAGAACTAGAGGAATGAAAGGGATGAAAGAAAAATAAGATACTACAATTATGAAACTGATTTGCATTGTTGTATAATATAATAATATAGATCTGAAAATGAGAAACTTGCGAAGAAGAAGATATGCAGAAGGCGCATGAGATGGGATCTGTGATGGATTCAGATTCAGATTCACATTACGTTGCAGCTAGAGGTGTTCTCGTCGCTGAAAAAGTGGGTGTAAGGGTCTGGAGGAGGGTAGGGATAGGGAGGGTACATGTAATTCACTGCCGGCGGAGGCCGGGCGTACATCATTGGCTGGAATCTCTCATTTCCCATCATTCCACCCATCTGTTGTTGTTGTAACTGCTGCTGCTGTAACTGTTGTTGATGCTGTAACTGTTGTTGTTGCTGCTGTAACTGTTGCTGATGTTGTAAAAGTTGTTGCTGCTGGAAAGGGTTTCCAGCCATTCCATTCGGACCACCACCACCTTGAAAGTATCCGCCGCCATTGACCGACGCTGCCGGAAGTCCCTGCACGGCAGGGATGTTCTGCATTGACATGTTCATGGGACCCACATTCGGCCCAGACATAGCATGGGGACCACCACCACCACCCATGTTTCTGAATCCAGGGTTCATTGGTGGTTGAACACCAACTCCACCCATCGGATTGCCTTTCTTACCCCCATTCATGTTCATGTTATTGTGAATGTTACCTCCTCCTCCTCCTCCTCCGTTGTTATTCTTGTTCCCTCCACCACCGTTTTTACCCTCCAATGCACCACCTCCGTTTTTACCACCACCATTGTTGCCACTTTTGTTACCCCCACCCTGGTGGCCACCACCCATGCTGACTCCGCCGCCGCCACCACCTTTTTGTCCTCCCCCATGCGCCTGAAAAGGAACAGGTCCTGGACCTTTCTTTCCAGCAACATTATTGACAGCCTTGGGGACATTCATCATCTGTGGTGGTAGTTTCATTTTGTTAGGAGGAAGCTCATCCATTACATCATCTTCGTCGTCATCATCAAACTCTTCGTCAAATTCGTCGTCATCGTCAAAATCATCCAATTCGTCGTCTTCGGTGAAGTCTTCGTCATCCTCCGGAATATCAAATTTAACAGCTTTGGGGTTGGGGTTGTGAGGGGGCAGCTTGAGGTCCTTGAATTGAGGGATGTTCAGATCTTGAAACCCTTTCATCTGCTGAAGTTGTTGTAGCTGTTGCTGGAGCCGCTGCTGCTGCTGGAGCTGCTGCTGCTGCTGGAGCTGCTGGAGCTGTTGCTGCTGCTGCAGCTGCAGTTGCTGTTGAGGATTTGGTCCTTGTTGTTGACCACCACCACCACCACCTTTGGGTTGGTTATTTCCACCACCACCACCACCCTTGGGATTCTGACCTTTGTTGTTCTGGTTGTGGTTTCCCATACCTTTGAGGTGTTCAATTTGCATGTTCTTGACCTGGTTGGCATTGGCAGGGTGGTTCTGGTTATTATTGTGATTGTTGCTGGGTTTAGGTGCGGCGCCCCAGAGTTCTGCATGTTTCCCTGATTTCGCAAGCTTCTTGATGAGAAGGTTGGGGTCCACATTGCCCGAAACCGTCACCTTCCCTTGCTCAGCATCGATCTGTGTGGTGAACACACCTGTGAAACAAGCAAACAAACGGTGTATTCAAGGCTTGTTTCACAGAGATGAGACGGAGATTTTGTTTTCTTCTTCACACAATAAATGAAAGCACCGACATTTCCAGAAGCAAAAAAAAAAGAGTGAAATCACAACAAAGGAATTACTGTGATAATTACCATACCATCAATTTTTTGCAAGATTTTCTTCACTTTCTGTCTGCACCCATCACAGTGTATGTTCACTTTAAGAACACATTTCTGCATGCACAAGAAATCCCACAATCCCAAACAGAATATAAACAAAAGTTTCATGTTTAACAAAGAAGAATGACAAAACCATAAATGTCCGAAATACATTAATCACAGCAATTAAGAACAACAAAAGATAAAAAATGGGTCTGAAGATGCCATGGATTTGTTACCTGTATCTTCAAGAATTCCTCTTTACTCATGTCTCACACCCCAACAAACAAAAAGATTGTAACTTGCAGAACAGCGCAAAAGGGAGGCGATAGATCTGAGGAGCAAATGACAGAAGGGGTAATAGAGGGTCTTTGTTTGGGAAGCAAACATAGAGGAAATGACAGAAAAGAAATGGTTTTGTGGGTCTCCGAGAAGAGACAGGAGCCTAACCAGCGGTTGGCTCAGAGTTTGAGAGAGAGAGAGTGAGGTGTAGTCATTGGGAAAAAAGAGGGGCAAGCAAAGCAGAAGAGAGAAAAAAAAAATGAAAGATCAGAACAGCACAGAGAGAATGGTGCCTCCAAGCTTTTGTTCTTTATTTATTGGTATTTTGGTATGAAATGTAGCTACTACTAAGGAGGAGCCTCTGTAATGGTATTAAGAGGGTAACTCCAGAATGAGGTTTGGCTTGGAGGAGAATCTACTTTAACCACACTTGGGTTTTCTATTTTTCTCTTTCATGGTTTGGTTTTGGCTTGGCTTGAAGACTGTGAGGTGGGAATGCTTAAAAAATCATAAATGACAATGAAGGAGAGGAGAGAGAAACAGTATATATCTGATGTGAGTTTTTGTTTTTTCGATATTTCTTGCCACACTAATTATTACCAAATGCTGGTGAACTGTGTCAGATTTTAAAAACACAAATGAGTGAGAATGATAGAATTAATTTTAATCAGTGGCTTCCTTGGTAAATTAACTTTCTCTATGACTGCATTATGGTACATTTGCATTGCACCCTTCTCTTCTCTTCTCTTTCAACACGCTTTCCTCAATTTGGGGTCAAAACACTTGAGCGTTCTCAAGAAATTTTTGTTGAATCTATTCATAAAATATCCAACAAGCAACGCATCACATGTTCTTCAAACTCTAAACTGTAACGCCGCATGGTTTTATTAAACATTTCTCAACTCTCTTAACTTTTTATTTTATCTTTTAATATAATTAATTAACTTTGCCGCTGTTAAACAGAGTTAAAGTTTTCACAATTTATTTGTTCACAACGATCCTAAAATTAAATTAAAATAATCATTTCCTGAGAATCCTTCAAATAATTAATTTCACAATTCTATTATTCAATTAATCAATCCTTAAAAATTCGATAAATTTATGACGAACTATTGAAGAGGTTTTAAGTCTTGTAAGAATAGTACATTTTTTATGAGTCTAGAAATCAAGGAAAAGCTCTTTTATTTTGGTTTTGTTCCTTTTGAAAGAAAATAATTGTGTGTATATCAGAAAGTGTATATTTAATGCACGAGTTAGATAGATAGTATATGTATTTATTGTTGGGTGAATTCCATTATTCAATTGCCTATAATTGGCAAACAAGGAAATGCATTATAGAGGAGACTTATCTTATCCTATATCAGACAATGTCACGTTCAATTAAAAATAGTAACATTCACTACTCTTTTTCTAAAAAAAATTGATTGTTGGCATATACTAATGTAAGTGCGTTACCTATTAATAATTTGATAAAAATATTATTTTCAAGAAGACTCGGATATTAATTTAGGTTTTTGTAAAAAAAATATCTAAAATCTAAAGTACATTTTTTGTTTAAATGAAGACAATAAAACTTAAATATAGTCATCTTTCAAATCTAAAATCTAAATATAATTTTTGTATAAACATTTTTTATTTTTAGTTTTCACATATTTTAGTATTTCATTTTTATTTTATATATTTTACATGTTTTTTATGTTTTATTATTTAATTTTTATGTATTTTCTATTTTTCTTATAGAAAGTAATAGCACACAATTTTTTATTTTATTTTTTATAAAATAATTATTCATTTGTAAATATTTTTTAATAGATAAATTAATATTATTGTTAAGATTTTAAAACGTTTATATAGGTCATATTAAAATATCTTTCTCTCCTCTGGGTATTATGCAAAAACATTTGTCTTTGAAAGACTTTTTCTCCTTAACAGACATTGTTTTCCGCGTGTTTGTTTAACACTTTCCTAGGTGAAAAAAAATTAAAAAGATGAATTATTATATAAAAGATATAATGAATTATTTTTTAATAAATTCTTATATTAAAATAAATAAAATTAAGATACTAAAATTATAAACAAGATAAACTTGATTTATTTAAATTTTATCTTAATATATTTTCATTGAAATGTAACTTTTTATTTAATAAATTTTATTTTGTTTTAAATTTAAATTTAATTTATATTTTGAAAATTTAATTTTAATATTAAATTATTTTATAAATTATTCTTTATATATTAATATTCAATAAATTTTATTTTATCATATCAATTAAATTTACTACAAACTTTTATTTCATTTTTTGTTATCTTTTCTTTTACCTAATTTCACTTTTCTACTTTATTTCTTTTGTTTTTTGATTCAGATCCGCTGTTAATCAAAATACACTTTTAAAGATGGAAATGAAAAAAAAATTAAAAAAAAATAAGAAGTAAATTTGAGTAGAAATTTTATAAATAATTTGACTAATTTAATAAAATAAAAAATTTATTTTAAAATGATAAAATTTTACTACTATCAAAATAAGAACAGTGGTGTTCTCCAATACATTTTATAAAAAGAACTTGTAATGACATTTAATATGATTAGTAAAACTAATTTTTTCATATTTTTTATTTTTACTTTTAATATGACATTTTATTAATTTTATTCATCTATGTTTTTGGTCATCAGTATATTTATGAGTTTGAATAATAAAAAACAAGTCTATAATTTTCTTATACATTATAAATTAGACTGCTAAAAAACTTTAAGAAAATAATATACTCGACTTGTCAGTATTCAGTTTTGCTAAACTTTCTCGAATTTTAGATGTAAGTTTACAAAGGTCATTCAATTATTTTATTTATTATGTATTGAAATAGTTAATAAATATAAAATAATATAAATCAGCAAGCTTACGGTATAATTTTTTATTTTATTTTATCAATAAATATATTTATAGACGAGTAGTTAATTATAATATAATTTTTTATTAACCTAGAACATCTCTATTTTTATTTATAGATAAATTATTTGATTAAAAATATAGTTTTATGGTTTTTTTTTACCATGATCCTACATTACATATTAAATTATCTTCAACCAAAATTAATATAAAATTATGTACTTTTAGACAAGTTCAGGTGGTTTTAGTTTTTTTTTTCCTTTGCAATAAGATTTCTTAGTTGCTTAATGAATGGTAGTTACTTTCTCTAATGTTTGAAAAAAAAATGTCAACCAATTTATATAATCTCTACAAAGTTTTTACCTTGGTGCGGCTCCATATGTTTTAATGACCAATAAGGTTTTTTTTAAATAATTGTGAACATAGTCTCACTTTAGCACAGTTAACTTAGATGTTAGATTTTTCTTCAACCATTTTTTTCCGTTCTGATTTGAAATAATTGGTTAGACAGTGAACATGGGTTGATCCGGATTCATATGATTCAGATAAATACAAAAACGTTAAACATCATTATCGAACACCAGTAGACACTTGAACTCAGTTTCCTTTCAATTTAACATTAAATACTTATTAGGTCATTGTAGTTCCACATAACATCATTTTCGAACAGCACATAATTTTTTCTACCATCCATTAACTGCATTTTTTGTCCATACTTTAGCATAGCCTTTAACTTTAGTTTTTTCCCAAATCTATGCCTTCGGGTAGGTTTTAACCACCTTCAGAAAACTATTTATTTTATCTATTATTGTCTGAGTAATGCTTTTAAAAATTAAAAATCTTCCATAAACTCAAATTAGTTAGTATCCCCTTTTATTCTTTTCCTCATAGCAGAAATTATTTATCATTAGAAAAAAAAGTGTCCTTTTGGGCACTAATGAACAAATGAAGGAAATATTCCATGTAAACTGAAGACAGAAGATAGTTATTATATGTGTTAGAACTGTATAAGGAGAAAAATAAAATAGTAAAACTACTCCACCACACATTATGCACATTATGAATATATTATTATATGTATTTGGCAGAAAAAGTGAAAATCGCCGCATTTGGAATAGTGTGGGACCGCCAGAATTTATGGGTTCTTTTCCTTTGTGTTGGTGCTAAACTTGTGAAATGAAAATGGAGTTGTAGCTGGTCACGTTTTCATGGGCAACTAATTAATAATAAAGTGAACCTGATTAAATCATGGAAGCACTACTTTAACAGCAAATTAGGTGGAAGAAAGCAACCGAAAACTAGGTAACCCTCGAAGAATCACGTTCTGTTTTTTTTTTTTTTTTTTTTTTTTTTTTTTTTTCTTTTTTTTTTTCATTCTCCTTCCTTCAAGCTTTCTCTAGCAAACCGAATTATTATTATACTTCTTAAAAGCCTAAATCGTGATCTTTTTTTCCCTTTATGGCTTTGAACATGTCACTTTAGCCATGAGAGAGTGTTTGAATGAACGGTGGTGAGAAAGGAAACATAGCAAATTGGTTTTCCTCGGCCTTGGTTTGAAGAAAGAGACATGGCACTTATTTTGTATAACAAGACATGGACTTTTTTCACGAGTGACAGGTGTACGTTGTTTATTATGTCACTGGAAGCATAAGAGCTTAATTTGAACATATCTATAGGGTGAGGTTAATAATTAGTGTTTGATATATGGTGATGGTGGTGGACTTTCCTGAACTCAAAGGCCACCAAATCCATCCCACCCAGAAACTGAACAAAATTGAAAAAGAAGAACACTTTAGAACACATGATTGTGACTGGCACAAGTATGATATCATAACTTTTATACAAGTGAAGAAATGGTGGGTGATTTTTTTGGAGTTTGATAGGGGTATCTATATTTGGAATGTGAGTTTTAGGGATTGTGTGAAGAAGGAGTTGGGCAGCCATGCAATGCAAAGGCATTGCTATTTATGTTGAAGGGTTCACATGGTGTTTGGACAGTGATTGATCAGAGAGAATACGAATTTGCACACTGAGAAGAAGTGGGTGAGGAAGGAGTATTTATTGAACCTCACCTACAAGAGTGCAGTGGCAGTTGCAGTTGCATCTCACACATGGTCTCTTTTTTTTATAGCTTTAGATTTTAGTATGATATCGGGAAAATAATAATACAGTGTGGGTGTTGAGAGGTTTTGACCACAAGGGAAAGTTTTTGATTCCTGTACTATTCAACCCTTCCTACACTTTAATTATTTCGATTATTCCAAATGATTCAACATTACTAGAAAGCAAATACTAAATGGTAGACAGATAAATGAATGTATGTGTGTATATTCAGGCATTTTTCTGAGATCTTGGACCAGGTTAACTTTCTGGTTGTTTCTTCGTAAAAGATTGGAAAAGATGCCAAACTATGTTAAGTCGGTGTCTTCAAACTGTAGGGAAGTTTTCGTGAATTTTGGATGGTATCTTCTCCGGTTTCTTGGTTTTTTAACTTTTCTCTTTTGCTGGACCATACCTCTGAAAAGGTCAATTAATCATATATGTAAAGTGTTGCTCACCCTCTCTGCCTTGTCCCCATTCATAACTTATAGCATGTCCTAGGAGAGCATGTGTTTTTTTCAAACAAAAACCTCTTACGTTTAACAACAGTATCCAAGGAACATTTCACATTAAATCTTATAATCTTATTTGTCCACATCTCAAAATTGTTCTCTGAATAAGGGATTCTAATTTTGTTTCAGATTCAATTTTGTGCATTAATGTTCGACTTCTATCCGTTATCATCATCATCATCTAGGTTTATAGGGAATAAAATAAGTGGCAATTACGTTGTGTTGTTTGTTATTTACTCTTGGGACATGGAGATTTTTCATTAGTCTCAAATAGTTTGCTACTCAATTGATGATTACAGACAAACCCGTGGAGCCTTGTACACCACCTTATCCTTAACTAAGGTTGAGAAGTGTACAGCAAGAAAAGTCATGTTTACCACACAATAATGAATGTTGTGGGGATGGAACATGATTATGATGTCGACAGCCATAAGTTTCTTGAAGCACTCAAATCTTCACCTGTTATCATTTTCTAAACTGAATGTACACGCGTGAAAATGTTTGATCCCGAGACTTTTAGGTCATAAAAATTTGTCCTCCAACTTATTAAGAGCTTAGAATAGTTGGAATGAATTCCATTTAATTCTGTGTGGTATAATGGTAAAAAAGTTTCGTGTTGATATTTAATTCTCTTGCGATATTTGGGTCAAAGTTTGTAAATTTGAGTTTATGTGTTAAAATTTAAAATTAAATTTGTGAAAGCAACTTAGGCTCTACTTTTTTAAAAAACTAAAAATTAATGTATAAACATACTTTCAGAATAACTAAACCTATAATTTATTCTCTAATTTTGGCTTTATTTAAAGGTGTGAAAGTTGAACAGAGAAACCATTTCAAATGAAGTACAACATAACTAGTTACATCCATTATACTTTTACATCTTTATTGGTTCAAAAGCTCATGTCTGAAAACATCTCCAAGCTTCAAAGATTCTGATATTGCATCTACCTCAAGGGTACCTTGTATACCAATACTAGTTAACCTTTTTTTTCTTCTTCTTTACAGTGAAAAGAAAAACAAGAATCCAAACACGTTGAATCGTTTTTTTTTTTTTTTCTCTTTATACCCTCTACGTCACACTCATGTGATAGACCAACTATTTCAGCAAAGGAACATAATATTAATATTAAAAGTTCTAAACTTTTAAATCCCTGAAAGATGACAGCCAAGAACATTGAACATTATCTTTGTATGAATAAATTTAAATTTAACCTTTGATGATTTTCGAACAAGATAACATTTACCCTCAACAAAATACATAAAGAAGGATTTTGGGCTAACCAAACCAGACCTACAAATAATCCTCCCTTAAAATATCACTCCAAAAAGAAAAAAGATCATCTGTACAATATTTATGACACCAGAGTAACATTCAAAAACAGTAAAACCACAGATGATCTATTTTTCTCTTTGAGGATCTTACAGATGAACTTTCACAAAAAAAGAAAAAATACATAAGAACTATAAACAGATCGCTGACTGCAATTTACAATAAGAAGAAAAAAAAAAAATACCGTGCAATTCAGCTTCTCATAAGGCAAAAAGGTGTCATTGATTGCCACTGTTAATCCTGATCTCTATAAGTTCCTCAATAGGTTGACGGCATATAGGACACTTATTTGATTGAAACCGCAAAGCTTTAGCACACTCACTGCACATGCACTGGAAAGTACAACAGAAGTTATCCCACCCATAAAATCAAAGTAGTAAAATAAATGAATACAATGCAGCATAATAAACATATGCACATGATGTTAAATAACGATTAAAGGAAAGATCTCTACTGAACAATTATTATATTCCAGGCAAACCAGAAGAAAGAAAAGCACTAAATATCAAATTCTTCAGTGGTACAGTTTTTACAAAAAAAATGTATTCTACAATTGGCAACAATCAATGAATGATCAAATGAATGTGTTAGCCAGTTTCGAACTTTGAAACCATATTGAAGAGGGGGTTAGCTGACACGAGAAGATCAGAGGAAGAAAAGAATTATTCAGGTAACATAAATATCACCAAGAAAACCATGATAGTCTTTTAGAAGTATTAACTACGACATTTATTTTCTAACTGCAAACTGTTTTGCAGCATGATAAAATTGAATGCATGAATCATCATTAATGAATCATCCTTAAGATGTATTTATTGCTTGAATCTGAGTATGAACATTCAACAAAACCATACAAGTTGCTTTGGCCAGATGTCATACCATATGTCGGCAGGGCAAGACAGCAGTGTCCTTGGGTTCAGTCATGCATATTACACACTCCTTTCCATGATCATTATCTTCAAAATCTGCTGTTGCTGAACTTCCTATTCCATATAACTCTCTGAGCTCATAACGAACATCATCGATCCACAGAATCTGCCTAACTACTTTTACCTGGAAAGGACCAACACCATTGTTTTTCTCTAAGACAGCTTGAGTTATTTGCATGTGAGGGGATGCATCCAGTACAGAAATACTATTAGTTTCAGCACATATGACAAGGGGAAATATATCTTCTCCGGATGAGGGTTGAGAAAGATCATCCAACTCAAAAAAACCGAGGTCAATGCCTGTTCCTGAAGGCTGACAAAATTTCTGGCCAGCCCCTTTTCGAAGGGGGAACGTGATTGGCTCAAACAAATCAGGAAATAGTGGATTAAACCTACATTTTTCTTCTTCTTTGGCTAAGTAGAAGATAGTAATGCTGCCCATTACAAAAGAAAGGTATAAAGAAAGTTAGGCCAGCAAAAAACATTCCATCATAAACATTTAATATTCATTCTATGTTCAAACATTCTCTTTCCAGAGCAATCAACTTAAAATAATCAATCAATCAAACGGATTGCAACTTTAACCCACAAATTGTGGTTTCAACGTGCTTTCATTGGCAAGTGAACTTGTTCAGATAAGTCAGCCAAAGCAACATTGTGTTCCATACTTCAAAACGAAGCTTCTAATAACCAGAGCAAGAATTATCTAACTAAAAGGCACTGATAAGTCAGTTAGAGTGTAACTAAAAGCAAGAATTATACACGTCTCTAATAAGTAGATATTATTTTGAATGATAAAATACAATGACACAGGAAATAATATCTAAAATCTGTGGGAATGAAGAGAGAGAGGAATGAGATTTTACCTGCCATCAAAGAGGGCATCGAAATCAAAGGAAATCAAGTGGTGATCTGGATAGTTAGGATCTATGCAGAGGCGTAGCGTGTGTTTATGCAAATTGACATCGTTCCTTATCTTCTTAGTGGTTTGATGATCAACATAGGGTGGTGGCGAAACTTGAATTTGGCTTCCCCCTTCATTTGCATACAAGGGCTGCTGATGAAGCATCACAGAATTGGCAGTGTAGACATTTGGGTAATAATGAGGAGGAGGAGGACCCACATAGCCGGTGGTGGCAGAGGTAGAAGCAGAAGGGTTGGTTGAGGTGACAAAGTAACCTTGTGGAGGTGGTGCTGCTGGTGGCAGAAGCGGCGGAGGGTAATAGTAAGGGGGTGGAAGATGTGGAGGATGAGGATGAGGATGAGGATGAAAGTAGGCGCTTCTTCTTCTTCTTCTATTATTGTTACTCCATGAAACACCCATCTCAAATTCACAACCAAGAACTTGTGAAGCTGTTCTGTTCTGGGAAATAATGGGTGGTGAGTTAGGTGCAGCAGATGCAGTGATTCTTAGGAGCTGCCATTGCTGGCACCATTCATAGCATTATTCTCTCTACTTAACCAATCACCATTTTTTAGTACTTTACTTTCCCTTTACCTGGATCGTGAAGGACTCCATTATCCATATTTTTAATGATTTTTTTGTTGTCACTACTTAATTAACACTTTTTCCATTATACCACCATCTCCATCTTCTGCGTTTCTTTCTTTCCTTATTTCTCTGGTTATTATGTTTTTTAAATAAATAAATGAATGAAATAGAGATTAAAATACATAATGGTTTTTAAACGAAAACGTATTTTTTTTATAAAGTACTATTAACTTATTTGTAAACTTTTTTTTTTACAATTTCTCCAAATTATATTGTTTGATATGCTGGTTGATTTTGAATTGGAAAATGATTATAATTAAACTGTACTTTCATAAAGAGATGAATTGACGACAAAATATATGACAATTATAAAACAATCATAGTTGACATTTTTTGAAAATTAAAAAAAAAAATTCTGCAACAAACAATTTCTTTACAATTGTTATCATAATGATAATTTAAATGTAACTTTTGTAAGTCTTATACATACAATTTCATTATTGAAACACTTGCATAATTTAATTATTGATTTGATAATACATCGAATGAGACTTGGGTTTACTATAAAAATTAAGCATATGCTTTGAACATAATTAAGGAATGATAAAAAATAATTGAGAAAAATATGATTGATACATGTTAATAAATATTAGTGAATTTTATTTTAATAATTTTTTAAAATTCAAGTGATCAGAAGAAAATTATTAGTGAAAGAAATGTTTAACTATAATATTTTGAATGATATCTTAATATGATTAATTTCATCCTATATCCGTAAATTCAATGTGTTAACTAGGTTCATACTGATCAATAGTGTAATAAATAGACTAGACACTATGAATGAGACTTCTATATAATGCCAGTTGGTATTGAAAGATGTTGAGATCAAATAATTATATTTAACTAATTTCATTAGTACAAAAAATTGATTTAATTTAAGAACTATTTTCAAATTATTATGTGTTTTAATATTTTGTTGATGTGGAACCTTTTGACTTTGAAAACGCCGAGTATTTGCTTTATCAATTTCTAAAAAAACCATTAGTGTGAATGTTATTTTTAAACTTTTTTTTTTCAATTATGGTTTTTATATTTTACAATTCTTAATATTTACAATATTTATATGAAATTATTATTTTATATCCTTTTTTATATCAAATTATGTTAAGTCATGAATATCTTTCTTTAAAATTAAAGACAAATTTATGATTTAATATGATATTGTTAATTATAGTGGTGGTTGTGCAACATTTTTGATATGTACAAGTTGTTAAATTCAGGTAAATAGCATAATATATATATATATATATATATATATATATATATATATATATATATATATATATATATATATATATATATATTTTTTTTTATTTTTATATTTATATATTTATAT
>Ga0099822_1007364_pt1 | contig 14241 bp, 11 predicted proteins | sample CowpeawhiteBW_FD_76839 | JGI IMG/M metagenome (GOLD analysis project Ga0099822, IMG submission 76839) | Root nodule microbial communities of legume samples collected from California USA - Cow pea white BW | ecosystem: Host-associated > Plants > Roots > Nodule | place: USA: California | collected...
ATATATATATATATATATATATATATATATATATATATATATATGAATTTTCTATTAAATATAAAATAAATTTGTAATATATTATTATTGGAATAAATATTTTATCATTTTAATAAATGATAATTAGTAGTTATTTATTCACAAATTAGTAAAATATATTTTAATTTTTTAATAAATTTAATGTGACATTTTTTTTTTCATTTTGTTACTATTATAAATAATATTTATAACAAATAAAAAATTTGTCACAAATAATATATTAATAGTGACAAAATTTATCTTTGCCACTATTATTTTGTCACAAAAGCTTCAACCATTATTTCATAAAATTTGGTGCAATCGCAATTGGGTCTGTAAAATTTTGGTGCAATCATAGTTCGGGTCTCTATTAAATTTAGCAAGTTAGAGTTTCAAATTCCTCCTTTTAAGGTATGAGTTTCATTTTTCAAGTTTTAATTTCTACCCCTTCAAGATATTAATTTTCCAAGGTATTAATTCATGTTGTAATGAGTGTCCTCTAGTAGATGAGTCTCTTTTTCTTCCTCTGTGTAAAATCGCTGCACAATTCTAGCTCATTCTTTGCCTTTTTGTCAAATTTTCATTTTGTTTTTCTCCCAATTTTAATTCCTTTAGGTCCAAGTGGAGTAATATTAAAACTGATAACGTTGCATTTGAATCTTTTCGAATCTTATCTCCAAATGCAACGTTATCAGTTTTAATATTACTTCACTTGAACCTAGAGGAATTAAAATTGTGAGAAAAACAAAATGAAAAATTGACAAAACGGCAAAGAATGAGCCAGAATTGCACAACTCACTGAGGAAGAAAGAAAAAGAGACTCATTTACTAGAGGACACTCATTACAACGTGAATTAATACCTTGGGAAATTAATATCTTAAAGGGGTAAAAATTAAAATTGCAATTGCACCAAATTTTATGAAATAATGGTTGAACCATAACTTTGTTTCTAAAATGAAGAAGTAAAGATTTAGGTGAGAGTGAGAGGTAGACGTAAATGTGAAAATTTGGAAAGCGAGAAATTTGGGGAACTTGTTGGGTAACTGTCACAGGCCTAGATGAACACACCTTAAAAGTTTAATAAAAATCAATTAACATAATAATTTATAATTATATTTATTAATTTAATTTAGTAAATTAAAAAATGAATATTTTTATGATGAAACTTTCTAAAAATTTACGCCTGTTATTTTTTATTTATTTATTTTAAAATATTATTTTATTAGTAATAACATAATAATTACAAATTATAAGTTATGATATTAATAACAAACTTTATTATATATTTTTTGATAAGAAATCATCACTAATTTTCTTTTTACTATATAATCACATTGATAAATTTTCATTAAAATTAGCAAATTTTTCTTATGATCAATGTTCAAATACAAATGTTTTATTTACTGATTTTAATTGAGTTATATTTACCGATTAATGAGTTTGTGTTATATAAATATTCAAGTTAACAAAATTTTGTTATTTTCTAAACATATTAACAAACTTTTTAACATATTTTTCTCAACAAACTAACAATATAAAATATTAAAGATAGTGATTTTTTGTTTAGAAAAAGATAAAATTTAATAAATAATAGAAGTCTATATAAATTTTAGAGTACGCAGAAAAGAAAAAAGAATGACATGATAAAGAAAAGAATGGCATGACCAAACATGAGAGTGTTAAATTGAAGAGAAAAGATCAAAATTTTTCTGTGAGTTATGAAATATGTATTTTTAATTATTTATTTTAAGATTTCATGGATTTTAATTATAAGATTTTATTTGTTCTTTACCATGTTTAATAGATAGAAAGTTTTTTAACTTGATAATTTTTTTTTCCATTTGATAGGTATGGAATTGAATAAAAGTTGGATGCAAATTACTGATCGAACAAAACCTTTATATGAGAAAGGAGTTCTCGACTTTATTGAATTTGCATTTACCGATCTTAGGGAATAAGAGTTAATATGTTGTCCATGCAAAAAGTGCAATAATAATCTCTTTAGGTATAAAAGAATCATATATGGGCACTTGATCACAATTGGGATAAAAAGATATTATGTTATATGGGATCTTCATGGAGAAGTAGCAAAGAAATGTGATGAAGATGAACACAACCACAATTATAATGACATGATTCAGAGTCTGCCACATGACATTGTGAGTGCTATTAATGTTGAAAACGCCAAAGAAGGTAAGGAAACAAGTTATACAACAAATCCGAAGTATAATGCAATGAATGAAAAAACATCCAACTTTTATAAATCATTAGAGGATGCTGAACAAGAATTATATCCTGGTTGCAAAAACTTCTCCAAGTTATCATTTATTGTTCAATTACTGAATATCAAATGTCTCTTTGGTTTGAGTGCAAAATCAATTGATGTCATACTTACTTTATTGAAAAAAACATTTCCATACAGAAATAAAGTTCCTGACTCATATTTTGAGGCTCGAAAAATTATTCGTGAACTTGGGCATGATTACACAAAAATATACACTTGTGTGAATGATTTCATTCTTTATCGAGGTGATTATTTAAAACTCACTTCTTGCCCAACTTGTAAATTTTCTTGATATAAAGATCCACAAAAAAAAAAAAAGTTACCCAAGAAAGTTGTGCGTTATTTTCCTTTAGCTCCAAGGTTACAACAATTGTATATGACATCAAATACGGCTAAAGAAATGAGGTGGCACAAAGATAGGCCTTTTAATGAAGATGGGAAAACGAGACATCCGACTGATTTTATTGCTTGGAAGAATTTTGACTCACTATATCCATCTTTTGTGTCAGATCCTCGCAATGTTAGACTTGGTTTAGCAAGTGATGGTTTCTCCATTTGGAAATATGAGTATTTCATATAGCGTGTGGCCAGTTGTTCTAATTCCTTATAATTTGCTACCTTGGATGTGCATGAAAGATCCTTATTTCATAATGTCAACACTTATTCCTGGTCCCAAAGCTCTTGGAAATGACATTGATGTGTATTTACAACCTTTGATTGATGAATTGAAAGAACTTTGAGATAATGGTGTACAGACATACGACACATCAATAAAAGAAATGTTTCAATTACATGTCTCTATTTTATGGACTATTAATGATTTTCTCGTCGTGTATGGAAATCTATCAGGGTGAAGTACTAAAGGAAAATTTACTTGTCCTTGTTGTAACAAGGATACATGGTCATTAAGTTTACCAAATGAAAAAAAATTATTATATGTTATTTTTGCCACTAGGTCATTCTTGGAGAAATAATGCAAAAGCTTTTAATGACACTAAAGAAAATCGTCCACCTCCTACACAATTATTTGGACACTATCTAGTTTAACAATATCAACAATTTGACCAGGTTAATATTATTATATTTTGCTTAAAATCATTATTTCAAACTACTATTATTTTTCTATTATATTAAAAAAGTTTTCTTAGTTAAAAATAAAAATCAAAGTAAAATATATTATTTAAAAACAATTATTTAAATATTATTATTAGATAATTTTATTAAATGATATATTTTGAATATATAAACTAATACAATATGTATTATATTATAATTCTATCTTATTTTTGGAATTATTTTTAAATTTAAACAATAGTGATAGATAATATATTTCTTCTTCAACGTGGGTCTAAACTAATCTAAGTAAAAGATAAAATAATATTATTTATGAAATAATTTTATTCATGGTATATTTTGAATATATAAATTTATCCAATATCTAAATTTTATTGTATTATCGTTGGTAACTAACTTTATCCACATTATCAATTTTATCTTAGTATGTTAGAATTATTTTTAAATTTAAACATTAGTAATAGATAATATATTTCTTTTTGAACATGAATATAAACTAATTTAAGTAAAAGATAAATTAATTTAATTTTTTATTTTATCTTATATACTAACTAAATGGTTATATTTAAATATTATTTATTATTATATAATTTTATTAAATGACATATTTTGAATATATAAATTAAAAAATATCTAATTTAAATTGTATTAATTAAATAAATTAAAAAAATAATTATTAATATTTCTTAGTTAATGGTAGTCACTATGTTTTTTTTTTCATTAACTAATTCTTTATTTTTGTATTAGAATTAGTATATTCATATTTTTTATTAATGATAAATACATTCAGGTGACATTTGGTAAATTTGTCCATAAAAGAAAGCAAGAAAAAGTTCAACTACCAAAGAATTGGAAGAAAAAAATTATTTTTTTTAGTTGAGTTATTGGAAATGTCTAAAATTACGTCATTATTTAGATGTCATGCATATCGAAAAAAATATTTGTGATAACATCATAGGAACATTGATGGATCTTGAAAAAAAGACAAAAGATAACATAAACTCCCGATTTGATCTTGCTCATATGGGTATACATTTAGAGCTTCATCCAACAATGATTGAAAAAGGAAAATACACATTTCTATATGCATGTTATATCATGTCATCTCAAGAAAAAACATGCATTTTGTCAATTTTTAGTTGATTTGAAAGTTCCAGATGGTTATTCACCCAATATTTCTCGGTGTATAGACGTTGAAGGGGAAACAATATATGGGATGAAATGTCATGATTGTCATGTATTTCTACATCGCTTTCTCCCTCTTTTAATTCATGGTGTTCTTCGAAAGGAAGTTTGTGAAGGCCTAATTGAACTTAGTCTTTTTTTTAGAGAGCTATGTCTAAAACATTGAGTCTAGACACTTTACACCTGCTAGAAAAAAACTATAGTTTTAACCTTGTGCAAGCTAGAGAAAATATTCCCTCCTTCCTTTTTTGACATAATGGTCCATTTGCCCATTCACTTAGCAAATGAGGCTAAGATTGCTGGCCCAGTGCAATATCATTGGACGTATCCAGTTGAAAGGTATCTTCGTAGGCTAAAATCACATGTAAGAAATAAGGCTCGTCTAGAAGGATGTATTGTTGAGGCTTATATTGCACAGGAGTGTGTGCACTTTTGTTCGAGGTATTTGGATGGGGTTGAGATAAGATTAAATAGATGTGGAAGAAATTATGAGGGTGATAAGTCAAAGTTAAAAATTTGTCTACAAGTTGGAAAAGCATTGCATGCAAAAAAAGAATGTTGAGTTAATTGTAGTCAAACAAAAGCAAGCAAGAAATTATGTTCTCCAAAATTGCGATGATGTTTTCCCTTTTAATGGGTAAGCGATTTTCTTGTATTACACATTTATATTATTGTGGTTTTATGTAATTCAACATAATTATGTCTTTTTGTGATCAAACTACATAAACAAGAATTGGAGAAAACAAACTTACAAAATCTGGAACAAAGACATCAAAAAGAATTTTTTCAATGGTTCAAAAAATATGTAAGAATCAATTAAACTTGCTTGGTTGTTATTATATAACTCAACCACATTTCTAATTCTTTTTATTTTTTTATCAGGTTGCACATTTGAAAAGAGAATGCATCATAAAAATGAGTCATTGTTTCACTTGGCTTGTGAACCAGATTCACATGTTTTTCGATATAAAAGTTATTTGGTAAATGGTTGGAGGTTTAATGTAAAGGATTGGGATATGTCCTTGAAATCACAAAATAGTGGAGTTTTAGTTGAAAGTGGTGAGAATGCAGGTAACCTGGATTATTTTGCCATCTTAATAGATATTATTGAATTAATTTACTCTGGTGGAAATAATTTCATTTTATTTAAATGTGATTGGTGGGATGTGTATTCTAAAGGGAGAGGATACAAAAAAGATAAGTATGGATTTAAATAGTAAGCACAAGTTGAAGACAAATGAGCCATATGTCTTAGCTAGCCAAGTTCAACAAGTGTATTATGTTAAAGATACCAAAGACTTGAATTGGCTTGTAGTAGTGAAAACAAAGCCTCGAGATTGGTATGATATGCCAGAAGAAGCTATAAATGAAGCATGCCAAGAAATTGAAGAGATTGGCTCAATCTCATTTATATCCAATGTGTTTGATAAAGAAAACAAGTTTTCTTTAGATAGAAAAGACCTAACCCAATCCACAACTGATGGAAATCCAATGATGCCTATGGAAGTTTTTTACAATGACGATGAAGAAAGCAATGATGAAAATATTGATTTATAGGAGGATGAAGAAAATGATATTATTGTTGAAGATGATAGTGATGAAAATTGATTATTGTTTTATATAGTTTTGTAACACAAACTTTGTTATTAGTTATGTTTATTCTATTTATCTATTTATTTTCAATTATGAAAATATTATTTACTTTATATATAGAGACATCAAGAGATAAGGAGATAGAGAAAATAATGTAGGCACCACTTTATATTTTGCATACTAAATATAAGTTTGTAGTAAATATATTATTTACTAATATTAATAAAAAGTACAAGACTATATTTAAATAAGAAAAAAATATCAAAATGCATATAGTAATTGTGAAGTGGTATAATGGTCTAACTTAGCCTTATTGCTATAAGGTTATGAGTTCAAATATTAAATAAAAGGTTTTTAACGATTAATAATAATTTCAATTAAATAATTATTTTTAATAAGGTTTTTATTAATTATATTTTTATCAAATAAAAAGTTTTTATTATATAAAATTGTAGTAATGATTGTAGTAATGAATTTGTGATATGTATATCTCATCAATTTTAATAAAATTCGTGAATTTATCACTATTAACTATATTATTAAAAAATAAAAACAATACTGACTAAAATAACATAAATTTAATACTTTTTTTCCACTAATATCAAATTTGTAAAGTATTATTAATTTGTCAATAATAATAAATAATTATTAATTTATACATATTTAATAATTTTTATATTAATTGTATTCTTATTACACGAAAACTAATTCTATAATGTAATATTTTTTTAACATATGTGTTTTTATTTTTTTTAAATATAATTATTGTGACATTTTTTTTATTTTATCACTATTGTGAAAAGTATTTGTGATAAATATAAAATTAGTCATAATTAATATGTAAATAGTGACAAAATTTTATTTGTCACTATTAGTTTCATTTTCACTAAATAAAATAATAACTAAAAACAATTTCACATCTAATTTCTTATACATAAATATAATTTCTTATTAACTATAAAACAAATTTATTATATAAATTATTGAGACAAAGATTTTAGCATTTGAATAAATAATAATTATTAATTTACAAATTAGTAAGATGTATTTTAATTTTATAATAAATTTAATGTGACATTTTTTTCCATTTTGTCACTGTTATAAACAATACTTGTAACAAATAAAAAATTTGTCACAACTAGAATATTAATAGTGACAAAATTTATCTTCAACACTATTTCTTTGTCATAAAAGGTTACATTTCTTATAATACAAACACGGTTAACACATTTAATTAAAAAAATTAACAAAGAAAAAGTACCAAACAAATTTTAGGAAAAAAATAATAATAATCTTAAGGAGCAACGATGTGAGCTTTTTCGATATATAATTTCATAATTACAAAATTACAAAATATATAATTATATAATTATATAACTATAAAATTACAAAATTATAAAATTATAAATTTGTGAAATTATGAAAATACAAAATTATCAAATTATCAATTTTGTTTTGAGTTGTTGATTTTATAATTTTACGGTTATACATTTAATGTTTTTATAATTTATATATTTTTTATTTTGAAACTTATAATTTTAATTATAGTTAAAAATAATTTTCGTTAAATACAGTAAATATTTGGAAAAGATATCGTGATTAGGTTTCCTGTAACAAAATATTATGTGGCAATATGTGACGATTTTTAAAGAGGGTGATAGTGCAATATAACTACTTCAATCTTCTAGAAACTCTTTTGTAATATTTGATCTGCAAAGTATTTCTCTTTCTTGTGATTTGTTGATAAACTTATGACAACATTCACATTTTTCAATCAGATAATGTTTCCTTCTTTATCTTGGTCTATCATTTTTTATATTCTTTAGATTATATCTTTAGTCAATCATCAATAAGTATATATTCTAATAATGCTAAGACTTTCGACACAATTTTCTCTTACCAACTTGTCATCAATTTCAACATTTGGATTTCCATGACCATTCAAAATTGATATATGTATCATCTTGTGATTTGATAATTCCTTTTTGCACCATCTGAACTTGATTATATATTTGTCATATTTTTAATCATCTAGTCACTCTTTCTTTGAAGTCTTCTAATGGAAGCACTAGTCTAATAAGCCTATTCAACATTGAGCTTGTTGAGTTGACTTTGACTCCACTAACAACTTTGTCTTTTGCTCGTTTGACATAGATACTCATCTAATGCCTTTGTGTGCTTGTGTTGACTCATCTAATGCCTTGTTTTGACTCGTCTAACACTTGGCTTCATTTTCGTTACTTACTTTCTTATATGTTTTGGTTTCCATACTTCTCTCTTCATCTTGTTATCATTTTTGGTTAATTGAATCTCTCATCATTTCTAGATCTCATTGAAGTGAACCTTCACATCTAGAAAACCTTGGTTATCTTAATGTTCAATGGGAATCTTCATTAGGTTTTCTTAATCACCATAAACAGCATAATCTCTAAAATGCAAAATGGGTCTTTATCATTTGGTATCTAAAGCCTAGGTTATCTTCAATAATGGTGTTTTATTATCCTAAAAATCAATTAACTTATGTTTCTTGTTTGGGGAAGCTCTCAACCAAGTGAAGAAAAATTGGTGTTGGCACATTTTTCCAATTGACTTTGAGGTTAAAGTATCACAATCTTACACTCTACATCTTTGTTGTTTTACCAAGTTGAGACCATGTTTTATTTTGTGTACGACCGTGAGCTATGTTGATGTTACCATGACAATTTTTTCATTGCCTATATCTTGCGAGTCTCTAAATGTGCCTAGCTTTTGAATTTGAGTCATATGTCATATCCTAAATTGAAGTTTTCCATTTCTTGTTTCTCAAGCACTAATGTAGAAAAGGCTTTTTATACTGATTACAAAACCGTCATAGATACAAGCATTATAGAAAGTCAACATTTTTTATATTAGACATTTTTTATATTGGATAAGGTTACAATTGGTATAGAAAGTTAAAAGTTCATCATTTTTCTCCTTCTTTATATTTTTCGTGTATCCCATGTGAAATTTATGTTTTCGTTTATCTTTGTCCCGTAATTGTTCAAAATTCACTGTAACAATTTTCATATACTGTTCAAAATCTTTTCTCTCCACCCATCCATCAGACACATAGCCACCCATTGCATCTTTCAACACTTCACGTATACTACACCTTCACCACATTTTCTTAAATTTTCATGTTCTCCAACATGCACCAGAAAACACAACACCATAAAACCCCATGAACCCATCAAAACCTCCATCTCAACCTAGTCACAACACCACCATCTTTAATCTGTATGACATTTTTTATATAAACATTGCCTATGCTCACCACAATAAGACGAACACAAATCGAAACATCTTTACACACACATAGTTCTAAGCATGAAAAAAAAAGAGAACAAGGAATAGAGAATAGCGACGTTAGTGATGATAAAGTTGCCCACACATCTGATGCAATCGACGATGGTTCTGGCAGTAACTAGCGACGTAGGCGGTTGTGAGTGTTGGACGGGGAAAGCGCAATTGCAAGCTATGTTGAAGCAAATTGCTTGGTGTCTTTGGGTGCCAAATCGAGTGGCTCAAACCCAAAAGAACAAACCTAGTTTCTCTTACTTGTTTCACGGTGTTGAAAATGTGAATGCACGGTGTGCTAAAATTTTGGAAAGTGTAGGGTTTCTTGAGAGGAATAGATAGGGGAAGAAAGAAGAGAATGAGGGTTAGGGATTTAAGAACCCTAGGTGTGTGTGTGTGTGTGTGTTTGTGTTTAAAAAAAAAGAAACTATTTTCTATATCGGTTGTAACTAGAACTAGTATAGAAAATTTTTTATTTACTACAAAAATCTCACCGCGTCCACTTTTTATACATGTTATAACTACAATTGATATAGAAAGTTTTATTCTTTATTACAAAAAGTGTCACCACACTCACTTTCTATGCCTGTTATAACTGAAACCGGTATAAAGTGCTCACTTATTTATTGTTTTTCCATCACGTCACTTATTATACCGGGTGGATTTTAACCAGTATAAAAAACTCAAAATAAAAAGCTATTTTGTCCCTTGTGAAGTATTTGAAATTGCATGATAAACATGACTAGTTTGAGAATATATGACTTTGAATTGATTGGTTAACATAAAACAAGGAGTTAAGTGTTCAAATACATCTTGACACCTTTCATTAACTTGTTCTAAGCTAGAATCTCAAAATAGAAAAAAATATCAAGCTCTTTTTACCCAAAACTGAGAGCTATTTACACTACAAAAATAAAAAAAGTGCTAAGTATGAAGTGGTATGATTCTAGCTTGCATGATTTGAGTGTTTGATGTGTATTGGAAATTAGTTTCATCATCTTATGGCCCTTTGATCTTCTTTTGTTTTCTGTTGCATGTGAGGTTTTTTCCGCTTGCATGTGAGGTTTTAATCTTTTATATGAGTCCCTTCTGATTAGTGATCATAATTGTATGTCCTAATCGTTCTTATGTTGTTTCTATATGTACATACAACATCCTGTGGAGTTAGAAGCGTTTTGTTGTTCTTAGAGTGATTTGGGTATATTGAACTGCTTAGTCAGGTAAGGGAAACTAGTCTTTAACTGTGTGTGTGAGTTTCTCAATTTGATGTTTTGCATGTTATTCTATTATTTCCTATTTGGAATGGAAAGATGGTTGATTTGATTTGTATGGTTGAATAATTTGTTCATGTTTCTTTTTCTTGTTAGTGCTTGGGTTGGTGAGACTAAGAGAATTTAAAATCTAGATAATTGAGCAAATTGGTATGAGTTTTCATGTATAAAACTACTTTGAACTATTTCATTGCGAAAGGTTTAAGTAATTGATTGTTCAAGTTCACTTAGAATCACAAAAATCCATCTGATGTGATCTAGTGCCGCGTTGAGCGACAGTAGAGTGCCGATAAGCACCAATTGTGTGTTGTAGGTCTGGGAGCATTTGGCTCTCGAGCATTGAGCACCAGCCTCTAGTGCTAAGCGCTAGTTTTTATGAATGTTGTGGTGCTGAGCGATGGCATGATGCCCCTGAGCGCCAGTTTTTGCAAGGCGAATGATGCTGAGCACCAAATGCCTTATTTTGTCTATTTCTGTTGTTTGGATCTTTTGAATGTTTTACGATTAATGCTAAGCATGTTTTATGGCTTTTATTATTATAAATTGAGGTGACTATGTTGTTGTGAGTAGAGTTGTCAAAATGAGTTATAATCTGTTATCCAACTTAGCCCACCACAGGTTCAAGCCGAATTGGGTTAAAAAAATTGAAATTTTTTGTACGGGCAAAAAATTAACCTGGCCCACTAAGAGCCCGACTCACCCTGGTTGAACACGTGGTGAGCCAGGTTGGCTCACCAACCCACCAAATTCTAAATATTAAATTATTTAATTGAAATTACATTAAAAAATAGAAGCCTTAAAACCTATTTGTCTCTCCCTCAAATGAAAGTTTCTTTCTTCTCCTTTACGGAGGCTCATTTCTTCTCTTCCTTCGAAGGCTCATTTCTTCTCCTTCTTGATATCTTCTGCTTTAGGACTCTGACTGACGACGTGATTACTTCTCTGATCGACGACTGTACTCCGATGATAGTGTTGCGTTACCACTCCAAACAAGTTCCTTCACAGTCAAGTGTGGTAAGGAATACTAGGATTGCTCTTTACTTCTTTTAAGCTTGTGTTATTGTAGCTTTGACTTGGTTTTTTGTTATTGTTATTGTATCTCAACTGCTTTTTTTATTATTAAAAGAGAAGGTTGTGATTGTAGAATAGAAGAAAGTAGATTCCATAGGCGACTACAGTAGTTTAAATAGCTTCATCCTCATTGCAATAATTGTTTTGGCATTTTTCTTTCTTTGACTTTATCTTTTGTTATTGGCTGAAAGAAAGCATATTTGTTATCTATATTGACTACGGTCCTTGTATTGTACAAAGGGCGAAATGCATATGGTAAAAGTATTTTTAGAGGAATAAAAATATTCTCTAAAAGTTGTCTTCCACAAAGTTCTCGTTTGAAAGCAATCATTTGTTACTGTCATGGATATGCAAACCCTTGCACATTTTACTTTGAAGGCATGAAAATATTTATAATTAATGAGAGAGTGGTTTAATATGATTATGCAAAAAAAAGAAGTAGATAATATGTCATTTTATCTTGCTTTTAAGAGTTGCAAGGAAGTTAGAATCTTTTGTATTTGGAGTAATTGTATTAGATTACCCTAGATTTGGCCTATCAGATGGTCTTCATGGTTACCACTATAAGAATGTTAGCAAATGGCGTCGACTAAAATGGGATGCGACATGGTGAAAGCCCACACTAATATGCCTATGGCATCGGTCATGCAACGAAACGATGTGGGACGTCAAAACCACCAATGCAAAGGCTATTTGCCTTCGCTAAAGGACGACGAATAGTAGCTTCTTTGTTATCGTCTAAACCGACGTGAAGGGGAAAATACCATAATTAGTAAAGGATGTGTGGGCCAAGCCCATGCATGATAGCGTCGATTTTGCATCGGCTTAACCCACACAAGTAATATTGATTTTAGAATTGCAAAATCTATTTTGTTACACATCTGAGAACCTACTTCAGCCAAATCATTATAGTCCAATATATTATTTAATTCATTCAGAATTGAAATTGCAAACACTAAAATTAAGTGACATTGATACTTAGCTAATTAAAAGAGAAAATTACAATAGTCATGCATAATCCATCAAAGTTCAAGATACACATAATATCATAATACAAGCCCAAGATGTTTATAACTAGTCTATTCACTGTCATTACATTCTAAACTATACAATTGAACCTAATGATCCTAGTAAGAGTGAGATCCAAGCCATAGTCCACAAGAGAAATATTGTAAAGATCTCCTCTTGTTTACAAATTCTTTGATTTGTTGGTTTGATCTTCATAGAAATAAAGCATACCAAACAACGATGAGAATCAAGGTGTTAAGCATCCAACCTCAATAATTGCTTAAGAACCTACAAGTCAATAGATTGAGAAGAAAACATTTAATTGACATCATATTAAAAAATGGGAAACTGCAAAAGCTAGCAAGTTTTATAATGTTAAGAAATGAAAAATAACACATAGATACAACATAGAGGCCCCTAAACTTGAAGTGTCTAAGAAGACACTGAATTGTTAATCCTAATAAATTACAAAGCTGACAATTAATAGCTTTAAATATGATTTTGTAACCCACCCCAACCATGGGCTCAAAAATATAAAAAAATTTTGGCTCTCATTCTACATATTTTTACCTAGAAGGAAAGTAAAATATTTTATTTTCTCATATATAACTCAAAAAAGAGAATGTATCTCCAACGAGTCAGGTGAATTCTTTTGAAGCAATTTCAAGTAATTTGTTGCTTCCAACAACATATCTTCAACCTAAGAAGGAGAAAAAAATGCACAATGAATAGTAAATTATCAACATCAACTACAATAATTGAATCTGCATAATTTATCAGAATGATTTCCATCAAATGCATCAATAAATTTTCACATAAACATATCATTGCTAATTCGTTTTTGATAAAAGCATTTCAGGGGTTTGCCTTAACCATCATTATTTAGCTTTAAAGAATGGCCTGACCTATAATACATTTGATTATTCACTATAAATCTTTGAAAATCTTTTCTGAATAAAAATTACTCAACCAATGGGCTTCGATCACTAACCTTGATGCTTCAGAAATCCACCTATTGCAAACCCAAACCCCTTGCAATGTCCAGAATCGGCTGTTCGCAAAGAAAAGGGCGACTCTCGCAATTCGCTTTTTTGGAACTTTGTTCGCAGTCACAAAAAGGGGTTCGCAAAGCTGGCTACGTCGCTTGTCAAAGAAACTGAACCCTTGTCACACGTCGCACAAAAAAGGGTACACAGAGAAAGCTAAAGCTAGTCGTTTGTCAGAGAAGCTGGGCTCGTTGTAGTCTCGATCCAACTCTTTATGCTCATGTTCTGGAGTTAAGAATAGGAACCCGCGCTTGCAATCAAAGGCGAAAAGTTGAAAAGGGGGGGGGGGGGGGGGGGGGGGGTTTGAGTAAGAAAAGCGGGGAAAGGGGGAAAATGATTTGCTATCACAGGAAGAAGACAAGAACATAAAAA
>Ga0099822_1007365_pt1 | contig 14239 bp, 5 predicted proteins | sample CowpeawhiteBW_FD_76839 | JGI IMG/M metagenome (GOLD analysis project Ga0099822, IMG submission 76839) | Root nodule microbial communities of legume samples collected from California USA - Cow pea white BW | ecosystem: Host-associated > Plants > Roots > Nodule | place: USA: California | collected...
AATAAAGTTTTTTATTATTTTTTTTTTTCATATAATATATATATATATATATATATATATATATATATATATATATTTACAAAAGTTGTAAACATAAATGTTTTGACTAGATTAGAATGAAGTTAATGATAAAAAAGTTTTAATTGAAAGTATAATTCAGTCTCAAATCAATTAATTGTTTGTCGGTCAAACGAAAGTCCTAAATTCTTTCTAGATAAAAGAAGAAAAAAAGAACTATCTTAGTTGTGTTGAGTTTTGTGGAATGAAGCAAAACGGAGAAAGAGAAATAAAAAAAAGTTAAATAGCTTTAATTTTTTGTAATGTAAAGTTGATTTTTTAGAAAATGAAGTTTATTTTTTTCTTCTTTGGTAATGTAAAAATAACAACTTTTTTAAAAAGAAACATAGAATTGGTAATTTAGTTTTTCTTTTAATAAAACGACTTTCACAATTTTTTCCTCTTAAACTAGTCGTTAAAAATTATAATGGTTTTCATTTTTCTTTATCATTCCCTTTCTTTTAAAATTCGCCCCCTCTTCTGTCTATCTTTCTTCTCTTTCTTTCTTTCCAAATTAAATTGATGACAAAGTCAATGAATAAATTGTTGTAGAGTATTGGAGTTATAAAAATAAATTACATAAAACAATTAGTAAAATAAAAGGCAAATTGAGCTATGTTAAAATGAATTTTGTGGGTATTTTCTTTTATATGCTTTTATAAAGAAGTCAAATCCAAATTTCTTAGATCATTTCTATTCCTAATTTTAAATGAAAACCATTTCTTTTACTCTAAAAGAGCTTGACGATCCACTTTTAAGAGTACAATAATTATTAAAAAGTAAATTTTTATTTTTATAAAGAAAAAAAAGAGATAAAACAATACAATATATAACAAATGTCAAGTGGGTGTAAAATATTTTTAGTTATCAAAATAACATTATCCAATTTTGAAAGATTCTTTAACATTTAAAAAACACTTGAAAACCTAATTTGGATGGAAGGAACTCGTATTCCTGAGATGAATGCTTCCACAAGTGTTGATGTTTGTTGGAAATGTTAAATGAAGCAATGAACCACTTGTTGAAAAATTTTGTGGGATATTTTCACTATCCCCATATACATTTTATTTTTGTTTGTTTGTGTGAGTTTTAAGTTGTAATACAAGATTTGTTACTTAAGATTTGAATGAAGTGTAATACAAGAGCTATGAGGGAAAAGTGTTGAAAAAGTTGAAGATGGTGTTAGGGAAGTAGTCCTCACACTAACCCTTTGAAGAGACTTGAGACCACATTCATGTCAATCCGTTTACCTTTTCAGTCAATTTGGAGATAGATGCTTTTTTTGACCCCAAAACTTCAAAATAAGAAGAAAAAAAAAAAAACTTTTCCTTATCCAAAAACTTGGCTTAGCTGGTAAAGTGGTCACTCTCAATTTAGTCTCTTAGCCCAAGAATCTTTGACCAAAGTGCCAAAAACTTAGAGTCTTGAATGTTGCAAAAAGTTAGCTCAACCTAAACCTTATTCTATGGCTAAAATGATGATGATGAGATTGTGGTGAAGCAGTCCTATAGCTACAACAAAACAATCCAACACCAAATGTCAGAAAAATTTCATCTATGGAATCGACCTACAGTTGTAACTTTGGATTACTCACCAACCCTAATCATAACATAGCCTTTTATTTAACCACCCATTCTCGCACCATGCTACTTTTTCATTCAAACTACCCAAAACCACATTACATTTATCACACTTTTTAGATATGCTGCTACGTAACTTTATTTAGTCATTACAAATTCAATCTTCAAACTTCTGCAAGTAAAAGTATATATATTAGAAGAAGAATGTTTAGGTGTTGTAATTTGATTTGAAACTTTTGCATTTATAAGAGTGTTTAATGTCGAAACGTTAAAAGTATGTGTTCAAAGCTTGAGTCCTAACTTGTAGCAAAGAAATCCTCGTATATGAAGTGAGTAATCATTGGCTATTCACTAAACATATTTTGAATCCACTATACAGATACTTACACAACATTAGCTTTATCTCTATTTATTATTTTTTAGTGAGTGTAAAAGAATAATATAAGAACCTCCATCGTAATATTATTCACCTAATTTTGAATAATTTTATAAAAGTTATTAAAGGTTAAATTAAGTTTTGAGAGCTTTGAAAATTTTAAAGTTCTTGCTAATTTTTTTTATGTCTGTCCCTTAGAAATTTTTGTTAACCAAAATGAAATTTGTTAACACTGTCATCTGCTTAAATGTTATTATATAATATTTTATTACAATAAACTATAATCACGACAAACCCCTCCAGATATTTATTATATTTAAAAAAAATTAATTTTTAAGTTACTCAGAATTATAAAAAGTATGAAATTATAAAACTATAAAATTATAATTTATAATTATGTATTTAGTAAATTTGAAATATTTAAATGTTATAATTTTGTAATTTCATAATTCTATAATTTCCTAATTTCCTAATCTATAATATTTTAATCTTACTATTTTGTAATTTTATAATTTTACCATATTAAAAACTTCATAACCTAATAATTTTAAAATCCTATAAATTTATAATCATACAATTTCATAATTTTATAATAATACGATCTTATAATTTTAAAATCTTATATATTTATAAATTTATAAATTTTTTATTTTATAATCTTATACTTTTGCAATTTTATAATTTCAAAATATCATAATTTCACAATTTTATAATTTTATAATTTCATAATTTTATAATTCCACCATCTTATAATTTTATAATCTTATAGTTTTATTATCTTACAATGATGTAATTCTATAATTTTATAATTTTATAATTTTATATTTCATAATTTCATAATTTTATCATTTTATCATTTTATAATTTTATAATTTTATAATTTTATAATTTTATAATTTTATAATTTTATGATTTTATAGTTTCATAATTTCATATTACAATCTTACATTCTTATAATAATAATCTTACAATTTTACAATCTTATAATTTTAATATTTTCTAATTTTCTAATTTTATTATTTTATAAATTTACTATTTTATAATTTTATAATTTTTTATTTTATATTTAATATTTTATAAAATTTAATATTTTATAATTTTTTTTATAATTTAATTTTTATAATTTTAATGAACTGTAAAATCATTTTCGTTAAAACAACAAATGTTTTAGAGAGATCCCGATCATTAGGGTTTTTTTTTACAAAATATTATGTGACGATATGTTAGCATAATGACAACGTAAGATTCATGTCATATAGTTGACTAAAATATCTAATCATCGGGACTCACTTGAAAAAAATTTAAAATCTTAAGAACTTAATATGCCACAAAAATCCAATAGGGACAATTGAAAGTTTCAAAATTTATAACGACTTGAAACTTAATTAATTAAGCCGTTATCAAATAATAATCAATTTAGAGACAAAATTATTGGTATTTGTTCCTAATAGCCCAATAGTCTCACATCACTTAAGAGTCGATGTCTAATGTAAGGCCCAATTTCATTCTCTGTCCTAATATTTAAAGGCTGGTCTTAATCTGTTGGGCCTAAAGGGTGGTCCATAGGGTGTTAAGGCCCTAAAGCTGCTAGGGTTTCCCTTTCAGCCTCACTTTTGTAATCTGAACCTAAACACTGCCTCCCTTCCGTTTCAGAGCTCTACTAGGGTTAGCCGTCAACTCTCTCCAAGCGAACTCTGACTCTCCCACTCCATGTAAGTTGCTCCTGAACTCGTAGTAGTCTTCCCCTAGCTCTATTTTGACGTCCCCTTGAGGCTCATTTCGATAACCTATTCTGCTCTGTTTCTTTGTTTCCTTCCAACCACTTATTTTGTTCCTAGAGCTGCTGCACTCTTACGTTTAGTGTCAAGGTTGCGTCAGAATATCCTACTAGCTTATTTTCAGGTAAGGAAAGCTAGAAACCTTCTATTTGGTGTGATTCGTGTTCGTTTTGCCCTTGTTCTGTGTTTGTCTGAGCTCGTATACTACTGTGGATGCATGTGCTGGTTGAAATTATTGTTTGGGTATGAAAATATAGTTGTTGCAGGATGAACAGTGGGCGAGACCTGTTATTCTCGCTCAAGCAACCCTATCTCACCTAGGCGAGACTTGCAGAGGACAAACCCTAGCTCGCGCTCGAGCTCTCGCTAAGGCGGAGGGTCATGGTTTGAGCGGGGTACCATCTCGCTTAGGTGAGAGACGCTCGCCTAAGCGAGGACGCGTGGGAGCTCGAGGTGTGTTGTTGCAGTGCAGCCTAAGCGAGGGACCTCACATTTGGGTGAGGAGTAGGCTCGCTTAGGCGAGGGAAAGCTCGCCTAAGCGAGTGCGCGAAAACCTCTCAGGGCCTCTGTCGCGATCTCGCCTAAGTGAGGGCTTGTCGCTTAAGCGAGGGAACTCATCTCGCCTAAGCGAGGGTTTCTGGCTTGAGCGAGATGCGTTATGGGCCTCGCTGTTTTCTTCATTTGAGTGCTATAAATTGTTTGGTTGATTGATTGATGTGTTTTAAGTATGAAGCATGAGAAATGGCATTGAATATATGTGCTATGGGTTGAATTGATATATTGATGTGGCCTTAGCATGTAAAGTGAATGAGATGGATGTTATTGAAATGGCAATGGTATTGGTTTGAGATGAGACTTTATACTCATGAAATTGGCGAATGAGGTGGTATGGTACAACATGGAATACGAATGAGAATTTGGTTACACATATTGACCCGAGACTCGAATGCATGATTACTGTTACTTGGTTGTATGAATATATTTGGTATGAGTCAGTGCGTAATTCTTTGGAGTTTCTAGGTGAGACTTCAGGGTCGTGCTTCAGTGGTCGGGACGTAATTTCATGGCCCCTATTAGTGGGTGCCCATGGTGGTGCCCCATCTATATAACTTGGTAAGGATTCAAGGTAAGAATTGCATCCTAACACTCTAAGGAGTCAATTAGTCTCACTTAGAGCAGACTGACTCCTATGGCGAGAGTAGCAGGATGCTTGAAACTCATTAAGGGTTAACCTTGTGTGTGAGGGAATTGATTCATTGTTACACTTGTAACACTTAGCTCGGAGGTGAGCAGAGGTATCCACCGCAATTACAAGCATCCGCTGAATCTGACCAGGTTATATGTATCCGGATGAGTCGAGTCGAGTCTCAATGTATTGATTTAAAGGTCATAACATGCTTAGGTGGTATATGTATATTGGACTATGAAGGTATATTTGATTGCATGGTAAAAATCTTGTTGACTCTAACTTACCCTTTTCTTGTTGGTTGCTTTATATATTGTTCTTCTATCTTTGCGATGATCATCAATTTATTGATGGGAGCAGATGCGAGAGGTACCCGTGGTCAACAAGGGAGAGATGATTTCGCTGCTTAGTCTTCTTGGGTTGGACTTCCTGTCCTTCTTGGGCTTTCTTTAGGGCTACGACCCATGTACTTGTTTGTCTTTAAATTTTTTTATGATTCCAGTAAACTGTTTAACTTATTTCTTTTTGGGCATCGTGGTGTGCCTTGGATTGTAAGGAGTTATGATTAAACTTCAGGACTGCGCCGTTAGATTATAATTGTGTGACGCTTCTTTTAATTGTGCTTATTAATTAAATGGGACGTTACACCTAAGGTAGTTTAAATAATACTTCTTCCACTCTCTGAGCCGCCTTTAACGACAAAAGCATAATAGAGCTTCACGCTTCAAAGTGGACAATACCTCGAAACATGGTGATTGACCCCAACAATGTCACTCGATGGACATGGAATCGGAACATTGGCGGTTATGTTACTAGTGCGCCCAATAGTCTCACGTTGTAGGCTTAATGCAATTTAAATATTCATTTCTCCTTCCACCCTTCCAATACCTCGGATGCATAATGATTGACCCTAACAATGACAGTCACCAGACTTAGGATTGAAACAATATTTAAAATGGCTTCTATTATTAATATTTAATTTTAAATTAGTCTCAAAATAAATTTTAGTTTATAATATAGTATCTAAATTAGTCAATCAATTATTTTTTATATCTATATTTGTTTGTAGTGATTGACATAATCACAATATCTATCACTACTTAATAACTTTAAATACAATTTATCTTCCTCTCATGTCAATAATATCTATTTTAATTTAAGCAACTTCATCACTATCTTTACACTAAAAAATGATATTTTTTTAATATTAAAAAATATGTTTAACCAATATCCTATATATAAAATTTGAATAAAATTTATACTCATTTACTATGCATCATTGGAGTTCGATAATGACCGATCTAAATATATATGATATTATTATAAGTATAAGAAATCTTATTAAAATAAGTTAAAATTAAAAGAGAAATTTAATTTCTAAAATGAATTTCCAGTAAGGTTCAATTACAATTTTGGTTTTCTAGTTTGTTAGAAAAATTTAATAAGACTATAATTTTAATTGATGTAATTAAGTTTTCTAGTTTTTAAAACCGATCATTTCCCATATATTGCCAATAAGGTCATGCTTGTACATGTTACATGGTAGTTTGTGGTATTTTTTATCTTTATTTTCATTTTTTTGTCACGTGTCAGGTTATTGTCGTGCACATAACATAGATAGTGCCATACAGTGTCACATGATAATGTTTTGTATTCAATTTAGTTCTTATATTTGAAATTTTAACTTAATTTAGTACACTTTTTTTTAAAAAGGAACAATGTTATCCCTCTAAAAAGTGGGACCACATTGCTAACTAAACTTAATTAGAACTTATATTTACATGTTAAAATATACGTTTTAGAATTTATATATCAAATCACTCCACTTAAATATTGGAACTAATGTTATTTTATATATTTTAAATTTCAATAAAAATATCTCTATTTTAAACTTGTTATATATATTAAGCTAAAACATATAAATGTATTTGTCAGATTAAATTTATAAATACGCTAACAGGAAAATACAGATTTTTAAATTATTCAAAATATTAAAATTTAAAAATTAAAAGTGTAATTTTATATTTACATTTTTAATATTTTAAAAAATGTATAAGTTTGAAATATGGATTTTTTTATTGAAATTAAAAATGTATATAATAAAATTAATTTCAATATTTAGGTGAAGTGTTTGATGTATAAATTTTAAGAAAAATTAATATGTATATATAAGTTATAATTAAGATTAATTATTAATTTGGTATCATTTCGAAAAGGGAAAACATTGCTCCATTTAAAAAAATAGTTGGGACTAAGTTGAGTTAAAATTTCAAATATAAACATATGACACGTGATATTGTATAGACATTATTATGTGACATTGACATTGACATGTGGTATTGGATAGACAGGTGACACTGTCACTGTCATGTGATATGACAATGACTTGACAAGTGACAAATTAAAAAAAATAAAAAATTGAAAATATTATAAGCTGATACATGACATTAACAACAATCTAACAAAAATGATCAAATTAGATCATTTTTAGAAACTAAAAAACTTAGTTGCACAAAATAAGAATTACATGTTTTTTTTTTTTTGAATTTTCTATACAAGTTAAAGAACTAAAAGTATAATCAAGCCAAGAAGTAAATTTATATGATATAATTTAACTTTTAAGGTTGACTAGCTATAAATGAATTGAGTCCAAGAGTTGGAGAATCGACAGATAAAGTAGTTAGGCCATTTTTGTGTGGTGGGTAGGAAGAGGAAGAAGACACCGCAACATGCATGCATGCATTCATTAATACGAAACAAGAAAAGGAATGATGAGAACGTCACACAAGCCTGAACTGGAAAAGACTTTAACTAGATGGATCAACAACATTGGTGAAAACCTATGCATAGCCTCTACCAAAAAAGTCCAACCTTTGCTATGTCCTTCCCCAAAAACACAAAAAAGTTCTAAGGACTCATCAATGCAAAGTTCTAATATTACCCTCATTTTTATAAAGGAAAACCCAAAAAATAGGGTTTTGTCCTTTCAAAAACTAGTCGTTGTAAATCTTTCAAGAACCATATGTGAGGGTTCTAAGATGTCAAATTCGTCTTCATCTGAAATTCTCAAGTAGAGAAAGAACTTCCTGGTGCAACCTTAAATACCACATTAATTAACTTTTGGCAACTTGTTCATGTGCTTTTTGCATGCATATTAACCTTTTAATTTTATTTTACTTTTTTTAAAAAAAGCAACTTGGTATATTGATAAGATAAAATATATTTGGTTTATCTTTATAATATTATTTTACTGTATTAAAAGACGTTTTTTCTTTTTCTCGAGGATACGGAAAAGTGTAAAATTTTCACTTTATACTCCGACTGGTCTTTTAAAGATTGGGTTGTAACATGTACTTTTGATAAAGATCTATAAAAGATAATGTACTAGTTAGAAACTTTAGCATATTAACTCTTGTATAGTTTCGATGTTGAAGATGAAAATTAAAATATTAGATAATGACTTCTAATATATAAAACAACGGTTTCTTCTATCTTTATGAATATGTGAACTTGTAAAGATCAAAATGTATACATAAAAAATGAGAGATTAAATTAAAAGAATTTTCAAATTACTTCTTAACTTTAGTTATTATATTTAATTTAGTTATACATGTAATAGTTTTCTTATTTATATTATGAATAAAGCCAAACGATTAGAAAGCTATTTAATGTTGGTTTTGTGAACCTTTCTACAAAGATTCTAGAATTGATGTTAAAATGATAAAGTTCAAAGTATGAACATTCAATTTCGATTCTTCTGATAAACAAGGTTAAAAGTTATTGATTTAAGTCACAACTTTGAACATCAATTAAAGTCATAATTGATATACAACGTTACAAATTTAACCTTTTAAATATTAGTTAAAGTAACAAATGTGATTGGAAGCCTAACTTTTTTAATAAACTATCTTTTATAGATATTTGAAAAAATATATAAATATTTGTAAGTTGAATAAATTTTTTTTCTCATCCGTGACAAATTTCTTCAAGTCTTTTGAAAATAAGTATTTAAGAATATCCAAATATATCTTGTGGAACTGAATTTGACTTAAACTCTTTGAAAAAGTAGTTAAATTATCCATAAGACGTGTCTGACTAATCAAAGTGAGGTGTATCGTTTGATTGGTTATAACTTGACATCATTTGCATAGAAAATTTAATAGACACATAACTATTCATTCCTCTAACAATCATATTTAAAATTTTTTATGAAACAATTCACTTTAGACATGAAATACATTAATTTTCATGTCTACAAATGTGTACAATAATTTCATTTACATTATAAGGGTCTCAAACCACCTTTGTTACTACAAAGCATCATCCACCCTTTTTGTATCTTCTGCTTACCTATCATTATGGTCATTGTAGGTGAAAATCACACAACCACCACTACAAGAAAAATTGTAATTACCGATGGCAGTAATCCGTCCATAATGACACAAATTTGTCGGTAAATTAGTATTACCGACGGACTACTGACGGCCAGAAATCTGTCAGTTGATGCATCATCGGTAACAATTTATGGACGGATGCTTGAGATCCGTCGATAATTACCGACAGACTCGTCCTTCACAAAAATCGTCGGTTATTACTAACGGGTCAATCCTTCGGTAATTACCGACGACCTAATCCATCGAAAACTACAAATGTTCATGTTTTGCAATTACTGACAGATCAATCTGTTAATAATTACTGAAGGATACGTCCGTTGGTAATTATCGACAGCTCAGTCCGTCGGTAATATTAATGCATGAATGTATGTAATTTTTGACGGATTAGGCCGTCAGTAATCTGTCGATAATAGGAAGATTATGTTGACAGTTGACGAGGTTGCAACACTGAGTGGGAAAATCAAGGAATCTAAAGACTTGATTGACAGAACAGAAACATCCATGGCTCAGGTGGAAGAACACAATACTCTATCTTATATGTGGTGAATGGGAGAGCCATCAACCCAATTCCCCTCATGATAGGGTAAATTTCATGTGACCATTCGATCCACAAGAACCTCCTTCAAATCTCACCATTACCTTTCTCTAGTTGACATTAGGTAATTAGTAGAGTCGAGATAATCTTCTTACCATCCATTTTCAATTGCTCTTTCCACCACTACACTTACAGTCATCCTACTCGAAATACTATTTTGTGCAACCACAACAATGCAACAACCAATATATAGTCCAGGATCCACAAGGCCTCTTGTACATATAGATGTTACTCATATATGTAAACACCCACGAACCATCACCTTAGGTTCCCTTGAACCATTAGTCCAAGCATTCCAGTAGTTTCTAGCCTAGCCTTAAACACTACCCAACCCCTAAGCTATTCATATATATGTAACCCTACACTCACCATAAATTTTTGGGCCCCAACCATGGCTTTAATCATCCATAATTTTACACTCCTTTTGTCTTTACTTTTCAATGTAGAGTGTTAAGCTGCAAAGGGTCACACCCCCTTTCCTTCATCGGGTCGAGTTCAAAACTACCTTATCTAATGGCTACCATCTATTGTCTCATGGCCTCACTTATCATTGAGTCCCTGAGTTCTTCTGAAAAACATTTTTCCTTTCAAGAATGACCTTCTCAAGTGAATTAAACTTTTAGAAATGCCCTATCAGTCTTTTCTAGTAAGTTAACTCACCTCAAGAATTATCGTCTAATGTTTATGTAAAAACCCTTCAACTCAACATTCTCAATGATCTAGTCGTTTGATAGGCACTCAACACACTTACTACATGATGGCTTCCTAGCCTGAGTGATCATTTGATGATTACTTCATCTAGTAAGTATCTCTTTTGACTATTATTTGTTTATCTAGTACCTCACTTAACCACTTGTCTAGCCATTAGAGTGTTTGGTTCGGTGTTAATCAATATTCCATCACTTAACCAAATAAATTCAAACCTCACACTCACATTCACCAATTTTGAACTCGTTTAATCCTATCCACAATTCTCAGCTACCCCAATTTCATTTCATCTGAGAACTAATGAAGGAAGGCAATGTAGAGCTGAAGCACATGGGGAGCCAAAATTAGGTTGCAAATATGTTTACAAATTTGTTGCCTACTATGTTTTTCAATAACTGTAAGAAGCTAATCAAGATGAAGGATAGAAGAAACATTTAACTTTGTAGGGGATCTTTTGTGGAATAAACACTAGTGAAGAAAACACATTCGAAATCGTATAATAGGCTTCATTTGGAAGAAACATGAAGTCTTTCAAATCGTGGTGAAATTTTTGAAATTATTTGCACAACTATAAACTTCGGTTCTACAAAGAAATGAAGCTTATTCTTCTATTTGGTGTTAAATTTTTAGAAAAGTTACTTTTCTGCCACAACATTTTTAGACTCCCATTGTTGTGAACCCTTCGTTTCTAGGTTTTCTCTTCTCTCTTGGTTTCTCTTCTTGATTTCTCTCTCGTTTGCTTCCTTCATTCATAGGTTCCTTCATTCACATGTTTTCATCGCCATGTTTAAAGAGGTCTTTGATGTTCACTGTTCAGGTTCGTTGTCTTTGTTTGTTTGTTCATCATTTGTTCACCATTTAAAGAGCTCTCATGATTCATTGCTTTTCCATAAAGAATCGTTCAAGACTATGTTCCCAGGTTTGCATCCCCCTCTTCTAAATCCTAAAAATAATATGATAATATGTTTGATTTATTTCTTTAAAAATCGTAATAAGAAAATCTTGAAAATATATATTTCAATACTAGTTGTCAATTTTTACCTATGTTGTTTTTTCTGGTTCATCTAGTTGTATAAAATTTTGGATTAATTTTTCATGTTCTTTAGTATAGTGTGGGAGTTACTCAATAATATTTAAAAAAAAACACACAATGAAGTCTATAGTTGAATAAGCTTCGGTTGTTTTCCAAAACCAAAATCTATTTCTTTATTTATTTGTTTTATAATTTTTTTATTATTTTAGACTTTGGTTTTAGAGACAACTAAAACTTATTGTCAAAGTTTATGCTTTTATTCAAAAACAAGTCAAACACCCTCCCTCATTCTTTTTTATCTCGCCTTGATATGTTTTGGTTCGAAAATCAAAGTATAATGTCAAAAATAACCGGTATCAAAACCCTTCATTGCATTAGTAAAACTTAAATATCGAGCTTTTGGATAACAAATATGTTTAGCAATTTTATTTGTTTTTTAGTGCAAAGGTCAGAAGTTAATTATAATGTTAATGATAAAGTGTAATGTTTTTAAAATTTAAATATAAAAATTCAAATGTAAGTCTATAAATTATATTATTATTATATGAATGAAACAACACATATAAATCGGATTATTCATAGAAAAAAGTTTGGTGTCAACATATATCCTTACAAATGGGCAAAGTATATTCATTCATGATGAAATGATCATTGGGTTTCCCAAAATTCTGTTACAGATATTTTTAATATTTTTCAGGAGATTTGATTGGGTTTTAAATTCAAGTGTATGTGGGGATCCTAACTTATATGCACATTAGAGAAGATAGAAGATAATCTCCATGACAAAGCTTCATAATCAAGAATATAAGATTTCTTTTTTTCTTTTTCTACATGTAAAGGTCAATCTCATGTCATAGAAAAATATATTTTATAAAATAGGAATGATGGTGTCTATAATGATGTATATATCTTGTAAACAGTTGGACCCCAAGTATACAATTATATAATTAAAGAGAATTCTAGAAAAAAAAAAAAAAAAAAGGTGTATGTGAGTGAGGAGAAGGCATATAGAAAATTCCGACTTTATTCAAAATTACAAGGTGGCTAGGGAATATACGAAAAACTCTAATCCTATTACTTAGGGGAAGAAGATTTGAAATCAAGTTATATTGATGACATTCATGAATTTAATTTTGCTAAATTGTTTAAAAATCCCCATTCACGAAGCAATATGAAATGTGTCACCCATATTCCTTTGTTGGTGTGGTTTAGCATTAGTTTATTGAAAAGATCAGAAAGTGAAATTTTTAGGTGATTCATGCAAAAACCTATGTCATGATTCTTGCGATTACAATGCTTTTGAAAGGGGTTGACCTAATCTTTGCATTGATGTGACTTTAAATTAGTTGTGCAGGCTTTACAAAAAAAGATGCATGCTTCATTGGACTTTGATTCACACAACCAGTTGATGCATCACCCTCACTAGCTCTATCAAATTTCAGGCCACACCTATCAAATTTCATCTCTTTCATTTATATTATATATTATATATAATATGATTTTATTAAATTAATTTAAATTCAGTTTATGGCTTTGGAATGGGTGCTTAATATTGGTGAGAGAGAGCACTAGGATCAAAATAATTTGGTAAGTAACCATAGGCAACCTAGCTAGAATAAAGGCTTTAGCTTTTTTACCCATTGCTGTTTTGGCTTAGTGTTTTCAGAGGATATGTGTGGTACCATTGCTGAAACACTCTCTCTCTCTCTCTCCTCTGAAAGATAATGCTTCTGATGCGTCACAACTTGTTCATGCAGTCGCTAACATTTTCTGCTAATATAATCTTTGATCATGCCTTCGAAACTTTCAAAACAATATAAAACTTTCAACAATACAAACAACTTCTCAAAACTAAACAATTCTTGCGCTCATAACATTTTTTTTTAGGTCAAAATATGCAGATTATACATAAATAGGTCATAATAATCATGTTTTCAAAGGAGCACCTGCACAATGAAAAGCTACCCAACTTTTTTCTATCACTCAGCGTCTGAGTTACCATTTAATTTAACCCTGCTTTAATATTATGTTCTCACGGTCAACACTTAAAAAAAAGTGCTTTCACTGCTATTATATTCAAGAAGTTAATTACTTTCCCACTCAAAACACTTGAAATTCTTTCCTTCAAGACTTTTGACCTATTATTATGAAACGTTTAAACATCAGGGAAAAAGTGCATTTGTTTGTTTTTTTTTTTCCATCAAACTTCTGACACTACTTGTGGCCTATATACGTGACAGCATTTGAATTTTAGTGCATTAACTCCAAACCCACTTGAACTTTTTCTTTATTGATCAAATTTCTACACCCTGTCTACTCATAACCATGATCTGTCATGAGAATTTTTTTTTCCCTGAACAATTTGACAAAACGATGCTTCTCTAATAGTTTGTTTACCTATGTAAACTATATAAATATATATATATATATATATATATATATATATATATATATATATATATATAATATCTTTTTTATAATTTATAATAAATTTTATAAAAACAAAAACAATTTTTTTTTTTTTTTTTTATA
>Ga0099822_1007368_pt1 | contig 14235 bp, 15 predicted proteins | sample CowpeawhiteBW_FD_76839 | JGI IMG/M metagenome (GOLD analysis project Ga0099822, IMG submission 76839) | Root nodule microbial communities of legume samples collected from California USA - Cow pea white BW | ecosystem: Host-associated > Plants > Roots > Nodule | place: USA: California | collected...
TAATAAAGGATTGAAGGAAGTAAACAAAATGAAGAAAAAAAAAAAAAAAAAGGAGGTAAAAAATAAAATTAAAAAAAAAAAAAAAAAAGTGAGTGAGAGAGTGTCGTTAATGGGCAAAGACGAGAAGAGAAGAGAAGAGAGAAGACAGACCTAACCAAGCAGTGGCAACGGAAGCAATGGAAGTTCCAACAGTGAAGACGACGCGATGTCTCTCAAACGTATCCTACAAGACAGAGACATGTGAGATGCGATGAGAAAAGGGAATGGAGGGAGAGAAAGAAAGAGAAAACCTTGGTGGAAAAAAAAGTGTCTTCAATCGCAGCCCGTGAATTGAGATACTTTCTCTTAAGGTTGGGCGCCGAAAACACAGAACTCCTTAATCGCTGCATATGCGATGCTATGAGAAGAAGCGTTCTTCCCACGCCAAATCACAAAACCAGTGCTCGTTTCCTCAGACTGCCAGGGAAAACCGTTTCTTATACTTCTTTCTCAAGCTTCACGTTTCTCATTCACTTCATCTACACCCAATTATCAATAATATTCTGAGTTAATCAAATCAAATCTCCAAATACTTCAATAAATACACCTTTGGGCTTTGAACCAAAATGTTAATAAGATTTCGTTTACCTGTATATGACAGTTTCTTCCTCTACCCATATAAATTTTCTCTACACCCCCATATGGAAGAAATTCATTTTTATCCTTTTTGGACTAAACAGTTTAGACGACATTTTTTGAAATTAAAAATAATTTTTGAATTATGTAAGCTAGAAGTTAGAAATAAATTTTTAATTACATAAGCTTCGCTTCGAGTCAATTTTTTCTTTGGAAAAGATTTCTGATAATTCGAAAATAAAAAATGACTTTCAGATAATTCAGAAAAAAAAAAGTTTTAAATTATATAATTTAATTTTTTTTGTCAACTTGTCAACTTTAATTTTCGGATGGTGTAATTTAAAATTTAATTTAATTTAGTTTTCAGATCGTGTAATTTAAAAATAATCGACAAAAATAAATGGTTTTTATGTGGGAATACAAGGAGAAATTTATGGAAATGCAAGAAGAAGCTGCTCGTGAACAAAAATAAATATAGTTATCCTATTTAAATGTAAGAAAAAATAAATACAATTAAGATGTTAAGATATTCTATTATGATAAAACAAATAAGTTGTGTTTCGTAATAGAGAATTGTTATAAACTGACTTTATTTGTCAAAACTTAGAAGTTATATTGGTGAAGAAGTGCACCAATGTTGACTGGTGTTGGTAAAAACGCAATATGAGGAAGGAAGGAGGATGTGACAGAAAAAGTGCAACAAAAAGTGAATTCTCTAATGCATATATTCATTGCTCAACTCAAATGAGGTAGGAATGCTTGTTTGAACCTATATAATGAAGGTGACAGAGACAAACAGTAGTGACCAAGAAACCAAAACAATAAAATGAACATCTATCTACAAGTTATCTTAACATCTGTCTCATATCTTTACAAAACGAACATCACTCTGTCCAAATGCTGTTCCACATGCAGGACATTTGCGGTGCCGAAGTTCTAGATTTCTCTGAATGCATGGATTGCAGAACAAATGATAGCATTTCACAATCACAACCTGCCAAATACACACATCAAACTTTAACTTTTACTTCTTGTTGTAAATTCTAAATTAGATACTACATATGTGCAGTTGCAAGTCCAAGAAAACATGTCAGATCAGCTTGGGGTATTACCCCTATCTCAAAACAATCATAATACTTCTTTGAGACAAGTCAAATTAAGTACAATGAAAGCAAGTGTATGTAAATGGATAAGTGGGCATGTTGTTACCTCCTTAGGACGATCAGTGCATACAGTACACTTGATCATGTTCTTGCATATCCTTATTTCTTTTTCAAGTTTTTGTATTGTGGTTTCTCCGGTTTCAGAAGTCAGCTCAGCAATTTGGCTGTTCAATTCCCTTAATTCTTCCTCCAGCTTCTTCCTTGAACTCCTGCACGACACATACCAAGATTCCTAAGTTCCAAGACTACATTATTAGAATTAAAACTGTATCTGCAAGTTGTGGCAATGTAAAAACTTTCTTTGAAAATCTATCCCTGATCCAGACTTGATGGATGATCAACCTCCTTGAAAACAAGAAATTACCTTTCACTCTCCAATTCCATTTCAATAGCTTCCGTGTCTTTCTGAATCTGATCGTACTCTTTCTCTGAGGAGGAAACAGAAGACTTGAGCAGCTTCAATTCCTTCTCGGCATCTGCCAATTCCCATCTTGTAAATTCCAGGGTGACCGCAAGGTGTTTTTCTTCTTCATTACACTTAATGGCTTCAGATAGAATGGCTTTCATCTGCAGGATTCAAAATATTGTTTAACAAAACAGTAAGCAATTGCTGCTGCAGCAAATTTGTTCAGCATAATTTCCAAATATATCAGAAAATAAAGGGGCCAGTGGAGGGGAAGTTGGACCTGTTCTTCACTATGTGCAATCCTCGCTTTTGAACTTTCTATTGAAGTATTCAGTTGTTGAAGTTGTTTAGCCAAGGCCTGCTTCTGGGTTAATATAGTGTTGTAGGCCTGTTTTGCCTTCACGCTGTCTGATACAAGCTGCATTATAATTGCAATATTATGTAAACATGATCATGATCCACACTAACCAGAAGTCGAATTGTTTGAGCAAATATAACTATTTTGACCATAGGAAACTCAGAGAGACCCATGGGGTACAAGTCCCAAAGAGTTTATTATGCAAATCATACTTTATAACCTTCTTAACATTATAACTATTTGCCGAGCTAGGTAATGCTGGCTTGTGACCTAAATGAGGGCAATAAAGTGATATTATATGTCGTGGGCTGTGCTGCTGGCTTGGGCTGTTGAATGCATCAAACTAAGATAAGAAGCTACCTGCACCTCTTACTAGTGTGCACCTCTTCCATCTCCACCACACCTCTTACTAGTAAACCTCTTCCATTTCCACCATCCTCCTCAAGTGCTTCTTCCATCTCCACCCCATCTTCCCCTAGTTGGAGGTATGACATGCTTTCCATTCTCAGCCTGCTGGTGTAACCACCTCTTAATTGAGGTATGACAAGCCGCGGCATTCTCAGTCCATTAATATAACCAAGTGTCCAAGTCATAAACTGTTATCTTTTGTAATATGTGATACACCGATAATTCAATTTGAATCATTTATACATGTTTGATATTTTAATATACTTTCTATATATAAGAAAATAAATTATTTTTCACTCATTCAAAATTACGGTATCAAAATTAATATATAAAAATAAAATAATAGGGGTATAATATTAATTATATCTATTTATAATAAAAATAATATTTTAAAATAAATATTGGTTGAAAAAACCTTTATATTATTTATATTAAATAAAGAATATATAAACACTATAATTATCTTAATTTAAATATTCTCTACGACCTTAAATATATTAATTAATATTTTCTATTCTTAGCATTAAACTACCATAGTTATTGTAAGCTTTAAAAAATTATAAAAGGTTAAGAATTTAATACCATCAAATATATTTTAGATACTAAAAGTGTTAAAAATATATTGAATCTTAAAAGGTATTTTTATTGGTGGTGATGGTTATTAAGTTTAAAACATGATGGAAAATATTGAATATAAGAGGAAGCTTATAAACAATTTTTCACTATTTGCACTTCAAGTTGTTTGAGTTTCTGCTCAACTAAAACTAAGTGCAAAATTAATTTTGTCCTGCCAAAATCAATTCTCATACAGCAAAATTTCAAGATGTTTGAGAAAATTGATTATTGTCTAAGATTTTTCCAAAATTGATTATCCCAAACTTCTTGGTTGATCCAGAGCTGAATCTAGGATATGCTGCACACAAGTTCTCCAAAACTACCTCCTAATGATTCCATCTTATAAGATTCACCATGATCTATAAAATTATTTTTCTATAAATTAACCAGATGCTAATTTTTACATGTTGATTCATGAATAATCAGTTCTTCAAAACATTGACATATATTTCTACACATAATAGCAGAAGTTAATATATTAGCTACAAAGATGAACCATATATTTTTCATCAACCAGAATAGCAAAGGCCAGGAAAATAACCTATGTATTGCTGTTGTCCATGAAAAAACAGTGAAGATCATAGTGAGATAGTGTTTACTGAAGATAAAAATAAGATATACCTTAATATTATATTCATCCCTCTCAATCACTTGGTCCAACAGATTTTGGTTTTGTGTCTGCATATCTTCATATGCTTGACCAATAGTCTTCATGACAGCAATCAAATAATTATATTTTACAAGAAATGAGAGTTAGTGTAAACAAATCCACTTATTGCTGTTCATCTAGTATGAAGGGAGAGAAAAAGCCAGATAGCAAACCTCAATTTCAGATATATATGCCTCTGCCTCGGCTTCTTTAACTTTAATAGCCTCAGTCAGCTCCAAAATACCCCTGAACATGGACAGATAAAACATGAAAATGGCATGTATCAACCTATTAATAGACAAGCTAGTTTGTAAATATTTATTCCATTCATATGACAACAGTCAACATAAAAAAATGAAAATACTAAGAGAACACATTGGACTTTATCTGGTAAAGAACATTTTAACAAACAGCTGATAAAAACACAGAAATTAAACTGTCAAGACATTTTTTTGAGTTAAACAAGTTTCAAAATAGATTTTTGATTTCAATAAAACTGTACATTAGGTTTTATCAGAACTTAATGTACAGTTTAAATGCCAAAGATATAAAGCATAAAAGTGATGTTGTATCTTAACAGCCTGGGCTTTTAGGTTAATTGGTTAGTGACACGGTATCAGAACCACTCTTAACAAGAAATTTCTCTCCTAAAATAAACAGGCACACATATGGGTTTGTGAGGGAAGTAAAAGTGATAGACAAGTTTGTCGATTAAGAAAAGCCATACTCAATATAGTAGTACACCTAAAGACCAACCTCTCAGACACATCCAGCTTGGCCCTCAAGTCCTCTATTTCAGCTTCGGCGGCAGAAAGCCTTTGTTCACAAGCAGCTTCAGCTTCATTAGCAGCTTTTACCCTCAACTCTAGGCTATGCTCATCCAAAGCATTTTGTAGCACTCCAGCTTGAGACTGAGCTTTACTTTCAGATTCTCTAACTTCTGAATAACTGATATCCAAGTTTTACAGCAATCAAGATCGAATCATCTCAGTATGCATAATTTTGATTTCAATTGAAAATAAATTCTGTAATACTTACCTTAAGTTAAATTTAAGAATAAAAACTTAACAAGTTGCACACCATGAATGAAAACACTTGGTACCAAAGAAAAATTACGGACTTATTTGGAATATTGCATACATTCTGATTGATTAAACTGTACAAAGGATACATGAATAATGAATATACAGATAGAGATACACACAGAAGATTCTGGAATCATTTGGGATTCACTTTAAAATCCAATTGCAAGGTATGGGGTCCCATGCCGGAAGTATGGGAATCTAGTTTGGATTAGAGAGGGACTAAACCAAAAAAGTAATATCATAGAGTGGTTGGAAATCATTAGAATAGGCACTTAGAGCCTTCTTCCAAATATCATACCATGTAGTGCAAGACAAATATTGAACTTACAAGGAGATTCAATAAACTGCTATAGAAGAGTCCATTGATAGTCTCTCCGTAATCAATCAGCACATAACTTGGTATGAAATAATTGGAGACTTAGTTAATGGGATAATATTGAGTGCAAACCATCAAACACTGATACCCATGAACACTAATTGTATTCTATTAAGAAATACATGAACATACCGGTTCTTAATTGCATTAACAAATATTATTTTGAGCAATAAGTGCAAAAAAATCACTACATGTATGGCGTATCAGAAATTCAGCATATACTTTATGATAAATGCTACCGCATAAATTAACTGCAAGAAACTCATGCCATCATTTTAATAATTCAAATCAGCATACCTTTTATCATAATTCTCCTGACTATACATATCCAAAACAAATTCTAACTCCTGATTCTCTTTCTGTAACTTTTCAGTCTGCACCAAAATATCACAAAAAATTATTTGAAAATTAGTTTAGACAATCAAGAATCCCCCTAAAATCACAATCAAATAATGCTGGAGAACCTTTCAAAGAAAAGGTGCCCGTGCACATGCAAGATACAAGTCAAAGACAACAGAAAAGTTTTGCAATCATATCTGATTCAGTCACAGACATACTCTACATTCAGAAAGTAATATGTAAGCAGCATCACTGCCATACAACAATGCCATTAAAGAAGAAAATGCCTATAGATCAAGAGAGACACAAAAGTTAGAGGCCAAGGCAGACTTACCAGCATTTTTAAAGACCTGATTTCCAAAACCTGTTCAGCACATTTGTTTGCAAGGCTCTTTACTTCACTTGTCTGCATCACAATAAAGTAATTAGCCAACCTTAATGCTAAAAAGGTATATTTTGAATCTAGTTGAAGAAAGTAAAACTAAGCTGAAAGAGAGTCATTTATGCAAACTGAAAGTACAGGTCTCTATGTAGAACCAGTAACTTGCTATAGAGGCTATGTTGACTAGTATTCATCTAGGCATAGCTAACTGATAGCTCAGCATAACTTACTGCAGTTAGTTATTTAACGTGGATACTGTTTGTATTTGAAGTAGAACTAAGCCAAAGGAGAGAGGTTTATGTAAACTAAAAGTTCAGGTATTTAAATATAACAATTAAGTTCTTGTGCAGCCTATTTTGACTAGACAACAGCACGGCCTAATTGGCTGTAGTTAGTTAGTTAACCAGGTACTAAACAGATTAAAACTGTAAACTACTCTATACACTGACAGTGGTAAGTGGCAAAACCTTCCACCCACATGCTCTTGCTTTATTTTTTCAACTAACACTTTTTTGTCATTAAATTCAAGGTGGATAGTCAACAAAAAAAAAAATCCATTTTTATTTATAACCACAAACTATCATATACTAACCATAGTGTTTTATCCAGTAACCATGATTTATTACAATGGAAGTTGATTGTTTTTGTTAACTTGCATCAATTTAGAAGCTTTCCATTGACTTACTATAATTTAACATGCATACAGAACTGCATTGTCTTCATTAAAAAAAGAAATGGACACTTGGGAACAATTAACAATTTTGAAGGATATATTTATTGCATTCAATGATGTCACTTTATACTGTCCACGCAATTAAAAGGCCTTTTACTTGTTCTGGTATGCTAGAGAAATATTTCAAAACAACCAGGTTAGCATTTGATCGAATCATTTCTTTACATTTGAAGACAAAAATTAAGTCGGCTAAAAGCCATGCTCTTGTTAAATCCCAATTCCTTGTAAGTGACAAAGCAAATAACATTGCAGATTCAATCTAACTAGATAAATTTCTTTCGAAGAAATGAAATGGCAAATTATATTAATATCAAATCAGTTTGTGGCAACGACCTTCATGTTCAATATTTCTTTTAGTGAATGTGCTTTCTCCCGTAATGATACAGCCTCGTGAGCTGCATCTTTCCATCGCTTTAATTGAGCTTCCATCATTCCCATTTCTTTAGATAAAGCTGAAGCCATAACACGAAACTCAGATTTGATATCTTTTCTCCCTGAAATATATAACATTGTAAGAAACTGATAGATAAAATCACATCTAGCACAATTCTAACACAAAAACAAGTTAAAGTCTGACCAGCATCCTGTTTAGCTTCTTCCATTTTAATTTCAAGATCATTCTTTTCAAGCGTACACTTCTGCAACTGGTGCTCTAGTTCATCAATCCTATGATCAGAATTGTCAAAGAGCTGCCTTGCAGAATCAGCAGACTCCAATTTCAAATTTAGTTCATTCTCCCATTTTGCAATATGAACGCTGCCCGCCTAAAATAACATTTAAGAGAAATTGTAAAAGAGTAAATCGCAGATATGAAATTAAAACCAAACCGTAACACAACTGAAGGAAAAAGAAAAGGAAAGCAGTGTTAACCTGCAGAGATTCTACCAATGTTTTATACCGGGCCAATTCAGATGTCCAATGTTGAAGTTGATCATTAGCTAAAGAGTATATTCGTGAACTGCGTATGTACTTATCATCTTTCAAATCATTCTGGAAATAAATATAGATTAAAATAAACTTTTACATGGGATTGTATGACAAAGGCATCTCAACAATTGAGAAAATATGATCATGCTAGATAATCGAAACTTACAAACCTGAAGATCTTGGAATTGCTTTGTCAAGGTCTGATTGTCTTCCTGTGCCTCTTGGAGCTCAGAGAAACGGTCAGCATCCACTATCTATGACATTAAGCAATCATATTTCTTCTTTAGATAAAAAAGGACAACGGAATTACAGATCCAGAGAAAAAAAAAATCCACGTGACAAAAACCTTTGCTTCTTCGATTGAATCCTTCAACTCACGCAAACCCATGCTCCTGTCCGCAATGTTTTCAGGAGACAGGTTTCCATTCACTGCATCAGCATTGGGAGAATTCATCCCTATTGACGTGTCCTTTTGCATTTCCAGATTGACTAGTTTTCTTCTACTCTCTTCTAGTTCAGCCACAATCTCATCAAGCTCACCTTTACATAAGACAAGAAAATACTCTAGTGATAATTATGAAAAGCAATCAGCCAAAAATTAAAAGCAATCAAAGTTCTCCTTCTATGATTTCTAAAAGTACACTCAAAATCTCTGCATAAATCTAAGGACATCAATTCTGGTCATATCTATTCCTAATTAATTCTAACCAGACCAATTAAAAAACACTGTAATTTAACTCTTCTTTATAATTTTCCAAAATTATTGAATTATGCAACTGCATAACTAAAATTCTCTTCCTACTAAGCACACAACTAAAGAACCATCATCCTCTACTGAGGATGTTGTTACTTCTAAATTATTTTTAATTTCAGAAAAGCTTACTGTTAGATATACACAAGGGAGATTAATCTCAATCCCTATCTTCTTTATTCTCAACACTTACTACAAGCGAGCCTTGGCATAACGGTAATGTTGCTGCCTTGTAATCAACCATAGGTTCAAACCCCCAACTAACCTATCCACTAGTAGGGCAAGGACTAAGTACATCAACCCCCAAGCCTCAATTGGTGGGAGCATCATGACCTAAGTCACCTTTTTTAAGTAGTTGTTCTTCTATTCACCAACCTTAAAACGTGCACATGAATTGGTATATCCAACAATTAAAACTAAAATCAAAACATATCCACCTAAATCAACCAAATTGGATGGAGGATTTTTACAAATCTAAAATCAATAGGATTTCAAAATCAAATCAATACCTATTTTATAATTTTGCAAAACAAGAAATTTCAATATTTTAATTTTCCAATAAAATAATCCAACTATAAATCATATTATTAATTTCTTAAAAATGTTTCATTCCACACTAACAAATTTTCTTCAGTTTTCAATTTGATAAAACAAGATCTGCTCATTCCAAACTACTAGCTTGATTGGTTTGTCGACTTTTAATGACTATCGCATAGGCAGATTGCTGGTCTAATCAAAGTACTATGCATTCTTCAACTTAGCATCATATAGACTGAATAATAGATTTCCTAATTTAACTTTAGCTTAACCTTTTAAGCACATTCATCCATAAAGAAAGAACAAAACGAAAATAATTTTCAAACAAAAAGCTAATCAATTATCAAAGCCATAAGAAAATAATAATGTGCGAAAGACATTGAAAAACAATTTTGCACTAAGAGATGCTCCAAACATTTTGGAGTAAGGCCCCATTTTGGTCCTTGAAATTTTTCAAAACATTCAATTCATTTCTGGAAAGATTATTACATAAATTCAGTCTGAATGAATGATACATATTTGGGGATCAAATGGGAGATTTATTCATACAACATATAATATTACCACTTTAACAGAAAAAAAAAAAAAAAAAAAAAACCATTAAAAAAAAAAAAAAAACATTATAATAAAAAATTTTTTAATTTTTTTTTATTTTTATAAAAATAAAATAAATTTAAATAAAATAAAAAATTTTTTTTATTACAAAAATTCACAATAACAAATTAAAAAAAAAAAAAAAAAAAACATTTTACAGACCTGCAAGGTGTTTAATGTCAGATTTTTCCTGTAAGCACTCATTGATAAAATTTTGAATACCAACAGTATACTCTTTATGCTTTGCATGGAGACTATCAATCACTTCTTGTAAATCATTTGCCTCCTCTTTCATCATATCATCAATCTTAGTCATTAGGGTTATAGCATCTGCAAACCAGAATGAGTAACAACAGGTTATTTGTATAAATATTCTCTAACTATTCTACAACACTGATATATGCTTCACCAAATTGTAAACATATCATATTTAAAAATTGTAAACAAAAACTATATGCCTCAACAACAGGATAGCATATCATATTTTTTACCTTCTGAAGATAAATCTCCGTCCAAAATCTGAGCTATACCACCTGATCTTTCCATCTGATCATCAATAATATCTTTCAGGAGCTTCAACAACTCCATTGTAGATGATTGACGCAAAGCAAGGGCCTCCTGAACATAACTAGAGATCTCATCATCACTGATTCCTTTAAAGGAATCTTTCTGGATTAATCTACATAGAAATATATCCTCAGCAGGACACAAAGGAAGTGAACCTAGAGAGTAAGTCAAGTCAGTCTCTTGAATTACCTTTACACTAAGAAAAAACTACTTGTAGGTGTGTATATACCTTTAGGATTTTCAATGTCAGTCAAATATCGCAACGTGTCTTTGCCTTTGCCTCTCCCAGCTTGTATTCCAAGAAGAATCATATCGTCAACCAACTAAAAAGACATAAGAAAATTAAGCCAGCTAGCATATTATCCTACAGGAATATGAGAAAAAGTGCATTTCCTGCCACCCAATGACATCCCGGGTCACCAGAGCATACTCTATATATGGTGGTGCTACTTTCAAGAGAGGAGAATACTAAACTCAACGGAGGGTGACAGAAACCAGAGCATGATGATAAAGAATAACCTGAGTCCAGAGTTGGTTCAAAGCAATTAACAAGTCATCATAAGAACTTTGTTTTCCTTTCAATTCTCTAATTTTTTCTTCAAGGCCATGCAAAGCATGTTTCTGGAAGTCAATCTGTTGAACAAGCTGCTGATTCTGAAACTGCAAGACTCCTGCATCAGCCTGGGGGGAGCATACCACCATTCCCCGTTACACAAGTAAAACTAATAAACAACTAACATTAAAAAGAATCTTGATGCCACACAGAAAGAGTAATTGCATGATAAAAGAAACCAAACATTTTTTTTACCTCAATCTAGTTAAGCATCTCAATGCTCATAAAAACCTCTGCCTGACTCTTTTAAATGAAAGACTCTCAGTGACATGAAAACATCTTGTTCAGAAGCAATATAACGTCAACCATCACAAGACATCAAAGCCACCCTTGCTAATTACTCCCCTCTTGGCAGCCCACACACACTGCTCAATGAAGTGAGCTAAACCCCTTAGTAACCACACCAATTGTGTTGGTTTGTAATTTCTTTTAGAATGACATATACATAAATTAGAATTCTCAACTTCCTCTAGATTAGTTTAAAACTTACTACAGATATTTTTTGATTCTCTTTCTCACTACCTTTCTCTTTTATGTTTACAGGCGTTCATCAGTACTTTTCCTATAACTAGTCAAAAAGTATCACCAATAATTATCTTAAGAAACTAAGTTCGTTAATGGAGTTTACTAAGTTGGCACTAAGCACAATCTAACTACTGCTACCCCCTTGTCGTAAAAAAAAAACCTTTATCCAAAATTTCATTCACCCAAATTAAAAGAGGCAATTCATTTTGTGTCCACAATACCAAACAGTTCAAAGAATGCAATTATACACCCAATTCAAAGCAAACACTAAAAAAATTCAGAACCAGATCATCAACAGAGCACACGAGTGCAATGAAAGAGGTGAAAAGCAGCACATATATGAACAAATGAATACACAACAAAACCATATAGTGAGAGAAAAAGGGATTACGGTTTTGTTGGTGGTAGGAGAGTTGATGGAGTTTCTAGAAGTGCGAGAAGAAACAGAGGTGAGATGAGGCCTCTTCTTCTCGGGTTCGTCGTGGTCTGAGTTTTCCATTGAGATTCTGAAATTTTTAACAAAACGACCGCAGCATTAGGAATCGAGATCAAAACTTGCTCAATTCTTCAGAGTTCTCAGTAATAAACAAAAGAAATGGAGTCACACACCACACCAGAGAAAACACATTTACTCAAGTTTAGGGTGATGTACAGTGAAACCACTTTCTGCATTTTTTATATTTGTAACAAACCAAATTAGTATTTGACCATTTTCATTTATAAAATAGTATTTATTTTTATGCACTTATAATTTTACCTAAAAAATATTTAAAATTAAGCTTAAAAATAGTTTTAATACTAATTTTTTTATTTCGGTTTCTGTAAAAATATACATTTAATTATTCTAAAATAAAAAATCATTGTTTTCTTAATATTACATCACACCAGTTAGGTCCAAAAAATATTTTTCATGTTTAAATAAATATAGTAATTTAAATTTTTGAAAGAGAAAAAATTACTTTTCACGTAACTCAATGTTTTAATAGTGTTTGGATTGGAGTTAAAAAGAAAAAAGTAAGTTTTATTTAATAAAAAAAATGGTGAAATATTTTATGTTGTTTTAAAATTAACCAACGTCTTGTATTAAATGAAACATACCAAAAATATTGTCAAACTGTTGACATCACTTTTTTATACAGGCTCTTAGATTAAAACAAACACAGCTTAACTCTGTTTGGGTTAATAATAAAAGAAATTGTCAACAACAACATTTTAAAAAAATATTGTTTAAAGAAATTAATTCTTAATATATTAAAAATTATTAATGAAAAAATATATTAATTTATAACATCGTGATTTCTATTAAAGGACAATTCATCCGATCATTATCTTTTATTATTTATTATATGTTGTTAAAGAAAGTTTTATCACCGGATAAATTTATATGACAACATTATATTAATGATTTTTCCTTCAAGTAAAGTATTATCAATTTTTATTTTATTTGTTAAGTTATTAAAATATATAATTACAATAATTAAAATATTGTTATTTGAAAATGTAATGTTATTATAGTTTGAAAAGGAAATTTCCGAAGGTATTTTACATAGCACATACAGGCTACAAATACATTTCCAATTGAACTTTTCAAGTTAATCATATTTAAAAAAAAAAAGTACAAAAGTTCGAAATCCTATCAATTTTGATGTTTTATGTGACAATTTTGTACTATAAAATTTGATATTTTATGTAAGAAGCCTTGTACGTAGTGTTGCCCATTAATAGTAAAATATTTGTGAGTTAAATCATAAGTTTTCACAGTTTTTTTTTTTTTTCATTGCGTAGTCACACTATGTTAGCAAATAATCTCGGATAATATTTTTTGGTTTACGATATGATTCTGAGTATGCCTTTTAGGAATAGTCAATAAGTTTATATAAACAAATATTTGCTTAACTCGATGACAATAGTTATACCGTGCATTCTATCATAATAAATATTTGTGTTAAATTTTGTAAAGATGAAATAAAGGTAAAAAAATAAATAAATTATTCATATTTTAATATATTTTAAATATTACATCTATATAAATAAGGTAACAAATCATTTGAGATTAATATAAAAGTGTATGAGAAGGGAAACTTTCAATTCAATGTTTAATTTTAAAAAATAAAACATGATTTAAATAAGAATAATAAAAGTCTAATTTATAAATAGAATTATGAACTAATCAAATTTTTTAATAACGATCATCATTGCTCTAAAAATATTATTGATTTTTCTTCCTTCTCTGATTTTTTCTTAAGATTCTAACGAATCTATCTAATTATTTGAAGATTGAAATTAGGGATGTCAACGGGGCGGGTAGAGTATGGGTAGTAGCTCCCCCGTACCCTACCCGCTTGATAAATATTCGCCCCGTGCCCGTACCCATATCCGTCGGATATCCGTTATGCAGGTACCCGCCTATTCTTTTTATATCCGCGGGTATCCACGGGTACCCGCAGGTATTTAAAAAAATAAATATATTGTTATGAAATAAAGCGAATAACATAGAGAATGATGACAAATAATAGAGAAGAGAAGAAACAAGAGAGAATAGAGAATGATAGAATAGGGAGCAACTCATCTGTGTCTTATTATTGATAGGAA
>Ga0099822_1007370_pt1 | contig 14235 bp, 13 predicted proteins | sample CowpeawhiteBW_FD_76839 | JGI IMG/M metagenome (GOLD analysis project Ga0099822, IMG submission 76839) | Root nodule microbial communities of legume samples collected from California USA - Cow pea white BW | ecosystem: Host-associated > Plants > Roots > Nodule | place: USA: California | collected...
AGCTCGAGCTCGATCCGAGCGCGCTGGAGAAGACCATCACCGAATTCAACGCCGCGGTGCTATCGGGCACCTTCGACCACACCATCCTCGATGACTGCCGCACCGAGGGTATCACGCCGCCAAAGACGCATTGGGCGCGCAAGATCGAGACGCCGCCCTACCTCGCCTATCCGGTACGACCTGGCATCACCTTCACCTATCTCGGCACCCGCGTGAACAAAGCGGCGCGGATCCTGATGAAGGATGGCAAGCCCTCCGCCAACATGTTCGCCGCCGGCGAGATCATGGCCGGCAACGTGCTGGGCAAGGGATATGCCGCCGGCATCGGCATGACCATCGGCAGCGTGTTCGGCCGCGTCGCCGGCCGGGAAGCGGCGAAGCATGCGCGGAACTGAGCGCCGCGTCCTGCTCACCTCGCTCCGCCTGCGGGGAGAGGTCAGATTGCGAAGCAATCCGGGTGAGGGGGACGCTCCGCGAGCTCGGTGCATGGAAAGAGCCAATCACCCCGACCCTCTAAGAGCGAGCTTCGCTCGTCTCGACCCCGCGAAGAGCGGGAAGACGGAGCAGAAAGCGGGAGCACCGATGTCGCGATTTGCACTCGTCTCCGCTGCCGCCATCCTGATGGCGTCGACCGTCACGCACGCCGCCGAGCCGATCGCGCTGCGTGACATGGGCTCGTTCCATGTCGGCGGCCGCCTCGTCGAGATCAAAGGCAAGCCGGTGAAGGAGGTCACCTTCACGCCGGGTGGCGTGCCGGCAAAAGTCGATCCGAACGGCACCTACCAGGTCGAGCAGATGTACGTGCAGTACTTCCTGCCGCAGCACGAGACGGGCGCCTATCCATTGCTGCTGTGGCACGGCGGCGGACTGACCGGCGGCACCTACGAGACCACCCCGGACGGCCGCGAGGGCTGGCTGAACTACTTCCTGCGCAAGGGCTGGAGCGTCTACAATTCAGACGCTGTCGAGCGTGGCCGCGCCGGCTGGGCGCAATATCCCGATATCTTCAAGGGCGACCCGGTGTTTCTCACCACCGCCAATCCGTTCGAGCGCTTTCGCATCGGCGACGGTCCGGGTTCATACGATCCAGATCCCGCCAAGCGGAGGCTGATGCCGGGAAGCCAATTCCCGAACGAAGGCTATGAGAACTTCGTCAAGCAGAACGTGCCGCGCTGGACCACCACCGATGACGCGACGATCGCGGCCTATATCGCTGAGATCGATCGCGTCGGGCGCTGCATCATCCTGTTCCATAGCCAGGCCGGCACCTTCGGCTTCAAGGTCGCGCAGGCACGGCCCGACAAGGTGAAGGCGCTGATCGCGATCGAGCCGGCCGGCGTCGGCGATCCCGCCAAGGTCGATGCGCTGAAGGACATCCCGACGCTGATCGTCTATGGCGACTACATCGAGCGCGATTCGCGCTGGCCGAAGATCCGCGCCACCGGCGTCGCCTTTGCCGACGCCATCAAGGCCGCCGGCGGCAGCGTCGACGTCGTCGACCTGCCGAAGGTCGGCATCAAGGGCAATTCGCACATGATGATGATGGACAAGAACAACGCCGAAGTCGCCGGCCTGATCCAGGCATGGCTGGAAGGCAAGGGGCTGACCCGGAAGTAGCGAGGCGAACGAAGCGATGCACGGGACCAGGATCTTGCAGGAAGCCGACCGTCTGATGACGGTGTGCAACTCCTGCCGCTATTGCGAGGGCCTGTGCGCGGTGTTCCCCGCGATGGAGATGCGCCGCGCCTTCACCGATGTCGATCTCAACTACCTCGCCAATCTCTGCCATGCTTGCGGCGCCTGCTACACCGACTGCCAGTTCTCGCCGCCGCACGAATTCAACGTCAATGTGCCGCAGACCCTCGCGATCGCCCGCGCCGAATCCTACGCCGCCTATGCCTGGCCGCGCGCGCTTGCCGGCGCGTTTGCGCGCAACGGCCTCGTCATCAGCCTGATCGCGGCGTTGAGCGTCGCCGCTTTCATCTTCGGCTTCGCCGCGGCCAACGACCGCGCCGTGCTCTATGGCATCCACACAGGCCCCGGCGCGTTCTATCGGTTGATGCCGCACAACGCGATGGCGCTGCTGTTCGGCCTGGCCATCCTCTATGCGATTCTTGCGCTGGTCATGGGCGTGCGCGCGTTCTGGCGCGACATCGGCGAGCCGGTCGGCATGAGGACCGACAGCAAGGCGCTGCTGCAAGCGATCCGCGACGCCGGCGAGCTGCGCTATCTCGACGGCGGCGGGGTCGGCTGCTTCAACGAGGACGACCGCCCGACCGATCGCCGCAAGCTGTATCACCATTTCACCTTCTACGGCTTCGCCCTGTGCTTCGCCGCGACCTGTGTCGGCACGCTCTATCATTATCTGCTGGCGCGCGAGGCGCCGTATGCGTGGTGGGATCTGCCGGTCGTGCTCGGAACACTCGGCGGCATCGGCCTCGTGATCGGCCCGATCGGCCTGCTCACTGAGAAATCGAAGCGCGACCGCGTGCTGGTCGACGAGCAGCGCATGGGGATGGACACCGCGTTCATCGCGATGCTGTTCCTGACCAGTATCACCGGACTTGCGCTGCTATTCTGGCGCGACACCGGCGCGATGGGCCCGCTGTTGGCGCTGCATCTCGGCGTGGTGTTCGCGCTGTTCATCACGATGCCCTACGGCAAGTTCGTGCACGGCATCTATCGCTTCGTCGCGCTGGTGCGTTACGCGCGCGAGCGGCAGGCCATGACGAGCGGCGGGCCGCAATAGCGCGCGTCATCTGGCCTCATGGCTTTGTGGCCAGGGCACAGAACCACTTGTCCGTTTTCACCAGGCTTGCCCCCGCAAAGCCGGCGGCGGTCAGCTTTTCCGCAAGCCCTTCGTTCGGCTGGCCGGAATAGGCGGTGAAGCCAAGCGCGATCCTGCCGCCCGGCTTCAGCACCCGCCGGATCTCGCGCAAACCTGCGATCGCATCCGGCCAGACCTGCATCGAGTTGATCGCGAGCGCCTTGTCAAAGCTGTTGTCGCCGAACGGCAGGCGCTCCACAGAGCCGAGCCGCAGGTCGATATGCCCACTCCGGACGGCCGCCGCGTTCCGGCTCCGCGCCTGCTCCACCATCTCGGCCGACGGATCGACGCCCACAACGCTCCCGGCTGAAACGAGACCGGACAGGCGCTGCATGACGGCGCCGGGACCGAACCCGACCTCAAGCACGCTGTCGTCAGCTTCGACCTCGAGAAGCTCCACCACCCAAGCCCCGCAATCCGCATTCATGCGCGCCATGATGGTGCCGCCCAACCTCCCGAGCAGGCCTTGAGGGCGGCCAAACGCACGCATCAGGAGGTTTCGCGAAACGCTCATCGATACCGGATCCCGTGAACGCGAATACCGGGGAAGATCGCGGCTACAGGTCGACCACCACGTAGTTGCTCTCGACCGCAACCTTGATGGTCTCGGCGACATAGGGCCCCTTCACGAGGTTCGTGCCCGCTTCAACATTGACCGGGTAAGCGCGCACGCGGAACCGGCGGGGATCGCAATAGGACTGGCCGGTGCGGATGTCGAACTCCCAGCCGTGCCACGGGCAGCGCAGGATCTCACCGAGCTTGGTGTATTCGATTTCGCCGGGATCGGACGACGACGCCAGACCGATCAGCGGGCCCTCGCACAGCGCCGCGCCCTGATGCGGACAGCGATTCAAGAGACCGAAGAACTCGCCCTTGACGTTGAAGACCACGATCGGTCGTCCATCGATCTCGATGGACTTTCGCGAACCCGGCGGCAGTTCATCCACCGGGGCAACCACATGACGCGCCATTTATGCGATACCGTAGAGCTTCTTCGCGTTATCGAGATAGAACGCCTGCTTGTTGGCGTCGCTGACGCCGGCCGGCAACACGCGCGACGGGTCGTCGTAATCCCAGTGCGGATAGTCGGTCGCGAACAACAGCTTGTCCCAGCCGATCCATTCGATGGTCTGGAACAGGTGATCACGGTTTTCCGGATCCTCCATCGGCTGTGTCGTCCACCAGATGTGGTCGCGGATATAGTCCGACGGCTTGCGTTTCAGATGCGGCACCTCGGCGTGCAGCCGCGCGAACACCTTGTCCAGCCGCCAAGCCAGCGACGGCGCCCAACCGAAGCCGGCTTCGACCATCACCATCTTCAATTTCGGGAAGCGCTCGAACACGCCTTCGAGCACGAGGCTCGCCAGCGCGGTCTGCTGGCACTGCGAATGGCCGACCATCTCCTCGATGTAATAGCTCGGCCAGCCCGATGCGGTGATCGGATTGCCGCCGAAGCCGAAGGCATGCACGCCGATCGGAAGGCCAGCCTCTTCCGCGACCTGGTAGATCGGCCAATAGCGGCGCTGACCGAGCGGCTCGACGTTGCGGCTGAGCAAGAGAACCTGGACGAAGTTCTTGTCGCCTGCGCGCTTGCGGATTTCGGCGGCGGCCGAGACGCCGTCCTCATTGGCGACGACGATCGAGCCCTTCAGCCGCGAATCCTTGCTGGTCCATTTCTCGATCTGCCAGTCGTTGACCGCCGAGCAGATCGCGCCGGCGAGATCCTGATTACGAATGCCCTGGCCGGTGTTGAGCGGATTGAGCACCCCGAGCGCGACATTATTAGGATCGAGAAGCTGCTTCTGCATGAAGGACAGCGAAGAACCCTGCGGGCCGCCCTCCGGCGGATAGGCGTCGCGGCGCGAGGCGTTGGGCTGCGCCTTCGGATAGGGCGGTCCGCCCATCATGCCCTGATAGGCATGGACGCCGAAGGTTTCGAGATGCGCGTGCCACCGCTTTGCCAGGAACGGATACAGCTCGTCCGCCGTCGCGCGCGCCGGATGGATGTCGCAATCGGCAATCGCGGTCTTGATGGCGGTGGACGATGCGGCTTGCGGAGGTTCGCGAAGCTGGACGTTCATGGCGTCGTCTCCTTGACTTTCAAGCGCGTATAAGTCGCGTGTGGATTGTCGACCATGATCTTGCGCACGAGATCCGGCGATAATCCCTCCGGCAGCACGTCATCGCCGTCGAACTGCCAATGCGGATAGTCGGTCGAGAATAGAGCAATTCGTCCGACTGCATATGGTCGAACAGCCGATTCAGCGTATCGGGTTCCGGCGGCGCGTCGACCGGTTGCAGCGAGAAACGGATGTTGCTGCGCACAATCTCCAGCGGCGCACGGTCGACCCACGGCGTTTCCATGCGCACACCGCGCCAGAACTTGTGCAGCCGCCACAGGAACGGCGGCAGCCAGGTGAAACCCGATTCCAGCATCACCATCTTCAGGTTCGGATGGCGCGCGAACACCCCCTCGACGATCAGGCTGGTGAGCTGGGTCTGGAATGCCTGCGCCTGCGCGACATAATCCTCGATGTGATAGGAGCCCCAGCCGACCGAGGTCGGCGGATTGTGATAGGCGCTGCCGGCATGGATGCCTATCGGTAGCCCGAGGCGCTCGGCCGCCGCGTAGATCGGCCAATAATGGCGCTTGCCGAGCGGCATGTCGCCCATGACCAGCATGAGCACCTGCACGAAGCGCTTATCCTGCGCGCAACGCTCGATCTCCGCGACCGCCTTCTCGATGCTTTGCACTGGGATCACGATCGAGCCGCGCAGGCGATCATCCTTGTCGAGCCATTCCTTTACCAGCCAGTCGTTCAGCGCGCGGCAGAATGCATTCGCCATGTCCTCGGAAAACACCATCTGCACGCCGTAGAGCGGATTGCAGATGCCGTAGGCTGTGCCGAACTTGTCGAGCGCCTGGTGCTGCATGTCGGCGATATCAGAGCCCGGCTTGCCCTGCGCCGGCCGCCAATCCGGCCGCGACGAAATCGGCGAATTGAGCGGATAGGATTGCGAGATCAGGTCCGTCATGCCACGCGTCGTCACCTGGTCGCGCCAGTAGTCGTTCAAGTAGGGCAGCAGGCTGGTGAGATGAGGCACGGCGGGATGCAGATCGCGATCCACGCCGCCCGCGATCGGCGACGTCATGATGTTTCCTCTGATCGGCGCGCCCGTGGCGACGCCAACTTGTTTGCACGGCATTCAAGCAGGCCTGCCGGTGGCGGGCAACTCGGCAGAGGGCGATGTGGTGTGCTAGGACGGCAGGACGCCCCGGATAATTTTCATGGCACAACAGAAAGGCTGCCGATGACCGAGCTCGTATCCATCGCCGAGCAGATCGCCAAAAAACTGATCGCGAGCAAGCAGACGATCGCCGTCGCAGAATCCTCGACCGGGGGATTGATCTCGGCATCGCTGCTCGCGGTGCCCGGGGCGTCGGCCTATTTCATCGGCGGCGGAGTGATCTACACCCGCGACGCCCGTCGCGCGCTGATGGACATTCCGGACGATGCCATGCGGGGCATCCGCTCGGCGTCGGAGCCCTACGCGCAACTGCTCGCGCGGCAGATCCGCGAGCGCCTCTCGACCGATTGGGGATTGTCGGAAACCGGCGCAGCCGGACCGACCGGCAACCGCTATGGTGACGCCGCCGGCCATAGCTGCATGGCGGTCGCCGGACCACAACAGCAGGTAATCACGCTCGAGACCGGCGGCAGCGACCGGCAGGCCAACATGCAGGCGTTCGCCAAGGCGGCGCTGGAGTTGCTGCTGAAGAATCTGTCGCGGTGATCGCCTCACGCCGCGCTACGCTCGACGACGTCGGATATTCGCCTACGGGCTCGATTTCTCCCCGTCATCCTGAGGAGCGCTAAGCGCGTTTCGAAGGATCGACGGCCACCGGCGGGGCCGTGCATCCTTCGAGGCTCGCTCCGCTCGCACCTCAGGATGACGGGCCAATGAGCTCGCGCCCGATACTCACTTCTTGCGGAACGAGCGCATGAATTGGTCGCTCAGCGGCTTCATCAGATAGGACAGCATGGTGCGATCGCCGGTCTGCACGAAGGCTTCCACCGGCATGCCCGGGATGATCTTGACCTCGCTGCCGAGGCGGGCGACTTCCTCCGGCGGCATCGAGACGCGGATGGTGTAGTAGGACTGCCCGGTGCGCTGATCCGTCGTGGTGTCGGCGGAGACGCGGGTGACGACGCCGTTGAGCTCAGGTGTGGTGCGCTGGTTGAAGGCGGAGAGCCGCAGCAACGTTTTCTGACCGATCTGCAGTTTGTCGATGTCCTGCGGATTGACCTTGGCTTCGACCGACAGCGCGTCGGCCTTCGGCACGATCATCATGATCGCGTCGCCCGCGGTGATGACGCCGCCGACCGTATGCACGGTCGACTGCAGCACGACGCCGTCCTGCGGTGCGCGGATGTCGATGCGGCGGAGCTGGTCTTCCGCGGTAACCTTGCGCTCGACATACTCGCCGATCTTGTCGTTGGTCTCGCGCAGATCCTTGGAAACCTCGGCAAGCATATCCTTGTCGACCTGGATGATCTGCAGCTCGGTCTCGGTGATCTTGCCCTTGGCCTGCGCGCGCTGAGCGATGTACTGCGCACGCTCGCCGGCGAGCCGGGCCGCGTCGCGCTCCAGCGTGGTCAGCCGGGTGAGCTGCACCAGATGCTGCTCATAGAGCTGGCGGACGCCGACCAGCTCCTGCTGAACCAGCGCGATCTCCTTGTCCTTGGCCTGCTCCTGGGCCTGGAGCCCCGCGATCTCTTCGTTGAGCTGGACGACACGCTCGCGGAGCTGCGCCTTCTGGCCGGTGCGGCCATTCACCCGGACCTCGAACAGCTTGGTTTCGCTCGCCATGACATCGCGAACGTCGGGATCGTTGGCATGCTCGGCGAGCTGCGGTGGAAAGACGATCTTGTCGCGGCCCTGCTGCTCGGCCTCCAGCCGCGCGGCGCGCGCGTAAAGACCGTTCAAGGTCTTGACCACGATCGCAAGGCTTGCCTTCACGACCGTCTCGTCGAGACGCACCACGACGTCGCCGGCTTTCACCGTATCGCCGTCACACGCCAGGATCTCGCCGACCACGCCGCCGGTCGGATGCTGCACCTTCTTGACGTTGGTATCGACGACCACGGAGCCCGGCGCGATCAATGCGCCCGAGATCGGCACCGTCGAGGCCCAGCCGCCGACGCCGCCGGCCAGAACCAGCACCATGGCAAGCCCTACGATCAGATGTTTCCTGATCGATTGATGTGCGTTGCGCGGGAGATCGGTCATGACTTGGCTGCTCCCGCATCGGCAACGATCCTGACCGGCGCGGGCGGCGCGACACGCTGCAGCACCTGGCCGAGCACGACATCCTTGGGTCCGAAGGTCTGCATGCGGCCGTCCTTCAGCACCAGGAGCTGATCCACGCCTTCGATGCCGATCGGGCGATGCGCGACCACGACGACAATCGCGCCACGCTCCCGCGCCGAGCGCACCGCGCGGGTCAGCGCCTCGTCACCCTCACTGTCGAGATTGGAATTCGGCTCGTCGAGCACTACCAGGAACGGTTTGCCGTAAAGCGCGCGCGCCAGCGCGACGCGCTGCGCCTGGCCGGCCGAGAGCGCACTGCCCTGCTCGCCGACCTGGGTGTCATAGCCCTCGCGCATCTTGATGATCATCTCGTGGACGCCGGCCTCCTTGGCCGCCGCGATGATGGCATCGGACTTGGCGTCGGGATCGAAGCGGGAGATGTTCTGCGCGATCGTGCCGCCGAACAGTTCGACGTCCTGCGGCAGATACCCGACATGGCGTCCGAGCACGTCCGACGACCATTGGTCGAGCGCGGCGCCGTCGAGCCGCACCTTGCCGCGGACCGGCGTCCAGACGCCGACCAACGCCCGGATCAACGACGACTTGCCGGAACCGCTCGGACCGATCACGCCGACGCCGCTGCCGGCTTCGACCGTAAAGCTAACATCCTGCACGATCACGCGCTGATCGCCCGGCGCGACCATGGTCACACCCTCGATCGACAGCCTCTTCGCCGGCGGCTGCAACAGGGTTTGCTCAGGCCGCGCCGGCATCTGCTGCAGCAGCCGGTTGAGCCGGTGCCGACTCTGGCGCGCAGCGACGAAACCCTTCCAGTGCGCGATCGCCAGATCGACCGGCGCCAGCGCCCGGGCGCTCAGGATCGAGCCGGCGATGATGATGCCACCGGTGGCTTCCTGGTGGATCACCAGATAGGCGCCGACCGCAAGCACGGACGACTGCAGCATCATGCGCAGCACCTTGGCGACCGCACCCAACCCGCCGGCGACGTCGCTCGCGCGCTGGTTGCCGGCCAGGTAGTCCTCGTTGGCATCGTTCCAGCGCTTATTCATTCGCCCGGCCATGCCCATCGCTACGAGCACCTCGGCATTGCGGCGGCTGGACGCCGCGATATCGTTGCGACGCGCTGCAAGCGTCAGCGCATCCTTGGCAGGCGCCCGCGATAGGTATTCGGTGATCAAGGTCAGCGCCACCAGAATGATGGCGCCAACCAGCGCGGTGACGCCTAGCAGCCAATGGAACGCGAAGCAGATCGCCATGTAGAACGGCAGCCAGGGCAGATCGAAGAATGCACCAGGCCCCATGCTGCCGAGGAAGGAGCGCACATTGTCGAGGTCGCGCAGCGGCTGCAGGCCCTCACTGCGATTGCCGGCCATCAGGGGCAGCCGGATGATGGTGTCGAACACCCGCGCGTTGAGCGCTTCGTCGAGCGAGGTTCCGATGCGGCCGAGAATCCGGCCGCGCAGCAGATCGAGCACTCCCTGGGCAATGTAAAGGCCGGCGGCGATGACCACGAGGCCGACCAGCGTCGGAACGCTGCGGCTCGGCAGCACCCTGTCGTAGACCTGCAGCATGAACATCGAACCTGTCAGGTACAACAGGTTGATCATGCAACTCATGAAACCAACGCCAATGAAGGCACTGCGGCACGCGCGCAGCGCGTCTCCCAGTTCGGAACGCCGGACGGCGGGAACGGCTGCCATAAAGTCCAGTCTCTGCCAAAGGGTTATGTGAAAGCCACGTTGTACCGACGTTTGTGGCCATCGTCCATTTTTGTGTGACCATCCACCATTTAAGTCGCGTTAACCGAGAGACCGGTTCGCGACAGCAAGTTGGTGATGGCACGGGGAATTGAAGGAATGATGGCTAGTTTGTCGCCGAACCGGGCCGTGTTTTTGGAAAAGGCACGAGAACGGCCGCCATCGAGACCCGGCCGATCTCGCCATGGAGCAACGCGCCGCAGCCGGACGCCAAACCCGGGCTCCAGGCAGCCGGCCTTGGCCCGGACCCGATCTACTCATCCCGTGGTTGCCGGAACAAGTGGACTGTCAGGTTCGGGGGGCCTGCCACGGCGTTGGGACCCAATGCCGTGGGTCCAGTCGACGGAACCAGGGATCCGCAACAGCGGGCCGAGGCCTGCAATCGCCCGGTGCTGCAATCGGAACCGGGCGCTAGCTTCCCGTCGCGCAGCCGCAATCCGCCGGTCGCCTCGCGCAGGCTAAACCGCTGCGACCGCCGGCTCGGCCAGCACGCAGCGCGCGACATGCCCGGGTGCTATCTGCACGTTGGTCGGCAGGCTTTCGCTGCAGCGCGACTGGGCGAGGCCGCAGCGCGGCGCGAAGCAGCAGCCGGTCGGCGCGCGATCGAGCGAAGGCGGCGTGCCCGGAATGGTCTCCAGCCGCTCGCCGCGCTTCGCGCCATGGATGGTCGAGGCCAGCAGCCCCTTGGCGTAGGGATGGACCGGCCTGCGCACAATCTCGCGCAACGCGCCCTGCTCGACGATCTGACCGGCATACATCACGGCGACGCGGTCGCAGATCTCGATGGCAACGCCGATGTCGTGAGTGACGAAGATGACGGACATGCCGAACTCGCGCTGCAGATCGCGCAGCAACAGCAGGATCTGGATCTGCACGGTGGCGTCGAGCGCCGTGGTCGGCTCGTCCGCGAGCAGGATCTTCGGCTTGCACGCGAGCGCCAGCGCGATCATCGCGCGCTGCCGCATGCCGCCCGACATCTCGTGCGGATAGGATTCCAGCCGCCGCTTGGCGGACGGAATCCGCACCACCTCCAGCATCTCGAGTGCACGCGCCATCGCTTCGCGCTCACTCTTGCCTTCGTGCCGCATCACGGTTTCGGCGATCTGCCGCCCGATGGTATAGACCGGATCGAGCGCGAGCGCCGGCTCCTGGAAGATCATCGAGACGATCTGGCCGCGGAACGCGGACAGCGCCTCGTCGTCCATCGTCAGCACCTCCCGGCCCAGCACCTTGACGCTGCCGGACATCTGCGTGCGCTTCTTCGGCAGCAGCCGCATCAGCGCACGCAGCGTCACGCTCTTCCCGGAGCCGGACTCGCCGAGCAGACCCAACACCTCGCCCTCGCCGAGCGACAGGCTGAGGTCGTTCACGGCATGGACCGTCCGATCGCCGGTGAAACGAATGTTGAGGTTGTTGATCTCGACGAGGTTGGTCATGCGAGTTTCGGCACCTGTGCGTGATAATCGGTAGCGCGCTGGAAGGCGGCACCGATCCGGAGCAGCGCGGCCTCCTCGAAGGAGCGGCCGATCAGTTGCATGCCGACCGGCAGGCCCGCCTTCGTGAAGCCGGAGGGGATGGAGAGCGACGGCAGGCCGAGATAGTTGACCGGGCGGGTGAACCGCGTCAGCCGCTGGATCACCGCGTCCGCCCCCGGACCGTTGCCGACATCGCTCTCGGCAATCGTCGGCGCCGGCACCGGGGACGACGGCGCGATCACCGCATCGACGCCGCTGACCGCGGCATTGTGCGCAGCGAGCGCCGGCCCGCGCCAGCGCATCGCCTCGAGATAGGTGACCGCCGGAATCGTCAGGCCATTCTGCAAACGCATCAGCACCTGCGCGCCGTAATCCTGTGGCCGCTCGATCATCCAGCGCTTGTGGAAGGCCGCCGCCTCGACCGCGAGCACCAGTTGCGAGGCCGAGCTGAGCTGGCGCTGATCCGGCAGCTCGACCTTGACGATCTCGGCGCCTTCGCTCTTAAGCGTCGCAATGGTCTCGTCGAGGATGCGCGCCACCTCGGGATCGAGATCGTCGACGTAGAACGCCGTGGGCACGCCGATCTTCAGGCTTTTCAACGACTCCCTGGTCGCGGCCATGTAATCCGGCACCGGCTGGTTCGAGGCGGTGAGATCCTCGGTATCCGCGCCGGCCATCAGGCCAAGCAGCAGCGCGCAATCCTCCGCGGTCTGCGCCAGCGGACCGACGGTGTCGAGCGCCTGCGACAGCGGCATCGCACCGGCGCGGCTGACGCGTCCGACCGTGGTCTTCAGGCCGGTGACGCCGCAGAAATGCGCGGGCATGCGCACCGAGCCGCCGGTGTCGGAGCCGAGAGCCGCAAAGGTCAGGCGCGCCGCGACCGCCGCGCCGGAGCCCGACGACGAGCCGCCAGTGATGTGATCGACGTTCCAGGGATTGTGCACCGGGCCGTAGTGCACATTGTGGCCTGTGGGGCCGTAGGCGAACTCGACCATCTGCAACGAGCCGAGCCGGATCTGTCCGGCATCCTTCAGGCGCTGCAGCGCGGTCGCGGTCGTCTTCGGCACGAAATCGCGGCGGATCAGCGAGCCGCAGGTCACCACCTTGCCGGCGTCGTAGTACATGTCCTTGTGCGCCATCGGCACGCCATGCAGCACGCCGCGGCTGCTGCCTTTCGCAAGCTCGGCATCGGCCTCGGTGGCGGCGGCAAGCGCCTCTTCTGATTCGATCGCCATATAGGCGTTGAGACGAGGCTGCCACTCCGCGATCCGGTGCAGCACGGCGCGCGTTACCTCGTGCGACGAGACCTTCTTCTCGGCAATCGCCTTCGCGACTGCGGTCAGGGTCATCAAGGCGGGTTCGGTGCTCATTTCGACACCTTCTCGATCTTCTGCGCGACCTGCGCCAGCAGGAAGCTCGCAGGTTCGAGATCGAACGGCAGCGTGCCGGAGATCGGCGCGAAGCCGTCGAATGCGGGTCCGATCGAATTGGCGATACGGTTGGCCACCTCATCATCGGCGGGCACGTCGGTGACGTGCGCGATCACCTTGACGTCCTTGGGTGTGGGTCTGGTCATGCCCCGTTTTCTCCGTTTGCTTTTGCCGGCGCGCGGCTGTGCCCTGAGCCCGGAATGGCCATGTAGCACGCCGCTTGGTGGCCCATTGTATCGAGATCGCCGAGCTTTGGCGTTGCGTTTGCGCAAAGCGGCTCCGCAAACGGACAGCGGGTGTGAAACCGGCAACCCGGTGGCGGATCGATCGGATTGGGTGGATCGCCGGAGATCGGCGGCACCTCGGTACGCCGGTCGGGATCGGACGACGGCATCGCTGCGAGCAGCGCCCGGGTATAGGGATGCGCCGGCGCATCCCAGACCGCATCGACCGGGCCGAGCTCGACGACCTCGCCGAGATACATCACCAGCACGCGGTCGGAGATGTAGCGGACCACGTTGAGATCGTGGCTGATGAAGAGATAGGTGAGCCCGAACTCGCGCTTGAGGTCCGCCAGCAGATTGAGCACCTGCGCCTCGACCGACTTGTCGAGCGCAGAGACCGCTTGATCGAGGATCACGAGCCGCGGCGACAGCGCGAGCGCGCGGGCGATGTTGACCCGCTGACGCTGGCCGCCGGAAATCTCGTGCGGATAGCGGTTGGCGAAGGTCTCCGGCCGCAAACCGACCTTGCCGAGCAGCTCCCGCGCCAGCGTGCGCGCCGAGCCATCGGCCATGCCGTGGACCTTCGGCCCAAAGGCGATCGATTGCTCGATGGTGAGACGCGGATTGAGCGATGCGTAACTGTCCTGGAACACCATCTGCATGCCGCGGCGCAGCTCGCGCAGACTGAGCGCGCGGCCGACCTGCATCCCATCATAGACGATATCGCCGGCATCGCGCATCATCAGATGCATCAAGAGCCGTGCGGTGGTCGACTTGCCGCAGCCGGATTCGCCGACGATGCCGACGGTCTCGCCCTTCATGACCGCGAAGGAGACGTCGTCGACAGCACGCACGGTCTTGCGCGGGCTGAATAGCCCGCCGCGCACCGGAAAGTGCTTGGTCAGTCCCTTGACCTGCAACAGCGGCTGCGCGGCGCCGCCGATGTCGGCGACCGGCTCCAGCATGTCGGCTGAAAGATTGGCGTCGCTCATCGCTCTAGTTCCTGATATCCATCGCGCTGCGCATGCCGTCGCTCGACAGGTTGAAGCAGATCGAGACCGCGAAGATCATTGCACCCGGCAGCGCCGCGACCCACGGATTGACGTAGATCGCGGTGCGCAGGGTGTTGAGCATCAGGCCCCATTCCGGTTCCGGCGGCTTCGTCCCGAGCCCGAGGAAGGAGAGACC
>Ga0099822_1007381_pt1 | contig 14221 bp, 6 predicted proteins | sample CowpeawhiteBW_FD_76839 | JGI IMG/M metagenome (GOLD analysis project Ga0099822, IMG submission 76839) | Root nodule microbial communities of legume samples collected from California USA - Cow pea white BW | ecosystem: Host-associated > Plants > Roots > Nodule | place: USA: California | collected...
ATATATATATATATATATATATATATATATATATATATATATATATATATATATATATATATAGGTTTACAGTTTTAGATATTATTCTAAATTCAACAGTACATTTTAAATAACTTTTTAAAAATTATAATTTAAAATGACTAAATTACGAAGAAAATGAATAAACATAGGAGGAGGACAAGAAAATAAATACTTTTAACACAAATATCAACTATATTAAAGACTGTTAATTCAAAATATTATAAATTATCGCAATCTGACTTTCATCATGAAATATTAACTATCGCATTCGTTAAATAATTACATATCAATAATATTCGAAATTATTTTAATAATTAATAATATTTAAATTAAATGTAATAGAAGAAGAGAAAATTATTATATATATATATATATATATATATATATATATATTATGGTGGATGTGAGATAAAAAATAAGATGAATATTTATATATTCATTTGGATTCTCATATCCAATTATAAGAATAAAATATTATTCCTATTTATATTTATACTCAATTGATGAAGGATTTTTTGTAAAAATAAAAATAATATTCTTATGAACGAGTTTATTTATTATACTCTCCGGTTTAGTAAGTATTTATGTAAGAAAATATAAAAATATAAAAAATAATTAGAATGGTTTTCTTTTATGAAAAATAAAATCGATAATTTCTCTAAATTTTTATTTTTAATTTATTTACAAATTAATTTTAAGTTATAAAATATCAATTTCGTTTTTCTGTCTTATTTTTAACTTTTAAAATTTCTTAACAAAAGAATTCAATAAATAAACATATTGATAATCCTACGTTTGACCATTAAAATCCAATTTATAGGTTCCTAGGTTATTTTAAAATCTAAATCCTATAAGATTTTCATTAAAATATATTAAGATATAAAATTTAATTTTAAAAAATATAAATTAAATTTTAATTTTTTGACTAATGGACACGAGTGAGAAATATTATATATACATTCAATCCATTTATAAATAATTATTAAAATATTTAATATTCATGAATATTTATTATATGCAGATATTAATTATCAATCATAAATTTTATCTAATACTTACATATATTTTTGTCATCCTTATCGATAATTATTAATTTCTTTAAATGATATATACTTTCTTTATCTTTGTCTTAGAATTTAAGTCTTTGTAATTCTTCCATTGTCAATAATATTAAATCTACGGTATCCTTTATATTAAATATTTAACAATAATTTATATAATATACCTTTTTGTTTATCTATTTCACTTTATCATTAAATATATTACCTATTATATATTGTACTTAAGATCTTTTAATAAAGAGTTTAATTATATAAAATCAAATATATTAAACATGTATAATTTAATTGAAATTAAAATATAAATAATTACTATTTTTTAAATCTACATGAAACATCTCTTCTCATTCTTTTATTAGTTTATTTTCTGTTTTTTTTTTCCATTATATTTTAATTTGTTTTTTGCTTTTATAAATTAACACCTTTTATTACAAATTTTATATTCTATTTAAAAAATATATAAAAGTAAAATATAAAAATAATTTGAATAGAAATATGTTATAAATAGTATATATTTATAAAAGGCTTAATCAATGTTTAAATGACTTGTAAATTCGAATATTGTTAACTAAGTTCCTATCAAATTTTCTTGGTTTAAGGTTTAAGGAGTACTTAAAATTTTTAAACTTTTTAATTTAGTCTGTATTTTTTAATTTTTTTCATTAATTAGTTTATATGAGTGTTATATTCTTTCATCATCTTTTAATGTGTTAAGAAATATAAAATTTTGTATTTAAGGTATAACAATTAATTTAAGGGTTAAATATGTTTTTGGTCTTTTAACTTTCAGTGAATTTTGGAATTAGTCAATTTCGAAACTTTTGATTAATTTAGTCCTTCATCTTTTGAAATGCATGGATTTAGTCCTTTTAATCAAATTTTGTTAAGTTTATTTGACATTTCAAGTACATTTCATAATAGTATTTGACTTAACATTAAAGCAAAAATGTGTCAAACAGTATAAACAACTCAAATACAATACTGAAATGTGTACGAAACATCAAATAAACCTACCAAAATTTGATTAAAAGGACTAAATCCACATATTTCAAACGATCAAGGACTAAATTAGTCTAAAGTTTCGAAATGGACTAATTCCAAAATTTACTGAAAGTTAAGGGACCAAAAACATATTTAACCCTTAATTTAAAACCACTAGTGGCTTCTACATAATCTCAAAATATTTTTTACATTAACCACATAACCTCATATTTATTAACACTTAAAGACAATTAAATAAGATAATGAAACTACATAACCCCATATTATTAACACTTAAAGACAAATAAATAAGATAATAAAACAAGATAGCACATATGTTGTAAGAAAAAAAAGTAAAATAAAAGAAAAAAGTTTGAGTACCTAAAAGATAAAAAACAATAACAGAAATTCAATAAAAACCTTTATGAGATATTTAAAACTTAATTAAACCTTCTAAAAAAAATCAACATAATAAAAAATAAAACTTACAAAAACAGAATTTATAAATTAAAAATTTTGAGTACCGACTAAAGTGAGAAAATTGTATTAATCCTTTTGATATCATTTAAAGGAAATAAAAATGCATTTTTTTTAACAAATTTAAGTCATATACATAAAATCAATTTCTAAATTTATATGTAATTATTTTATTTATAAATTTTAACTTATATATATTATGTTATAATAATTTTATTATTATTTTTAACAAATTTATAATTATTCTTTTAAAATAATTCGTCTATTCGTCGATAAATCTGTCAATTAGATCAATTTAAATCCATTTAGATAACATTCATATCAAAATTAACCCCAACTATTCGTTTAATTTAATTTAATCTATTTTACAAGTTATTTATATTGTTCTCTCGAATTAGACTTATTTTCTCATACCAAAATATTTTATATAAATTATCAGGCAAATAATCGTTCTGATTTTATTTTCCCATTGTGGATGGAGTGAAAAAGTAGAAGATATATTTTGCCAAAAATCACAATCCATGATGATGAAAATAATTGGACAATAAAACGTTATTTTCCATAAACAATAGTCACGTGTTGTAATAAAACAGTATTTTACCCAAATAAACAAGTCATACTTCCAAAAACTGACCATGATAAATGTATCTTTCAAAAAAAAATAATACTCAAACCATGTCCCTCTTACTAATCTTTATTAATTATTACTAGTTGAAATTTTATAAATAAAATAATGTATTATAAGTATTTTATTTTCTAAAATTGTAAAATTAACATGGAAACACCTAAAGTCATCATACTATCGTGCTAAATTATAAACCAGATATATTATAAAAAATTAAAATAAAATAAAAATTAACAAAAAGAAAAATAAATCAATTTTACAACAAAAGGTAACTTTATGAAAATAAATATATGCAATATATTATAAGAATCGAAAATATATTTAAATTAAGAGGATATTTAAGTAGAAGAAAGGAAGACTTTTTGTGTTTGGGAATCATACTCCTAAAATTCATATATTCAATAAATTGTGATTTCTTGATAATAATAATAATAATAATATTATTATTATTAAAACATAAGAATAAGTATTTTCAAATTATCGATAAGCTAAAATCTTCTCTTACACAACACATTCACACAAAAATTATATCTAACCACCTATTTTAATCAAAGAGCTTTTGTCATTTAATCTTCTTATTACCTTATCATGATCTATGCAGAGCCCGAGAAATAATAATATATGGCTCATGGACTTTTCATCACGTTTTATTAAAGTGATCTTTGTTTGTTGCGTTAAATATATTTATTATTTTTTAATATTTAAGTTAAAATTAAAATTATTTTATTTTTGAATTTTTTTGGTCTAATTTATTCGACGTGAATTTAGTTTCTTAATCAAATTTTATTAAATTTATTTAATATTTCAAATATATTTTTAACTAATATCAAAACGACAAAATATTTAATAATATAAACAATTTAAATAATGTAATAACTAAAGTGACTAACATTCGTTTAAAATATTAATTAAATTTAATAAAATTTAATTAAAATATCTAAAATTGAAAGACTATATTATATTAAAATTTCAAAATAAATTAATTTTAATTTTAAGTAAAAATAAAAAAATTAAAACATATTTAACTATTTTCTTAGTATACAAATGTTGGTTTTATAAATAGGCCATTTATGAAAAGAACAAGATTATTTCCGTAAAATTGTTCCATGAAGTTATTTACTTATGGTTATTGTTTATACGCGGAGAAATAACCTTAAATGGTAAAAACCATGGTTGAGAAATTTGATGGTAAAAAATTTGATGAAGATAAGGTGAATGATAGTTATTATTTTGGCCACCATTGTTAGGGTATTTGCTGACTTTGATCCACGTGGTGTGTCACGTTGATGTAGTTATCCAAGTTGTGCTTGGAATTATTACCAAACTTTTACTAAAATATTGTTTTGTTGACGTTGACTAGGATGTTGCTTGTGAACATTTCCTACTTTTCTGGCAAATAGGTTTAAACTTTTCTTTCCCTTTTTTCTTCCCATCATACCTATAAATACCCTTTATAACAATTGCAGTATTGCACCGTCTATTTTCCGCGTCTTCTCTATCTCTCTCAAAAACATTGAAATTTTGTGTTTGCTTTTTTCATTCTTTTGAACTGTGTAAAGGGAAAAATGAATGCACTTGCAGCCACCAACAGGAACTTCAGGTTAGCCTCTAGGCTCCTGGGATTGGATTCCAAGCTTGAGAAAAGTTTGCTCATTCCTTTCAGAGAAATCAAGGCAAGAAAACCTGCAAATCGTTTGTTCTTACCATGTTTTTGTCTCTGTTTTTCGCAGTACAGTGTTGAAGGGTACAAAGCAGTTTTCTTGAAGAAACTACACCCTTTTCTCTGCATTTTTTCAAGATTTGTTGCAGCCAAAACTTTCATGCATTCATAAATGATGATCATATATACCTCAATCTGTAGTTGGTTCTTGTTTGCTTACTGTTTGAATGTGATGAAACTGACTTCATCCATTGACCTACCCATTCCTCTGTCAAGTTTTTTGGTTAAAGATTCATTCTTTGTGAAAACTCTTTTGTACGGAAATCACCACCTTTTCCTTGATGACTTGTGTGTTGTGCTGACTGTGTCTTTGCTAGATACGCATGACAGAGATCAACAACTAGTGTTCTAAATCTTGTTGAATGAAAATGATGCAGGTTGAGTGTACCATCCCTAAAGACGATGGCTCTTTGGCCACTTTTGTTGGATTCAGGATTCAACATGATAATGCCAGAGGCCCCATGAAAGGAGGAATCAGATACCATCCTGAGGTGAATTACATTCTGACTTCCAAATGAGCAACAAATCTATATTGAAAACACAAACTAACTATAGATTTTTATCAATAACAGTGTTGACTTGTCTTTTACCTTGTATGTTAGACCTTTTCTGAAGAGTCACATGTCTTTTAATTCTATCAATGTTAGAAATCCAAATATGAATCTAAGTTGTACATTGAGTAAAAATATGACAATTGAGCAGAACAAAGGCATGATTCCATTAATAACCAAAGCAGCAATTGAATTGGCCTAAAAGTGTTCTTATGATCTGTTTATAGGTTGTGAGTTTTCTCATTCAATTATATGTTTTGGCTTGAGCAGGTTGAACCAGATGAAGTGAATGCTTTGGCACAACTCATGACATGGAAGACAGCAGTAGCAAATATACCATATGGTGGGGCCAAAGGAGGGATAGGATGTGATCCTGCAGAACTAAGTGTGTCAGAGTTAGAGAGACTTACCAGAGTTTTCACACAGAAAATTCATGATCTGATTGGAGTTCAGACAGATGTACCTGCACCTGATATGGGAACAGGACCACAGGTGAGTACAACAATTATGCTTTGAGAATTGTGCTCATCTATATGCTGAAAAATTTATTCAATACAAAACACTAACAAATCACACTCTTTCTGTATGATCTTAATGCAGACTATGGCATGGATACTAGATGAGTATTCCAAATTTCATGGCCACTCTCCTGCAGTAGTTACTGGGAAACCTATTGTAAGTTGATTAAGCATTTATATTTATCATTTTAATGGCCTTTGAACTGTGCTTAAGGACTAGGAAAAAAAAAATTCTACCACTTTCTTTATAGTTATATTATTAGTTGAGTTTCATGTGAATTCCATTAAGCAAGGAGGGTTCCACTCCCTATTTATTCAGTCAAACAAGAATTTTAACCAGTAACAAAGAGTGTGCTTAGAAATACGTGTGGATTTTATCTCCCAAAACAATTCCCATCTCTAACATTTTGTTTGGAAACAGGATCTCGGTGGATCTCTAGGCAGAGATGCAGCCACAGGTAGGGGAGTCCTCTTTGCGACTGAGGCTTTGCTTAAGGAGCATGGAAAGAGTGTGTCTGGACAACGGTTTGTCATACAGGTATTACTTGTTTTTGTTCCCCTTGATTTTATATGCAAAATGAAAACAGCATTCATTATATATTAGGGTTAATAGGTTTTTGATCCCAATATTTGAGAGGTTATTCAATGTGATTTCTTAATTTTGTTTTGTTCTCAGATCAGTCACCATTTTATTTATTCAAAAGGAGACAATGTGGTCCCTTTTGTTAAATTAGTCTTGACACCATTTGGAAAATGACCATGACATGTCAGTGATTTTAGGCTTCTCCAACATTTTACTCTCTCCATTTCTACTTCTTGCACGTCTTTCTACTTTCTCTAGAGGTAGTCGTGGAGGTGTGATGAATAGAAACAGAGAGGGTGAAGAGTTGGAGAAGACCAGAGTGTGGTCAACTTAAAATGGTGTCAACACTAATCTAACGGAAGGATCGCATTGATTCCTCGAATAAAATGAGGATTGAATTGAAGAGAATTTTTTTTTTGAGGAATCACATCAAATAAACCCCTCAAATATTGAGACAAGAAACCTATTTAAGTGGAGTGGAGCCTCTAACATCATGCATAGTTATGTCCACAACAATGACTGATAGACGTGTATTATTTAAGTGTGAAAATTCTCCAAGAAAAGTTCATCAATTCTTTCCTAATAATTTCGATGAATATGAGATAAGATCATACAATTAACCCTGCTGTGTGTCTCTTCAGGGTTTTGGAAATGTAGGGTCCTGGGCTGCCCAATTGATCAGTGAGAAAGGTGGCATAGTTGTTGCTGTGAGTGACGTAACTGGGGCCATAAAGAACAGTAATGGTCTTGACATACCAAGTCTACTCAAGCATTCCAGAGAAAACAGAGGAGTGAAAGGATTCCATGGTGGTGATGCTATTGATCCCAAGTCAATATTGGTTGAAGACTGTGATGTTCTTGTCCCAGCAGCTCTTGGGGGAGTCATCAATAGGTGCTTTTACTTAACTACAAAATTCTTGTGTGCTTACTAATTTCACTGTATTTCATCACATCTTACCTTGGAAGCAAAAGTAAAAATGCACCACAAACTTTTTCTTTAGTAATTATCTTCCACTTTAGTCATTGTGATGATTTAATCTTTAACTTCACAATTTTTTTCACTTTGGCTTTGAAAAGTGTTGTAAAATACCATTCACTTTATTTCCAAATGTCAGTGAAGAATGTAATATAAAAGGACCAAAGTGAAGTTTTTCTGTGTTACTTCACAAAGGATCTTGACAATCTTGCTTGTTGCATAAATTTATTGCCTGCAATACTCAAGCATCCTGAACATCTATATGTTTTCTTAAGGATATCTATAATGAATATAATCTTTTAAGCTTTTTCTCTAACTGTTTTTATATGGATGAAGGGAAAACGCCAACGAGATTAAAGCCAAATTTATTGTTGAAGCAGCTAATCACCCAACTGACCCTGAGGCTGATGAGGTTAGTTTTCATTGTATTCTTTCTTCTATTTCATATAAACAAAAAACAAACCAGTGTAAGAGAAACAAGAGAAATTATGCAGTTTTTAACTACTAACACATTTTGCAGATCTTGAAAAAGAGAGGGGTTGTGATCCTGCCAGATATTTTTGCAAATTCAGGAGGAGTGACAGTTAGCTACTTTGAGTGGGTGCAGGTAACTATTTTGATCCTTTACTGTTAATTCTAATCCGTTGTTAGTATTACTTTTTGTTGACATTAGAGTTAATCAGCAAGATATTGTCTGTAGTCTGAAATTCTATTTTTCTTTTACAAGATGTATGAAAAGATCGAAAGAAAAAGATGTATTTAAATTATCCTTAGTACGTAACTTTTAAGCGATGTAGGACTATTCAGATACCGGAAGACTTTCTAATCATATTTGTCTAGGGTTTCTAAATTGTCTCTGCATTTTTTTCTTTCATGACAAAACATTGTCAAATAACTTGGTAACATGTGTGGTTCCAAATTCACTTACAATTATGTTGATTGAGTTGATGAAGGCATTATAAGATTAACTAAGAGCAAATGATGATTATTGTGTAATGCACAGAACATACAAGGATTCATGTGGGATGAGGAGAAGGTGAACAATGAATTAAGGACATACATGACCAAAGGGTTCAAAGATGTGAAGGACATGTGCAAAACCCATGATTGTGACCTTCGTATGGGGGCATTCACTCTTGCAGTTAACCGTGTGGCAAGGGCCACTGTCCTTAGAGGTTGGGAAGCTTAAACGGCAAGAAAGGGCTTCATTTTTTCAGCCTCAGCAACATGTTACACAATTCTAGCTCATGTCTCTGTCTCTGAAATTGAAAGAGAAAATTCAAGAAATTTATACCCATTTCATATGTTTCTTTCTTAATCTTTTTTTTTTGTGGCAATTGTTGTAATTTTATCATTCTAAGTTTAATAATGTTACGTTTATGAATGGTTTATTTATGCCTTAGATATGTTTCTAGAGCATAATCAGTATGTGATCATTGCAAAATTTATTAATCCGAAATAACAAGTTCCAAAATTTTGAGTCTCTTTGTTTACCCTTTATAATATCTAAAATGACCATTTTACCCTTTATTGGAAAGCAACTTTCAAATCATTAGTTATGAAAATGTTATGGAGCAAGTTTTTTGGAATGTTAGAAACATGGTTTCTAAAATAGGATATTTGGAAAAGGATGTCCAGAACATGCTTTCTAGAAAACGTGAATTGCATTTTAAAAAAGCTTTTAAAAATAAAACTTTTGGAACAAATTTTCTAAAACATATGTAATATTTTTTAGATAGGGTGCAGCTAATAATAAGGGGGTGCAGGAATGAAAAGCCTCATAAGTCTCCTTCAACGGATCTAGACTTCATTTAGGGGTCCAAAGTATTTAGGTCCACTAGGTCTCTGTGAAGAATCATTTCAGAAGGTTAAATTTCAATAGTTATTTTTTCAAGAAATTTTATTTTATCTAATCCCTAACTTCGACGTTTTTCAAGAGATTAAATATTCCTTCAGCTTTCAGAAATTTTCCCTTTTTCAAAAAAATATTATGTAAATAAACCTTTTGCTCATTTATTTATCCAACCGAACCTTTTTGTCTAAGAAATCGGTCTGGAGAAATTTAACTTCTCCATTTTCATTTCATTATTTGGGATCAGAAAACTGGTCGGAATTAGCATATCTGAAAATTTAATTTTAAGCTGTTTTAATAAGTTAAATTATTCAATTTATTTTAAAAAACAGATAGAATTTATTCAATAGGATTTCTCGTTTTGGAATTCGCATTATTTTCAAAGTTATCTTTTAAATAAAAGTTTTTCTAAATTAAAATAATTATTTTATCATTTTTTATAATGTGGTAACTCTTTTAAACTTAACCACCTTTTTAATCATAAAACTATCTATAAAATAAATAGAAATTATTTACAATAAAATTATAAAAAAATTATTTAATTTTATAATTATAATAACAATATTTTTTATTAGCACTAGCATATATACAGACGCTGTACGCATTTTTTAAATATATGTAATATTATGTTAGAAGGTGATGATAATGTAATATTATTAAGTTAATATATAAAATAAAATTATATTTATTAAAAATAAAGTGAAATATATCAGAAAATATGAGACTATCTGTTGAAAAATAGAGAAAAAGAGAAGAGCAGAGATAGACGATTTTATAAAAAAGTTTGTAAAAGTAACGGTCAATTTTCTAAAATTTAATAAATAATTATATTTTAAAGGATAAAATTGGAATTTTGAAATATGAACACAAAAGAGAGAATCCTCTTTATATATTGTTATAGATAAAATAGAGTAAATAGTATATTTAATATAAATTTAAAAGTAATTTAAAGTATTTAAATGATATTAGAAAATCTTTTTAACGGTGATAGAAGATGAATACGGGGAAGAGCATGGTTAATGAGGCGTTTGAGGATCATTGCTTTAGGGATTTGTAATTTGTTATGAGCTTTGGAAAGTGGTAAAGAATTTGCATAGCTGAGTAACTTAGGGACCTTGTTTATGACGACGCCACAAACCACCACAACGGTGGCACCACCGTGCATTCTACGCCGGAAGGGAAGGAAAAGTTGAGTGAGAAACGAAAAGGAGAACCTTATGATTCCTAAGAAACAACAACATAGTGAGACATGACCTCTTCCTCGGAAAACCCAAACCCATAACTCAGAAAAGACGCTGTGTGGAACCGTTGGGTCATATTCTCACCTGCCCAAGCCAAACGACCCTCCGACTTCAAGTCCAAATCCCCCACCGACTCGAATCCGAACCAACAATGCCCCTTTTGCATCGGCCACAAGCACAAGTATGCGCCCGAGATCTTCCAGGTCCTGCCCCGAGACTCGAATTGGAAAATTTGGGTCATCTAGAACCTCTACCCCACTCTCTCCCCGAACTCCAACATGCCCTTTCTAGTTTCCTATAGACCAGGTTTGGGTTCCACGATGTAGTCATAAAAACTCCAGTTCACCTGGTTCAGCTCAGTGATTTGCCTCCTTTGGAAATTGGCTGAGTTTTTATCGCTTATACCGAGAGAATCCAACAGCTCACGAGCCATAAAGCAATTCAATACGTGTAGGTTCGTTCTCTTAAGCCTCCCAGTTTTCACAATTAGCACCTAAAAGGTGTGACCTTATGTTTCTTTCTTGAAATTTATACAGTCAAATCAATTGGGAAAATACTTTTGTGAATTTCAATGCACATTGCTGAATTTAAATGCTCAAAAGGAAGATCGAAGGAATTACTGAAATATTTTGAGTTCTTCTAATTGTGGTTCATTCTTGCACTTTGTTTGTAAATGTGTATTTCATCATGCAAAACTTGTCTTTGATATTATTAGTGATAAGAGAACTAAGGATATGTTTTGACAAACGTTTCCCTAAATACTTATAGGGAGACAAAAAAATACCAAAGGAAAACAGAGATATGTTTCTCAATTAACTTATGCAATAGCTAATTAAACATCAAAATTTAGAGACATTATATGAAAAATAAATTACAGATTACTTTATGCATAAGATAATTTTAATTATAGAGAAACTTATTTCATTTTCTTTATTGTTGGTTACCTCTCTAAAATGTTTGTCGTAAAGTTGGTCAGAAGAGGTCCTAATTGGACTACAAAATTACTCATTTAAGAACCTTAGGCATAAATATCACTGACTTCAACGTTTTAATATGTGGTCACGACTGTACTAAAACTAGGTAGGTACAAATGCAACTGATAGCGCCACCATTGTGGTTACAATAAAGTTGTAGAAGGTCCAAAACTACTTGGGCGCTGCTGACTATTTTTTAGAAATTTATCCATAGTATATATTTGAGGAACTAAGTTCACTGTTCACTCTATGGGTAGAAAGTTGTATTAGATTCAGAATTATGTAAATTATGATTTAAGAATTAGATTAGAAAATTAGATTCAAAACTAAGTGTATCTATATTGGTCTCTATATTGTTCTTCAATTAGAAAATTAGTCTCTAACATATTTTTGGTAACTAAAATTGGTTATTATTTAAGAATTTTCTTGTAATTGTACTTTATGATAACAATAATTTATATTTTTATGTTGACAACTTTAGTACATGTAGTTTTATTTTGGATTCACACAATAACGATCATATATTTATTATGATTTTAAGAATCACTGCTCACTTCTCGATATTCATATATCACGTATCGTATCCTATTATTTTAAAAATAAACGTATCGACGTATCGGATATGTGTCGTATCTGATACAAGAATCGTATTCGTGCATCATAGCTAGCCATCAAACTCATTTTGTTATAGTTATATCTATATGAGTTTTTCTGATGAAAATTGTTTTGTGAAAACTTGATTTGTTGAACCCTTTTAGAAAATTTTATGCCTTTAACTCTTTTGTTTTGACCATCATAAAAATAAGAGAGATTGTTAAGAAAAAGTCCAACACTATGATTTTTATAAAGCATTGAAAACAAGAATGCATAAAGAATGATAATGCTTCGTTTGAAAAATGCAAATGTTTTTGTCTATAAGATGAAATAACATCCTACAACCTTGTTACATATGATAAACATTTATGGACTTAGACAATATGCACATAAATTTTAAGCTAATAACATATTCCATGGATATTTATAAGTTTTTTCTACGTTGCAAGGAGTGTTCATTTTTTATGTTTAACCAAGAGGATCCACTTTAAAGGTAATGTCACATAAAAAATCTATAAAAACTCGAGTAAAGTTGTTTTGCTTCACAAACTCCATAGTTTACATTGTCAACATTGGAAACGACTATCTACTCAATATGGATTCATATTTTACATCATTTGAAGTAAAGACACTCTGACCAAGACCTGGTAAGTCCAACCAACTATCAGGATATTGTTTGAAGAAAAAAAATGAATTTAATGCATGCATGAAGCACATTTAATAACTTTTCCACTATAAAGCTCATCAAACATAAGGAAAACACTAAAGTGTTAAAGTAAATGATACGATCCTATCCAAGAAAGAGTATGGTCGTTTCTGAATAATTTTTGATACCCCTATATATAGGCATATAAGTTTAAGAAAACCTGAGAACCCTACAAGAAGGCCCAAGCCCAAAAACATAAAAACATAAACTAATTTATAAAAGAAAGCCCAAAGCCCAAAAACATAGAACATAACTAATTTCTAAAAGAAGATCCAAACGTTCATCTTCAAATTCATGTTCAAGTACTTCTTGTATGGAATATTGGGATAGTCCTCTATCATTCCCTCCTTCTTGAAGAGAATTTGTCCTCAAATTCGTACAACTTGAAGTTTAAGAGATAATCCTCTATCATACCCTCTTTCTTAAAACGAATTTGTCCTCAAATTTGTCTCACTTGAAGATTCTTTATCATTCTCCCCTATTTGGAGAGAATTCGACTCGAATTCTAGAAGGTCATATGCACAAACACAAATTCTACTAAAATGGGATTTGGATTGATACGATCCTATCCAGGAAAGACTATGATCGTTTCTGAATTTGAATCCTCAAGAGGCACGACACGAATAAATCAGAGAAGCACGCGGAATAAGACAAAGATGAATGATGCCACAATCTACCAGATTGATAAGTGAAGTGAAGATTCCCCACAAAGATGTTAATCTTTGATAAGAATCGGAGGTCTAAGCCAAGAACAAAGAGAATCCTCTTTTTAATGAAATCAAATTCAATATATGACTAAAAGTGTCTACATTTTTTTTGGTACCTCTATATATAGGCACATAAGTTTAAGAAAACCTAAGAACCCTACAAGAAGGCCCAAGCCCAAAACATAAAAACATAAACTAATTTATAAAAGAAAGCCCAAAGCCCAAAAAACATAGAACATAACTAATTTCTAAGAGGAAACCCAAAGTTTAAAAACATAAACTAATTTTTCTAAAAACTATCCTTCAAATGTGCTTCAAGCCATGATCTTCATATTCTTTGAATTTCATATTGCTTGTAGCATCAGGAGCTTGAATAGTTTTGATCTTTCAATCTCTTGCTCCTCGCCCTTGTCATAGGCCCTTTAAATTGTAAAGGTTCATCTTCAAGTTCTTCTTGTATGGAATCTTGGGATAGTCCTCTATCATGGATCATGTAAGAGGCCAATCTCTTATTATCAAAGATTTTGGAGGTCTGCCTTTAGGTTCAAATACCCACCTGCACAAATCATCAAACAATTTTAAATTAAAAGATACAATGCTCAAAGAAAAGAAAAGGAATATTGCGCAAACAAACAAC